>APMI01051888.1_pt1 | contig 13081 bp, 14 predicted proteins | sample 667938 | NCBI WGS metagenome assembly APMI01 (sample SAMN01084076, study PRJNA167559) | wastewater metagenome | biome: Wastewater | place: Denmark: Ejby Moelle, Odense | collected 2011-11-28 | reverse complement strand
ATATCCCTTATCCCACCAGGGGGTATGCTGCGGAGATATCAGCAGGTAAACGCGGGTGTAATGATATAATTAATGTCTGGTATCTTTCCGTTAAAGGTGCGGGCAGCTGGCATACCGGGAAAAACTCCTTTCTCAACATAATCGCTTACGGCAATATTAAAGCGCCGTTTAAACAACCATATTTCATGCAACGCTTCCTGGGGTATGGTGATGCTTTTATGCAGGGTTATGAATATTATGTTATTGATGGTGTTGCCGGCGGTTTTCTGAAAACTACCTATACCCGGGAATTCTTACATTTCAGTGTGCCAACGCCGGGTAAAAACAGGCAAATGCCGGAGCGGCTGCCATTCCGTTTTTTTGCAAAAATATTTGCCAATGCCGGTTACGTACACAACCCGTTACCCGGGTTTAATAAGTTGTCCAATACAATGCTTTACTCCGGTGGTATCGGTCTTGATATTCTAACTTCCTATGATTTTACACTGAAACTGGAATGGACATTTAACCGGTTGGGTGAAAATGGGATATTCTTTCATCGTAAGACTCTTTTTTAATATAATGAAGGCAGCTATATACAGCAGGATACTGGAAGATGACCAGCAGGAAGATGTTCAGTTATTTTTTGATGAATTGCGGCGGCAAAAAATAACTCCTGTTGTTTATCATTCTTATTTTGAGCAGGTAAAGGAAAGAATTAATGTTGGGGAAGATATACAGACTTTTACCCTTTCCGAACAACTTACAGAGGATATTGAATTTATCATCAGTCTCGGGGGAGATGGTACATTGCTCGATACAATTACACTGGTCAGGAATAAACCAGTTTTTATCATGGGTATTAATTTTGGCCGGTTGGGTTTCCTGGCCAGTATAGGGCGTGAAGCAGTATCAACAGCTGTAAAAGCGATTGCAAACCGGACTTATATAGTAGACAGGAGGACCATGATTCATGTTGATGCCGATCTTCCTTTATTTGGCAATGTCCCCTACGCACTGAATGAATTTTCCATTCATAAGCGGGATACAGCTTCGATGATAAAAATTCATACCTACCTGAATGGTGAATTTTTAAACACATACTGGGCCGATGGCCTGATCGTGGCAACACCTACCGGCTCCACCGGTTATTCACTAAGTTGCGGAGGCCCGATCGTTTTTCCGGAATCCGGCAGTTTTGTCGTCACCCCGGTAGCTCCCCATAATCTTAACGTCAGGCCGCTGATTGTTCCCGATGATAATGTAATATCATTTGAAGTGGAAAGCCGCTCGGAGAATATTATATGCGCTCTGGATTCCCGGCGGGAAATCGTGGGTAAGTATGTTCAGCTGGCTGTCCGCAAAGAGGAATTTCCTATCCAATTGCTTCGCCTCAGCGAAAATAATTTTTTGCATACCCTTCATAATAAACTCACCTGGGGGCTGGACAAGCGGAATTAAAGTGCGGAATGAATGAAAGAAAATGGCTATTTTTCCGTTCTATTTTAATTCCGAACCATATTTTGAGGTATATGAAAAAGTTATTGGCCGTAATGTTTTTTGCTGCTCTTTTCGCCGGGGGCATACCTGATGATCTTAGCGCCCAATCACAATATGCAGTGAGGCAGGAAGGTGAATTCGGGGTTGGTCTCGGGGCCGGCCACTATTTTGGTGATCTGAATACAAGAGCCTGGCTCAACAGGTCAAAAATGGCCGCCAGTGTTTTCTTTCGCAAAAACTTCGGTAACTATATTGCAGCACGTATCAGCGCCAGTTATGCAAGATTGGGGTATTCGGATATCTACAATACCCACAACGAATATATGTATCGCCGGAACCTGAGTTTTAACAGTAATGTATGGGAACTGGCAGTACAGGGGGATTTTAATTTCTTTCGTTTTATGCCCGGTGAGCCCGGTTTCAACTTTACTCCTTATGTAACATTGGGTGCAGGTGTTTTCAGTTATGATCCTTATACCTACCTGAAGGGGGAAAAGATTTTTTTAAGACCACTGGGCACTGAGGGACAGGGTAATGCTGCGTATCCCGGCCGTAAGCAATATAGTTCAATGGCGATTAGCCTTCCTATAGGTGTGGGTATTAAATACTCGCTCAATGAACGAATGAATATCGGGTTTGAAATATTGCACCGGCTGACCAATACCGATTACCTGGATGATGTGAGTACCACATATGTTGATGCTGCTATTTTCCCTACTAATCCTGACGGTACTCCCTCCAATGCCGCTTTGCTGCATGACAGGTCCTATGAATTAGGAGAACCTATAGGTCTTCCCGGCAGGCAACGGGGTAACAGCAAGCAAAAAGACCAGTTTGTGACTGCCATGTTCTTCGTTACGTTCAACCTGCAGTCATACAAATGCCCTACTTCTAATTAAAAAACCGGCATTTGTGTACATAGCCGGAATTGACGGGCTTAATTCCATAAAACCCTTTATTTTTTAAAGATAATTTAGGCCCGGTGCAGAATTGCACCGGGCTTTGTTTTTTGTACCTTCGTGCCCCTCAAGGAATAAGAACTTATGTCCCAGCTTTTGGAAAAGATAGATAAAGACCATTTGCCCCGGCATATTGCCATTATCATGGATGGGAATGGACGTTGGGCGAAAGAGCAAGGGCAAGACAGGTTGTATGGCCATTTTCATGGTGTGGAGAGTGTACGGAATATTGTGGAGGGATGTGCAGAACTAAAGATCGGATACCTGACCCTCTATGCTTTTTCAACGGAAAACTGGGATCGCCCGGAATACGAGGTGATTGGCCTGATGGAATTGCTGGTGAGCACTATCCGCAAAGAAGTGGAGAGCCTCCATAAGAACAATATACGGTTACATGTGATTGGTGATATGAATATGCTGCCGGAATATGCCCGCCAGGAATTGAATGAAGCACTGGATTTTACCAAAGAAAATACAGGATTGAACCTTATTATGGCATTGAGCTACAGCGGTCGCTGGGAGCTGTTAAATGCTGTGAAAAATATAGCACACGAGGTAAAACAGGGCAGGCTGACTGTTGAGGAAATTGACCAGAACACCCTGCAGCGCTACCTCTGTACCAGTGGTTTTCCAGACCCTGAGCTGATGATCAGGACCAGTGGCGAATACCGGATCAGTAATTTCCTGTTGTATCAGCTGGCATATGCCGAATTATATTTTACTAATGTAAGGTGGCCCGATTTCCGGAAAGAAAACCTGTATGAAGCGATTGTGGATTTTCAGAACCGGGAACGAAGATTTGGGAAAACAAGCGAACAACTGATCAGTGGGTAATTGAAAAGGGGCTGGGCCCAACCTTTTGCAGCTGGTACCAGGTTCTCCCTTTCTTTAACAAACACTTTCGATATTTACCGTTAATTTGCCAGCGAAAGAGATGGCAGGATGGCCCTAAACAACAGATAATAAGTTAATTACGTATATACCATACCCACAGAAAAATTTTCTGACTGACTTTGAATAATCAACCATGCAACGATTTTTATCCAGGATCACTGTTTTTTTGATAACTGCTTTAGTTTCCATTCACAATATTCAGGCACAGGAACCCACCTCTGTTGATCCCAAACTACTGGAATGGGAAAATGCCAGGATTCCGAAAGAATATACCATAGCAGAAATCAATATTACCGGCATACACTACCTGGATACGGCGATCGTGGCTTCTATATCGGGCCTACAGGTAGGCGATAAATTCATGCACCCGGGCAATGATATTTTTGCAAAAGCCATTTCCAACCTCTGGAGGCAAAAATTATTTTCTAACGTTCAAATCTTTATTACAAAGATCGTTGACGATAAGGTGAGTATTGAGATCAGTGTCCAGGAAAGGCCCAAACTGGGCAATTTTAAATTTGTAGGGGTTAAAAAATCAGACCAGGAGGAGTTACAGGGCAAGATGGGGTTGGCGAAACAAACCATTATTACGGAGAATATGCGCCGCAATATTATCGAAGTGGCTACAAAATATTTCAGGGAAAAAGGGTACCAGAATGTTTCTGTGCGGATCGAAGAGCAAAATGATCCGGCCTTCGTGAATTCCAATGCACTGACCATTTATATTGATAAAGGCGATAAGATCAAGATCGAGAATATCAACTTTTTTGGCAACGACCATATTGACGAGCTGAAGCTGAAAAAGCAATTGAAAGGAACCAAAGAAAAGAGCAGGTTCACCTTATATTCTCAAAAAGATACCAGCCGTTTCGGAACAAAAGAAAGCTATAGTTTCAGCCAGTATACAAAAGATTGGGGTTTTCTTTCTATCAGTAAGACCAAAAAGCTGGTAGACCCTTATTTCCGCTTCAAACTATTTACCGGCGCTAAGTTTGACCCGAAAAAATTTGAAGAAGACAGGGAAAAGTTGCTGAACTATTATAATGCCCAGGGATATCGCGATGCGCAAATAGCCGATACAGCTATTTATACAGGTAAAAGCGGCAACCTGAATATTGATATAAAAATTGAAGAAGGAAGACAATATTATTTCGGCAACATCACCTGGAAGGGAAATTCAAAATACAGCGATTCTATCCTGAATCTTGTTCTGGGTATCAACAAAGGAGATATTTATAATATCGATATCCTCAATAAACGTCTTGGTAAACAACTGACACAGGAAGGTGGTGATATCAGCGGACTTTACATGGATGATGGTTATCTGTTCTTCCAGGTGGAGCCGGTGGAAACCGCTGTGTATAATGACACGATTGACCACGAGATCAGGATCAAAGAAGGTCCCCAGGCAAGGATCAAGAATGTAACCATTGCGGGGAACGAAAAAACAAAGGACTATGTTATCCGTCGTGAGCTAAGGACTATCCCGGGTGAGCTGTTCAGCCGTTCTGACCTGATCCGTTCTCAACGGGAATTGGCAAATCTGAATTTCTTTAACCAGGAAACAATTAACCCCGGCGTCGTTCCAAACGCTGATGACGGCACGGTTGATATCAACTGGAAGCTGGAAGAGAAATCGTCCGACCAGTTGGAACTATCCGCCGGATGGGGTGGCGGTGTTGGATTAACGGGAACACTTGGCGTTACGTTCAACAATTTCTCCATTAAAAATATCCTGAAAAAATCGGCCTGGGATCCATTGCCTACCGGTGACGGACAAAAGCTGAGCTTACGGGTGCAATCAAACGGAAGGGCTTACCGTTCTTATAGCTTTTCCTTCACAGAGCCCTGGTTAGGCGGTAAGAAAAGAAACTCATTGACAATTGGTATCAATAACAGTAAGTTTTCAAACGCGTTTGATCCTTATACCGGCCAGATAGACCGGGCAAGATCGGATACCAACTATTTAAAGACAACCGGGCTCACACTTTCACTGGGCAAGCAGCTGAAATGGCCGGATGACTTTTTCAGCCTTGTATTCTCATTGAATTTTACCCAGTACAAGCTGGCCAACTATCCCGTATTTCAGGGGTTGAGTGATGGAACATCAAACAATATCAGTATGAAGATCGCCTTACAACGTTCTTCTGTCTTCAACCCGATCTTCCCGACCAGCGGATCAAACCTGATGGCCAGTGTGCAGTTTACACCTCCTTACTCCGCATTCAATAAAAACTTATCAAAATCAGCCAATCCGTATAAAACACCTGAATATCATAAATGGCGCTTTAACGCAGAATGGTTTGTACCGATCGGGAAACCGCTGGGTGCAGAAAAGAACCGTCAGTTTGTGCTGAAAATGGCTGCCAAATATGGTTTCATGGGCCGGTACAGCAAAGACCTGGAGTACTCACCATTTGAGCGTTTCCAGGTGGGTGATGCCGGTTTAACTAATAATTTTGGTTTGTTGGGTTATGATATCATTGCCCATCGGGGTTATCCTGTTTATCAGTCATCTGATCCTACGGTGAATCCTGATCAGCAAAGCGCACAAAACTTCTTTACTATATTCAACAAATACCAACTGGAGATGCGTTTCCCGCTGGTGACTAACCCAAGCAGTACCATTTATGCGCTGACTTTCTTTGAAGCAGCCAACGGATGGTATAATTACAAAGACTATAATCCATTCCGTCTCCGTCGTAGTGTTGGGGTGGGTATGCGCTTCTTCCTGCCAATGTTTGGTTTGCTTGGATTTGATTATGGAGTGGGGCTTGACCGCATACAGCCGGGTCAGAGTGGCCTGAAAGGTGCATCCCGTTTCACCTTTATGCTGGGTTTTGAACCGGAATAAAATGGAAACACTATTTTCAATCCCTGAAAATTTAGCAATATGAAAAAGATCTTATCTCTTGCACTTGGTTTTATCCTTTTTGCAGGAACTGCAATGGCACAGAAATATGCCATCATCGATACCCGGTATATCCTGGATAAAATGCCGGATTACAAGCAGGCACAAAAACAACTGGATGATGTGGCGGCTGAGTGGCAGAAAGATATTGATGGAAAACAGGCGGAACTGGACAAAATGTATAAGGATTTTGAGGCGGAACAGGTGAGGCTGAGCGATGAGTTAAAGAAAAAAAGAGAAGACCAGCTTTTTATAAAAGAAAAGGAGTTAAGGGATCTGCAACGTAAACGCTTTGGTTTTGAAGGAGATCTCTTTAAAAAAAGGCAGGAGCTGATCAAACCCGTGCAGGACAAGGTTTATAATGCGGTGCAGAAAATGGCTACCCTGCGGGGCTATGATTTTGTGCTGGATAAAAGTGAGGGAATTACCATTATATTTGCCGACCCTAAACTTGACAAGAGTGAAGATGTGCTGAAAGAACTGGGGGTTAAGTAAAAGCGGAATTGTTAAAAAATCACAAAAGGCAACCAAACGTTTTTGAACTGAATCATTAATAAGTAAAAATTAAAATCACCAGGTGTGGTGAGTAATTGAAAAGTCAAAAAAAACACTCATGAAAAAATTGAAATTAGTAGCGGTGGCGATGGTACTGTTGATAGCAGGAACGGCTTCTGCACAAACCAAGATCGGCTATATCCGTATCGATGATATTGTAGGCCTGATGCCAGAATTAGCCAAGGAAAAAGTGAATATGGATACCGTAGGTCAGAAATATGTACAGGATTCTATCCTTCCCCGTTTGAACTATGTTCAATCCGAATACCAAAGAAAATTGCAGGATTATACAGATACCACCAAGCCAAAAGGTGTAAGGGATGAAATACTTAAAGATTTGCAGGCGTTAAAGGAAGAATTGGATGGTGCTGATGCTCTTATCCAGCAGGTACAGCAATACAAACAACAGGAGTTTTTAAAACCTCATTATGCCAGGGCAAAAAAAGCGATTGATGCTGTGGCAAAGAAAAAAGGGTACACTCATGTTCTGAATACAGAGGTTTTCCTGGTAGCTCCGGAAGCAGATGATATGTCATTAGCTGTGTTGGCAGAACTGGGCATTAAATTGCCTAACCAGCCTGCAGCGGGAGCCAAGTCAGCGGGGACAAAACCAGCCGGTAACTAAACTAACAGGTTTCAAAATAGAAAAAGCCCTGTTTCATATAAGATGAAACAGGGCTTTTTAATAGGCCGTAGTGCCTACTTTTGTTCTATGCAAAAAGCAGGTCCTATTGGTGTATTTGATTCCGGCTATGGCGGATTGACGGTTTTAAAAGAGATCATCAGCAAGCTGCCGCAATACGATTATCTCTATCTTGGTGATAATGCCCGGGCGCCGTATGGTAACCGCTCCTTTGATACGGTCTATCATTATACTCTGCAGTGTGTACAATGGTTTTTCGACCAGGGTTGTTCATTAGTAATCCTGGCTTGTAATACGGCTTCTGCAAAAGCATTGCGTACTATTCAGCATAACGATCTTCCCCGGATAGCTCCGGATAAAAGAGTACTGGGAGTTATAAGACCTACAACAGAGGTGATCGGTACTTACTCTGAAACTAAAAATGTGGGAATACTGGCCACGAATGGAACGGTGATATCAAATTCCTACCCGATTGAAATAGCAAAATTTTACCCGGATATCCATGTGTACCAGGAAGCCTGCCCGATGTGGGTGCCGTTGGTAGAGAACAATGAGCACCTCAGTGATGGTGCAGAATACTTTGTAAAGAAAAACCTGCAGCATATTTTTGAAAAGGGGGAAACCATTGATGTTCTTTTACTGGCCTGCACCCATTACCCGCTTTTAAAAGAAAAGATTGAAGAACACCTGCCGGTAGGGGTAAAGTTGCTTTCGCAGGGCGAGATCGTTGCGGAAAGCCTTGCCGATTACCTGCAAAAACATCCTTTGCTGGAAGCGCTGTGCAGCAAAAGCGGATCCCGGCAATTCTTTACCACCGACTCTACAGAAGATTTTGATAACCATGCTGCTATCTTTTTTGGCGAACCGGTACAGTCCCAATACGCCGCCGTAGAAACGCCAACCAACTGATGATCAGTGAACAGGAAGATAAACAAAGCCTGGTTGCAGGGCAGGGAAGCCGGTTTACAAATATTATCTGTTCTGGCCTCTGAGTTATGCCTGTCAAACCTTACCTTTGCCGTCCTTTCATCCCGCCTGGGGGAAGACGGGTTGTGGTGACCCTTTTTACCAGGCGAAATTGAAACCTGGGCCGTTCTCCAGGTCCGCATTTCAAAACATGAAAAAGAGAAATAAATAATTATGAAACGTACATTTCAACCTCATCGTAAGCGTCGTAAATCAGTACATGGTTTTCGTAAGCGTATGGCAACAGCCAATGGCCGTAAAGTACTGGCAAGCCGCCGTGCAAAAGGCCGTAAGAAGCTCACTGTTTCTGATGAGAAAAAACTGAAATAAAATCGCCGCCGTTGTATAAACGGAGGTTTCAATAATTTTATAGCTCTGGTAGTAACCGGAGCTTTTTTATTAGGTACAATTTTGACCAAACAATTCACTTTAGGAAAAGAAGAACGGTTGAAAAGCCGGAAAGCTATTGAACAGCTGTTCAAAGAAGGGCAGCGGTTCAGTGTGCCGCCATTTCATGTCCGTTACCAGTTTACTGCTGCTGAATTGAAATTTGGTATTACAGTATCTTCAAAGAATTTTAAAAAAGCAGTGGATCGCAACCGGGTTAAAAGACTGGTCCGTGAAGCCTGGCGGTTACAGAAAAATGAATTACAGCTGGCAGTAGCCGGAAAAAATAAAGGCCTGGATATATTCCTGATCTATACAGCCAAAGAACTGCCGGATTATTCACTGATTGAGGATAAGATTAGTATTGTGCTGAAGAAGCTTTTAAAACTGGCGAATGAAATTCCTGCTGCAAATTCTTAGCCTTCCTTTTATCGCCCTGATAAAAATTTACCAGTTGATTATTTCCCCCTGGCTGGGACCAAAATGCCGTTATACACCCACCTGCTCACATTATGCAACGGAAGCATTAAAAAAACATGGCGTATTTAAAGGATTATGGCTTGCCATTAAAAGAATATCCCGCTGTCATCCCTGGGGAGGAAGTGGTTACGATCCTGTTCCCTGATTCTTTCTTATTTCCGCAATGAAACACTGGTACACGGCATTCCGGATATGAATAAATTCGATCAGCGGATCTGCAAATAATTCCCCGATCATCTTTTCTACTTCATTGTTGTCTTTTATAAAACGGGCTAATATCATTCTTCTTTCCCTGTTATAACAACGAAGTGCAAGACGGACGGGTAATCTTCCATTTTTTACTTCAGGAGGGAAGGCACTGTTATCCTCGTAAGTGCTGCAATCTTCATGTATATACACCGGCCCCACTTCATCATAAGGATTTGCAGCATTAACAGGTGCATAGGAAAAGAGCAATCTTTTTTCACCCGGTCGAAATTGTTTTAAACAACAACGGCAGGGGCCATAACCTGTCTCACCGGCAAGGCTTACTTCAACAGCATGACCAAAACCGTCCTGCATGGAATTTCTGATTGTATCAATGTAGTTTTTGGGAATTGCGTGGTAAGTAATATTCATCTTGTATTTGTTTCCTGCAAATTCATAAAGTCAAACAAATCGGTTTTTGCGGAATGGATCAAATGGCTCCGCCCGGTAACCGGCTTTGTTCCCAGCCAATAATGGAAGTTTTGCGCACACTTCCCCAATGGTATTCCCCGATGATACCGGTAGATTTTATGACCCGGTGGCAGGGAATAAGCCAGGCTACAGGATTATCACCGATAGCGGTGCCAACAGCACGGAAAGCTTTGGGTTTCTTGATAGCATGAGCAACGGAAGCATAAGTGCTTAACTCACCTGAAGGGATCTTTAATAATGCCTCCCATACTTTTAATTGAAAAGGCGATCCTTTCAAATGGAGTTTTATAGCGGAAAGGTTAGTCCAGTCCTGCTGAAAGAAATGTAATACCTGCTGCTGATGCTCATTCTTTTTTTCTTTCAGCACAGCGTTAGGCCAATAGCCGGACAGTTTTTTTACAGCAGTATCCCGGTTTTCAATAAAATCAATTTTACAGATTCCTTTTTGCGTCGCAGCAATAATAACATCACCAAATAAAGTAGCGGAGAAAATATAGCTGATTTCCAGATTCTCACCACCATTTTTAAATTCTCCGGGTGTCATGGCTTCAACAGCAACGAACAGATCATGCAGCCGGCTGGTACCGGATAAACCGGCCTCAAAACTTACGTCTGCTAATGTTTTATTCTTTAACAACAGCGCCCTTGCATGTTCCGCACTGATATATTGCAGGAATTTTTTGGGAGAAACGCCGGCCCATTCTTTGAACAGCCGCTGAAAATGAAAAGGGCTGAGATGGATATGTGCAGCAATAGCATCCAGCGGGGGTTGCTCCTTACTGTTGGCCCTGATATACTCAATGGCAGCTGCTATGCGCTGATAATCGTTCATATACTGAACAAAACTAAGATGCAGGGGAGCTTTAACCGACCCGGTTCTTGCGGAAATAAAAAACCGCCCTGTTTGACAGGACGGTTTTTAGTATCACTTATTTAATTATGCTTTTGCGAAACGTTCTGCCACTTTATCCCAGTTTACCACGTTCCAGAAAGCAGCCAGGTAATCAGCTCTTTTGTTCTGGTATTTCAGGTAATAAGCATGTTCCCACACATCCACGCCGAGAATGGGCGTGCCTTTGACTTCGGCTACATCCATCAGGGGGTTATCCTGGTTTGGCGTAGAAGAAACCTCGAGCTTACCATCTTTTACCAGCAACCAGGCCCAGCCACTACCAAAGCGGGTCATACCGGCGTTAGCAAATTTTTCTTTGAATGCATCAAAAGAACCAAAGGCGTTGTTGATCGCATCAGCCAGTTTACCTGAAGGAGCACCACCTGCATTGGCGGCCAGGCTTTCCCAGAAGAAAGTGTGATTCCAGTGACCACCGCCATTATTACGGACTGCGGGAGAAATTGAACCTGCTGCTGCCACGAGTTCTTCCAGTGATTTACTTTCATTGGGAGTGCCAGCCACAGCTTTGTTCAGGTTGTCAACATAAGCCTGGTGGTGTTTGCCATGATGGATCTGCATGGTCAGCGTGTCAATATGCGGTTCCAGAGCGTCATGAGCATATGGAAGGGGCGCTAATGTAAATGCCATAGTCTATTTTTTTAAGATTGATGATTATTGTTTAAGGGATAACAAAAGTAAGAAGATGTGGTTGAACCCGCCGGAATGAAAAATGAATAGTTTCTTATTTCGAAAACTGGTTATCGCTTGTTTCGGAAGAAATCTTTCATCAGTTGGGCACAATTATCCTTTAAAATACCCCGGATCAGCTCCGCTTTAGGATGAAAAGGCCAGTTAGTGCCGGCTGTTTTTTTGTAACCGTTCTTTTCATCATCTGCCCCGTACACAATTCTGCCAACCTTACTCCAGTAGATGGCTCCGGCACACATAAAACAGGGTTCCAGGGTAATATACAAAGTGGCTTCCGGCAGGTATTTACTGCCGAGCAGATTAAAAGCAGAAGTTAAAGCGATCATCTCGGCATGAGCTGTGGGGTCATTCAGCCGTTCCGTCATATTATGCCCCCGTGCAATTACTTTCCCATTCATTACCACAACAGCACCCACGGGTATCTCACCATCTTCAAAGGCTTTTTTTGCCTCTTTCAGGGCCTGCATCATGAAGTACTCATCGGTCATACTGCTCCCGGTTTTGCCTAACTTTCCATAAAATTAGAACTAATGGACCATATCAGCCACCTGGAAAAAATGCGACAGTATTTTGATTCGGGGATTACAAAATCATATGCGTTCAGGAAGGAGCAATTAAAGAAATTGAAACGGTCGGTCCTGGCACATGAGCAGGATTTGTATGATGCTTTGTTTGCCGATCTGAAAAAAAGCCCCGAGGAAACCTGGGTAACAGAAACAGGGATGGTTATTTCGGAACTCAATGCCGCAATAAGGAACCTGAAAAACTGGATGGAGCCGGAAAGAGTACCCACCAATTTGCTCAACCTTCCCTCCGGCAGTAAAGTGATGAGAGAGCCGTTAGGAGTGGTCTTGATCATAGGTCCCTGGAACTATCCGTTTCAGTTGCTCATCAATCCGCTGGTCGGTGCTGTTGCTGCAGGCAATTGTGTTGTCTTAAAGCCCAGTGAATTTGCACCAGCCACTGACAGGGTTATGAAAAAGATCATTGAAACCGTTTTTTTACCGGAGTATATTTATTATGTACAGGGTGATGGGGCTGCTGTTGTTCCGGCAATGATGAATAATTTTTCATTTGATCATGTTTTTTATACCGGCAGCACGACAGTGGGAAAAATTATTTATAAAATGGCAGCGGAGCGTTTAGTGCCCGTAACTTTAGAATTGGGAGGTAAAAGCCCCTGCGTGGTAGAAGAAGATGCCAATATCAACGTAGCTGCGAGGAGAATTGCCGTCACTAAATTTTCTAATGCGGGGCAAATGTGCGTGGCGCCGGATTATGTACTCGTCCATGCATCTAAAAAAGAAGCGTTGCTGGAAGCCCTGAAAAAAAGTATGCGGCAATTCTTCGGTGATCAGCCGGAAGAGAGCTACAACTATGGAAAGATCATCAATGAGAAACAATTTAACCGCATCATGGCTTACGTGCAGCAGGGTACTATCGAATACGGAGGACGATCCGACAGGAGTAAACTGTTTATAGAACCAACGATTATAACCGGTATACAAACCGGTGCTGCCGTGATGAAT
>APMI01012013.1_pt1 | contig 13082 bp, 14 predicted proteins | sample 667938 | NCBI WGS metagenome assembly APMI01 (sample SAMN01084076, study PRJNA167559) | wastewater metagenome | biome: Wastewater | place: Denmark: Ejby Moelle, Odense | collected 2011-11-28 | reverse complement strand
CTTCGGTAACGAGGGACGACGAACATCATGGACGCACGCGGTGGTATCGGTGGCAGCCTGAAGGGCGTCGACTTGCGTGCGGAGATCGACCGGCTGCGCAAGGAGCGCAACGCCGTCATCCTCGCGCATTACTACCAGAAGCCCGAAATCCAGGATCTCGCGGATTTCGTCGGCGACAGCCTCGACCTCTCGCGCAAGGCGGCCGCGACCGATGCGGACGTCATCGCGTTCTGCGGGGTCAAGTTCATGGCCGACACTGCGAAGATTCTGTCGCCCGACAAGATCGTGGTGCTCCCCGATCTCGACGCGGGATGCTCCCTCGAGGACTCATGCCCGCCGGAGAAGTTCGCCGCCTTCCGCGCCGAACACCCGGACCATATCGCGCTGACCTACATCAACTGTTCGACCGAGGTGAAGGCGCTCAGCGACATCATCGTGACCAGTTCGTCGGCGGACAAGATCCTGTCGCAGATCCCGATGGACCAGAAGATCATCTTCGGTCCCGACAAGCACCTGGGCGGTTATCTCGCGCGCAAGACCGGGCGCGACATGCTGCTGTGGCCGGGTGTGTGCATCGTGCATGAGGCGTTCAGCGAAACCGAGCTGGTGAAGCTGAAGGCGCAGCACCCCGGCGCCCCCGTCGCCGCGCACCCCGAATGCCCCGCGCACATCATCGACCATGCCGACTATGTCGGGTCGACCAGCGGCATCCTGGCGTTCGCGAAATCCTTCCCCGGCGACACGCTGATCGTCGCGACCGAACCGCACATCATGCACCAGATGGAAAAGGCGCTGCCGGAAAAGCGCTTCATCGGCGCGCCGGGCGCGGACGGGAACTGCAACTGCAATATCTGTCCGTACATGGCGCTCAACACGATGGAAAAACTTTACGTGGCGCTGCGCGACCTGCAGCCGCGGATCGAGATCGAGGAAGGCCTGCGGTTGCGGGCCAAGAAGAGCCTCGACCGTATGCTGGAGATGGCCGGGAGCACGGTCGGGCAGGGCGATCTGGGGGCGGCGCCGAAGGTGTCGGGGGATTAGCTAGAGCCCACGAATTCTTCGAGTATCATTGATATAAGACCGCAGATCTTCAGCAAGTTGCATCATCTTCGCGTACCAACTCTCCATCTCGGTAATTTCGATTCTCTCCTCGTTGCCGCGTTTGGACCTTTTATGAATCTGCATCCGAGGTTCTGAATCCCGCTTGGCGCTAATAAATTCTCCGCCATCGCCAAGTTGCACGGTGATCCCGCCGCCAAACAGGGTACTCCGCCCATGTGCAATTTTATTGCGAAATTCTGCGGCTTGGCTGATGCCAGCGGAAATCTTCTGCCAACGATCGATGCTGATTGAGGGAAGATCCAAAGCAGCCGCTGCGATAAGTGAAAGTTTTAGCTCTAAGCCTTTTTGGCTGATAACCGCGAATATCGCGCTAGCTCGCTTTTGGTCCCCGCCCAGCGTTGCGATGAACGCGCCGACCAGCATGTCCTCAATCGACTGGTATTCCGTGACGCATAGTCCGATTTTGGCATAGAAATCTTGATAAGAGATCGGTCGCAAATCGACTTCCATTGAAATGCTCACCCCTCCAACCGCCCATCCTTCAGCGCCTTCTTCTCGAACACGAATAGCACCTCGTTATCCGGCGCAGGCACCGTCTTCGCCACTTCCTCCGGCGCCAGCGTGCGCAGGACGTGCCGGATGACCGCCTTGTGCGCCCGCTTCTTGTGGTCGGCGCGCACGCAGATCCAGGGGGCTGTGTCGGTCGAGGTTTCGGTCAGCATCGTGTCGCGTGCCTTGGTGTAATCGTCCCACTTGTCCTGCGCGACGGGGTCGAGCGGGGAGCGTTTGAGTGCCTCCAGCGGGTCGGTCGCACGGTCGTCGAGGCGCTTTTTCTGTTCGGCCTTCGTGATGTCGAGCCAGACCTTGACGATGCGGATGCCGCTTTCGATCAGCATCGCTTCGAACCGCGGCACATCCTTCAGGAACTGCGCCTGTTCGGCCGGGGTCGAGAAACCGTTGACCACCTCCACGCCCGCGCGATTGTACCAGCTGCGGTTGAAGATCACGAGTTCGCCCGCCGCGGGCAGGTGCGCGACGTAACGCTGCAGATACCATTGCGTCTTTTCGCGGTCGTTGGGCTTGGGCAGCGCCACGACGCGGGTCGAGCGGACCGACAGGTGCTCGGTCAGCGCCTTGATCGTCCCGTCCTTGCCGGCGGCATCGCGCCCCTCCAGCACGATGATCGTGCGCTCACCGGTCTTCGCATGGGCCAGCTGCATCTGGACGAGCCCGAGTTGCAGGTCGTCTCCCCCATCCGATTTTTCCTTGCCCATGCGCATGTCTCCGTTCCGCAACTGTTGTTGCACAAAGGAATGCGCGCACCACCCTCAAAAATCCGCTGTCCTACACGCGCCGCTTGTGGCTAGGCTGACGGCATGAGGACCGCGCCAGACTTCTCCCGCGATTGTTTTCAAACACGCTTCGCGCCGGTTTCGAAAACAGGTCGCACAGGGCTAACCTTTACTAACCTTTGGAGCCGCGCCGCGTGAGTTTTTCGCTCGACTCGTTCGATCTCGACGCCTTCGTCGCGTCCACGCTCGCCGAGGATCTCGGCACGCCGCCGCGCGATGTGACGTCGGAATCGGTCATACCGGCAGATGCGGTTTTTACCGGCGTGATGGACAGCCGCGATGCGATCACCGTTGCAGGGCTGCCGATTGCTGCGGCGTTCTTCCGCGCGCTCGACCCAGACGCGACGATCGAAATCCTGGTCGGCGAGGGCGACCACGCTGCGCCTGGAACCGATTTGCTGCGCGTCGCGGGCAAGGCGCGCGCGCTGCTGACGGCGGAGCGTTCGGCGCTCAACACGGTGCAGCATTTGAGCGGTATCGCGACGATGACGCGCGACTATGTCGATGCCATCGCGGGGACCGGCTGCACCCTGCTCGACACGCGCAAGACGATCCCCGGCCTGCGCGTGCTGGAGAAATATGCGACACGCATGGGCGGCGCGACCAATCACCGCATGGGCCTGTGGGATGCGGCGATGATCAAGGACAATCATGTCGCGGTCGCGGGTTCGGTCGGTGAAGCGACGCGCCGTGCGCGCGACGCCGGCATCGCGTCGATCATCGTCGAGGTCGACCGCATCGACCAGATCGAGGATGCTATTGCCGCGGGGGCCACGCACCTGCTGCTCGACAACATGGATGCCGCGATGCTGCGCGCAGCATTGGGGGTGGTTGCGGGCCGTGTGCCCACCGAATCCTCCGGCGGCGTCACATTGGAAACGGTGCGCAGCAAGGCGGAAACGGGCGTGACCTATATCTCGGTCGGCAGGCTCACACAGAGTGCGCCAGCGGCCGATATCGGGCTGGACTTCGCGCTGGCATGACGAAAAGGCCGAGCGCCATTGTGTGGTTCGAGCGGCTCTATATCCTGAGCATTGTCTTGTCCGTAGCGGGTACTGCCGGGAACTGGAGCGAATTGACCAGCGTCGAAGGTGACGATGGTGCCATTCTTGGGGCTATGGGTACAATTGTTGTGGGCGTGGTGTATTTCGCCGATTTCCTTCTCTGGCTGTTTATCATGCGCCGCCGATCGAAGCTCGCACGGTGGCTGCTCGCGATCGTCACGATCGTTGCCGTGCCGCTGGAGCTAGCCAATCCCGATAGCCGGCCATGGGACATCTGGAGCACTCTGCTCATCATCGAAATCACCGTCAGTTTTGCAGCGCTCGTTTTTCTTTTTGCCCCCGGCGCCCGTCGCTGGTTCGACGGCACGCCCGACAACCTGGCAGAGACTTTTTCCTGACATTCAAAACGCATAGGGGGAGCATTATCATGGAACGTCCACAATCGATCGTCTGGTTCGAACGCCTGTATCTGGGCGGTGTGATGCTCGGCCTGATGAACACGGCGATCAACTGGCCGACCGTGCAGGCGCAGGTCGCGGCAGCACCGAACGCAGCTTTGCTGCCCTCGTGGTTTTCCTATGTCACGGTCGCGATCGGCATCGGCATCAACCTTGTCCTCTGGTATTTCGTGGCGCAGCGGGGATCGGTCGTCGCCAAGTGGATCGTGACGATCCTGTTCGGACTGGGCGCGCTCAGCATGGCATGGATGTTCGCCAACGGCGCCGTCCCTGCGACAGTCAACATCGTCAGCGTGATCGTGCTGCTGCTGCACGCGGGCGCGGTATTCATGCTGTTCCGGCCCGACACGCGCAGCTGGTTTGGAGAGAGTAACTGATGCGAATTCTGGCCCTTGCCGCACTGACGATTGCGTCGCCTCTGCCGGCGCAGGCGCTGTCATGCGCGATCCCCGCACAGATCGAGCGGCCGCGTTTCGATGGTCCCGATGCGAAGACACCCGCGCGTGTGTTGCAAACGGCAAGCTATACGCTGGCGCTTACCTGGTCGCCGCAGTTCTGCAAGGGCGCAGAGAGTAACCCTTTCCAGTGCGGCGGCGCCAATCGCTTTGGTTTCACGCTCCACGGCCTGTGGCCGGACGGGGCGGGGAAGGACTGGCCGCAATATTGCAAGCCTGTCGAACTGCTTTCCGAAGCGACGATCCGTGCGAATTTGTGCGCAACACCGTCGGTACAGCTCTTGCAGCATGAGTATGCCAAGCATGCGAGTTGCATGAACACCAGTGCAGATCGGTATTTCCAGCGTTCGACCGGCCTCTACGGGCAGCTTCGTTTTCCCGACATGAATGCGCTGTCGCGGCGGCCGGGCCTGACCGCGGGCCAGCTTGCATCAGCCATTGCGCGCGCCAATCGCGGAATGACGCCGGGAATGATGCGCGTGACGACGAACCGCGGCGGGTGGCTGGACGAGATCTGGCTCTGTCTCGACCTCAACTACCGCTATCGCACGTGCAAGGCCGATGCCGGCGGTGTCAGGCCCAATACACGCGTGAAGATCTGGCGCGACGAGCGCTAAACCGCTCAAATTCATCGTCATTGCGAGCGTAGCGAAGCAATCCAGCACGCTCGCGGATAGGTGGATTGCTTCGCTACGCTCGCAATGACGAGCGCTTATCCGTCAATAATCGCCGTGCCGGGGTGGTGCTTGTCGAGGTGCTTCTTGATGATCTTCAGGTTACGCGTGTTCGACCGGAAGAAGAAGTCGGGGATCGCACCGACCCAGGGGATCGCGCCCAGCAGCGCGTCGACGCCGATGTTTCCCGCCATGCGGACGATCGCATGCTTGGGCATGCCGAGGTTGCGGGCTTCCCAGGCGAGATAGCTGCCCATGACGGCCGCGATCACGCTGCCGCCGACAGGGATGATGTCGAGCAGAACGTCGAGGCCGACCTTCCGGTTGGTGCCGGGGATGGTGAACAGCCCTTCGAGCAGGCGTTCCATCCCCTCGATCCGCTGGCGGACCGATCCGGGATCGGTGCCCAGCTTCATCTGGCGGGCCATCGATTCGAAGTTACGCGCGTCGACCATAGCAGTCCTTTCGGACAAGATATGGGAAGCGCTGCATCGATTGTTAGTGGCTATTCCTGCGGGGCCTTGGCGGGACGGAGTTCGGAGAGAGGGTGGACGCCCATGACATTCTCCTTCCACCGGCTGAGCGCGGGATTGACCAGCGACCAGCGCAGGGGGACGCCGAGAGCGATAAAGCTGGCGCGATCGTTCAGCACCGCATCGGCGCTCGCGATGAATGCCGACCGCTCGCCCAGCGTATCTGCCATGCGCGACTGTTCCAGCGCATCGTCGCCTTTCGCGTCGCAGACGAGCCCCGCCGCGCACGACAATGCGGTCAGATACCAGTTGGCGCTCGCATTGGGCGCGACCTCATCGATCAGCCGCAGGTCGGCGTCACGATCACCGTGCGGGACCGCGATGGCGCGCACGCCGATTGCCGCCCAGTCATGGGCCAGTCGCGCGAACAATATCCGCATGCCGGGACCGGGGGGCAGAGCGACGCGCAGGATCGGTGTAGCGCGCATCCCCACGCGCCATGCAGCGATCCGCTGCGCCGCATCGGCGCGCCGCTGGGTGATGCTGCCGACGCCCCAGCGGGGGAGGGCGGGGGATTGCGCACTGTCGAGCTGCGCGGGCAGGACATGGTCGGTCGTCGTCCAGCCGGGCAGGGCGAAGGCATCGGCCAGCGCGTCCCGGTCGATCGCCATTGCAAGCGCGGCGCGGACGTCGCTGGTTGCGGTGAAGCTGCCCTGGCCGACGAACGCGAGGCCGAACAGGCCCTGGACGGGGTCGAAGCGCAGCCGCCCGGGGCGCAGGTCGGCGCTCTTGACCGTCGGCCATTCGGCAAAGGTACCGCCGGTCACCAAATCGCTTTGCCCCTCGGCAAATCGCGCAATGGCGAGCGACGCCCGTTCCGCGCGCAACAGGACGGGGTCGTAGTTGGGCGCGACAGGGTCGTCCTCGTTCTGGACGGGGACCAGCCTTAGGCGACCGGGCCGCATGGCCGTTGCACGAAACGCGCCGGTGCCCGAGCCATCCTGCCGTATCCCGAGTTCGGGCTGGGCGAGTAGTTGCAACAGGTACGGGCGCGGCGCGCGCAGCCGGATCTCGACGACGCGGCCGGTCATTCCGATGACGGCGTCGACTGCCTTGAACAGCGGGCGGTAGGGATTGTGGCTTTCGTGTCCGAACGACCGGTTCAGGCTACGCGCGACATCGTCGCCGTTGATGTCGTCGCCGTTCCGCCATTTTGCCGCGCGAACGCGAAAGATCGTGCTCAGACCGTCGCTGGTGACGATCCAGCTTTCGGCGAGGCCGGGCTGGACCTGCCCATTGCCGTCGAACGAAACCAGGCCTTCTGTAATCGCGCTCGCCAGCAGCCTGTCCGCGTTCGTCATCGGTGCCCGGTCGGGATCCGGCAGGCGGAACCGGTCGCCGATCACGCTGACTTCGACCTCACCCTCGTCGGGCCGCGAACCGCACGAGCCGAGCGTCAGCAGGAGCGCCATGACAGCGGCAAGACGTGCGCGAGGCATGCCAACCCTATGCGAAGGTCATGCGGCGACCGCAAGCTATCTGATGCTGCGGCGGCCTTGGTGCGGACGGTGGGACTCGAACCCACACTCCCTACGGGAAGCGGATTTTAAGTCCGCTGCGTCTACCGGTTTCGCCACGTCCGCGCGAAGACGCAGCGCATGATAAGTTAATCGGCGCGAAGCAAGCGCAACTTATCAGAAGACTGCGTCGAGCCGGCCGGCGGATGCAATCCGACCGACGTCACGCGATTTACTCGCGTGACCGGCGCGCTGTTCATGTGGGAGCCGACAACGGAGTAAATCCGTTGTCGTCGGTCCTTGCGATGCAAGGCCGGTCGGCCATCGACGAGTCCGGACCTAAGTCGCACTCACTTCGTTCCGTTTAGCTTACGTCCGGCCGTCTCGGCTAGACGTTGAGACGATCCCGCATTTCCTTGCCAGGCTTGAAATAGGGAACGCGTTTCGCCTCGATCTCAACTGGAGTGCCAGTGCGCGGATTGCGGCCGGTGCGGCCATCGCGGGCGCGAGTCGAAAATGTGCCGAAGCCGCGGAGTTCGACGCGACCGCCGCCGGCGAGCTGTTCTACGATCTCGTCGAAGAAACACCCGACGATGTTCTCGACATCGCGCAGCGTCAGCCCCGGATTTTCCTCGGCAAGAATGGAAACGAGTTCGGATCGTATCAAGGCTCTTCCCCGCTTACCCGTGCTGAAAATAGCAACGGGCGCACGACATCTTCTAAGCCCAAATACTCGGTGCCGTCGCGCTAGGCATTTTAGCGCTGGCCGCACCAAGCGCAAGCTTGGTGCGGCCAATGGTTCATTTTGTTACGTAAGCGAACCGATTCAGCAGCTTATTTCTTGGTATCGCGTGCCTTCAGCGCTTCGCCGAGGATGTCGCCGAGCGAGGCACCCGAATCGGACGAACCGTACTGTGCAACGGCAGCCTTTTCTTCGCTGAGCTGCATGGCCTTGATCGAGAAGGTCGGCTTCTTCGAACGATCGAAGCCGGTGACCATCGCGTCGAGTTTCTGGCCGACCTGGAAGCGTTCCGCACGCTGTTCGTCGCGGTCGCGGCCAAGGTCGCTGCGCTTGATGAAGCCGGTCGCACCATCGTCGCCGACCTGCACCTCGAGGCCGCCATCGCGGACTTCGAGGATGGTGACGGTCACGATCGCGTTCTTGGCGACACCCGATGCGTCGGCCGAACTGCCGCCGAGCGCCGGGGCGCCCTTTTCGAGCTGCTTCATGCCGAGCGAGATACGCTCCTTGTCGGGTTCGATCGCGAGCACGATGGCCTTCACGACTTCACCCTTGCGATGCAGGTTGAGCGCGTCTTCGCCCGAGATGCCCCATGCGATGTCCGACATGTGGACCATGCCGTCGACGTCGCCGTCGAGGCCGATGAACAGGCCGAATTCGGTCGCGTTCTTGACTTCGCCTTCGACGGTCGAGCCAACCGGGTGCGCTTCTGCGAAGGCTTCCCACGGGTTCGACACGGCCTGCTTGAGGCCCAGCGACACGCGACGCTTCTCGCTGTCGACTTCGAGGACGATAACGTCGACTTCCTGGCTGGTCGAAACGATCTTGCCGGGGTGGACGTTCTTCTTGGTCCAGCTCATTTCGCTGACGTGCACAAGGCCTTCGATGCCCGGTTCCAGTTCGACGAATGCGCCGTACTCGGTGATGTTCGTCACGCGGCCGGTCAGCTTGGCGCCGATCGGGTACTTGGCTTCTGCGCCTTCCCACGGATCGCTCTCGAGCTGCTTCATGCCGAGCGAGATGCGCTGCGTGTCCTTGTTGATGCGGACGATCTGCACCTTGACGGTGTCACCGATGTTGATGACTTCCGACGGGTGGTTGACGCGCTTGTAGCTCATGTCGGTGACATGGAGCAGGCCGTCGATACCGCCGAGGTCCACGAACGCACCGTAATCGGTGATGTTCTTGACGACGCCGTCGATGATCTGGCCTTCCGAGAGCGTCGAGATCAGGCCGGTGCGGGCTTCTGCACGAGTTTCCTCGAGGATCGCGCGGCGCGAAACGACGATGTTGCCGCGCTTTCGATCCATCTTCAGGATCTGGAACGGCTGGGCGATGTCCATCAGCGGCTGAACGTCGCGTACCGGACGGATGTCGACCTGCGAGCCGGGCAGGAAGGCCACGGCGCCGTCGAGGTCGACGGTGAAGCCGCCCTTCACGCGGCCGAAGATCACGCCTTCGACGCGGGCCGACTTGGTGAATTCCTGTTCCAGCTTGTCCCAGGCGGCTTCGCGGCGTGCGCGGTCGCGCGACAGCATCGCTTCGCCCGAGTGGTTCTCGACGCGGTCGACGAACACTTCGACGTCGTCACCGACTTTCAAATCTGCTTTCTGGCCGGGAGCGGCGAATTCGCTCAACCGGACGCGGCCTTCGGACTTCAGTCCGACGTCGATAACGGCCATGTCGTTTTCGATTGCGGTAACCTTGCCGGTTACGACTTTACCCTCGAACGTGCCGTCGGCACCGATGGTTTCCTCGAGGAGGGCCGCGAAATCGTCGCGGGTTGGCATTGCGGCTGTCGCCATAAAGATAGAGTTCCTGTGTCTGTTTTTTCCGGCCAGGCGGTTGAATCCGCCGGTCTTTGACCAGAATACCGCAGCGGCCCCATGCCGAATGCGGTGTCCAGCGCGCGACAACAGCGCAGAAGTGGAGGATCACGCCAATGCGAAAAGGGCGCACGAATGGCTTCGCACACCTTCCTCCACGAGTGCTTGTTGCTCGTTGGACGCCGCGCCCCTAGCGAAAAGGGTCGTAATTGACAAGAGGATGCCGCCTCAGCGTAAACACGCAGCGCTGCTGCCGTCATCCATCGATATGCGCGACAGTGCGGAGGAGCGGTCGGTACTGATAGTGATGCCGCTGGACTGGCAGCGACGTAGTTGAAACCGAACCTTGCGCGCCCTGAAATCCAGAGACACGCGCCGGAAGGCATCCATCAAATCGGTGCCCAGTAACAGAGCGGGTTGATCCTTGAGGGCGAACACCGTGAATGGCGGCACGTCCGCGAACGCGATCGGCACGTCGGCGAGGACGACCGGGCCAAGGCGCAACTCGCGCACGCGTGCGACTTGCAGCTTGATCGTGACGCCCGTGACGCCCGTTACCTCAATCGGCGTCATCTTGGCGCCGCGTCGCAGGAGTTGGTCACGCAAGACGATATTGCCGATCGTAATTTCGGAACCCGTGTCGATGACCGCGCTCACCTGTCGGCCATTCGCGCGCGCCTGGGTCATGATCAGCTGTCCGCGACGCAGGTACGCGGTGACGACGATGTCGCCGTTCTCATAACGAGGCGCCGGTCGCCGGGCGTCTTCCACCTTGATCACGCGCTTTTCGAAATCGAGCATGAGGCGTTGTTCGACCAACCCGTCGATGCCGATCATGCCCTCTCCACCAAGGTCCGCTTCGTTCAGTACCGGGAGTTGCAGGTTGTTTATGGTCGTGTCGCCGATCGTCAGGGAATCGACGAGAACGCGATCGACACGGTTTGTGGCCGTGATGCCATTCAGGATGGCGGGCCGCCCCAATGGCAGTGCGAGCGCCCGTGCGATGCGCTGGCCCACTACTGTCGTATCCGCACCGCTATCGACCACGAAGCGATAGGGACCCTTGTCGTTGACGTGCACGATCACGGTCATGCGGGTGTTGACCTTGCGCGCATTCAGATCCTGCCCGGCGATGGTGAGCTGACTGTCGTGTTCCGCCACGGTCAAGGGCGGCATTGGTGCAGGGGGGAGCGATCGCTTGTCCTCCCGGGGAGGGGCGGCGCCCACACTCGCGGCGGCAACGAGAGTTGCCACTATCCGCCGCCAGTTCTGAGCAAGGCCGGGCATGGCCGAAGCCTAGCCGATTTTGCGTGTCTCGACGAGTTGTATCGCACTGGCGATCGCTTCGGCGATGGTCATGTCGCTGGTGTCCAGCAAGTGAGCATCGCCGGCTTGGCGCAACGGCGCTGTCGCGCGTTCGGAATCGCGTTCGTCGCGGTCGAGGATATCGGTCAGGACATGCTCGTAATCGACGCGGCTGCCTTCGCCGACCAGCTGCGCAAAGCGGCGCTTGGCGCGGATGACGGCTGTTGCGGTCACGAACAGCTTTGCATCGGCGTCGGGCGCGATCACGGTGCCGATGTCGCGTCCGTCGAGCACAGCGCCGCCTGGCTGGTTCGCGAACGCGAGCTGGCGGTCGAGCAACGCTTGGCGGACAGACGGATGTGCCGACACGACCGATGCCGCCCGCGACGCCGCCTCGCACCGTATGTCTGGATCGTGGAGCATCGCATCGCTGAAATCGGTAGCGACTACGCCATCTGACTCGTTCGCCGGATCACCGCCGTGACGCAGAACCGATAATCCCGTTGCGCGATAGAGCAGGCCGGTATCGAGATGCGGCAGGTCGTAATGCTGGGCCAGCGCCCGTGCGATCGTGCCTTTGCCGGAGGCGGCGGGTCCGTCGACGGCGATGATCATGATGCCTTGCCCCGCGATCTGAGTGCGCTGATCAGGCCGACCAGCGCGATACATCCCCAGACAGCCTCCAGGAAGGTCGCCGCGAGGTTGAAGTTCACCGACAGCGAGATCAGCAGCAGGACCGCGCCGACAAGGTTCAACGCGTTGAAGAGGATCTTGTTCATTGCCGGTGAAATGTTCGCGTAGAGAAACGCCCCGATGAAGATCACGCTGCCGCAGATCCCGATGATGTCGGCGGTGAGCGAATTCATGATGCCATCAGCCCGGCGATATCGGCCTCGAACGCGGGATAGCTTGTTGCGACAGGCGCCATATCGTCGATGGTGACCGTCGACCGGCTGGCGAGCCCTGCGACCGCCATGCTCATGGCAATGCGGTGGTCGAGGTGGGTTGCAATGGTTGCGCCGCCTGCCAGGGGTTCGCCGCCGGTGCCCTCGACGATCAGGCCGTCCGGCAATTCTTCGACACGTGCGCCGCACGCGGTGAGAGCTGTCGCCATGGTCGCGATCCGGTCGGATTCCTTGACCCGCATCTCCTCGATCCCGCGCATGATCGTGCGGCCGCTGGCGAGGGCGGCCGCGACGAACAGGGCAGGGTATTCGTCGATCATTGTCGGTGCGATCTCGGGTGGCACCTCGATGCCGGTCAGCGCGCTATGGGTGACGATCAGGTCGGCAACGGGCTCGCCGCCCACAGTGCGCTGCTGCCCGAATTCGATGTCTGCGCCCATCGCCTTGAGGACGGTGTAGATGCCACTCCGTGTCTCGTTCATGCCGACGTTGCCGATGACGACCGACGATCCCGGCACGATCAACGCGGCGACGGTTGCAAAAGCGGCGGAGGAGGGGTCGCCGGGGACGATGATGTTCTGCGGCTTAAGTTCCGCCTCACCGCGGATCGATATGGTTCGCACGCCCTTGCTATCTGTCTCGACAGCTAGCTCGGCTCCGAAGCCGGTCAGCATCCGTTCGCTATGATCGCGGGTCGGCACTGGTTCGATCACGCGGGTAATGCCGGGCGTGTTGAGGCCGGCAAGCAGCACCGCGGACTTCACCTGTGCCGAAGCGACCGGCAAACGGTATTCGATCGGCACGGCGGGACACAGGCCTCGCACCATCAGTGGCAGGCGTCCGCCCGGGCTGGCGGTGAACTCCGCGCCCATCGTCGACAGCGGGTCGATAACGCGGCCCATCGGCCGCTTGCTGAGCGACGCGTCGCCCGTGAAGTTGCAGGTGATCGGATGGCTTGCGACGAGCCCCATCAGCAGGCGTGTCGAGGTCCCCGAATTGCCCATCTCGAGCGCAGTCTGCGGCTGCAGCAGGCCGCCGACACCCACGCCCCAGACGTGCCAGCGATCACCGCGCTTCTCGATCGTCGCGCCCATCGCACGCATGGCGGCAGCCGTGGCGAGCACGTCTTCGCCCTCCAGCAATCCCTCGATCACCGACTCGCCAGCAGCAAGACTCGCGAACATGAGCGCGCGGTGCGAGATAGATTTGTCACCCGGAACGGTGATCGAGCCACGCAAGGGGCCCGAGGCGGAGAAGGAGCGGGGGTCGGCCATGGCGCGGCGGCTTTGACAGCGGCCTCGTCTCGTGG
>APMI01000111.1_pt1 | contig 13094 bp, 9 predicted proteins | sample 667938 | NCBI WGS metagenome assembly APMI01 (sample SAMN01084076, study PRJNA167559) | wastewater metagenome | biome: Wastewater | place: Denmark: Ejby Moelle, Odense | collected 2011-11-28 | reverse complement strand
TCCGGGGCGTTTTTTGAGTCTGGAGACGCTTAGCCGCAGGTGCCGACGGCCCCGCAAGCGGTACAAAAGTCACAACCATCTTTGCGGATCATGGTGTGATTCCCGCATTCGCCGCACAGCTTGCCCTGAGTCGGCAGCACCTTGTTGCTGATGGTGTCTTCCGGGGCTTCCAGGATGCCCATCTGTTGAAGCGGAAAGCCGCTTTCATCGAGGATGCCGAGCATGGCGTAGCGGTGAATGATCAGGTTGGCAATGTAGGCCACGGTTGATGGGTAGGTCTGTTGCTTGCGCGAACCAGGAACGAAGGCCATGAAGTCGCCGAGCGGCTCGGAGTAATCGACCAGCTTGCGCAGCTTCATGCCGATCCAGGCTGGATCCAGAACGCGCATATCCAGTGACAGCAACTTCGACAAACCATCGAGGGCACGCGGATAATTGCCGGAGAGCCACATCGAGTAGGGGCGGGTGACGCCGTCCGGCAGGGTGATTTCCTTGAGGCCGAGGACGAATTCCTCGCGCGTCGATGGATTGTTGATGTCGACCGTCCAGGAGAGCGTGCCGTCCGTGCCGGTCTTTGGTTCCTTGGCGCTGAACAAGGCATCTTTCACCGGTGTGGGGCCTTCGTGCTTGAAGGCGCCCAGTTGTTCGCAGCGCCAGCTAATCACTTGGGCCATGGCGGAGACGACGGAGGGGACGCGCTTGCGCTCGCCATGCGGAGGCATGGGCATTTCAAAGGAATCGCCCGGCGTCTTGGCCAGGGCTTCCAGCTTCATTTCGAGCCAGGCATGGTCGTTGGCGCGCATGTCCATGGAAAGGGTCTTGGCAACAGCGCCAAGCCCGCGTGGTTCGGCCGGGCCATTGGCCCAGACCTCGAACGGCCAGGCGCGGCCTTCTGGTTCGACATGGCCGACAAACAGCGCAAACTTGCCGATCGGAGAGTCGAGCATATAAGTCCAGCACAGGTTGCCTTCCGGCAGGTTCGGGCGACCTGGCCAGCGCAGGCTGGCCAGTACCGGCGCTGGCAAATTCTTGATCGACAGACGACGATTGGCGTCGGAGACGAAATCCTGCGGTGACTTGGCGTCGACCGCTGCATCTGGTTTGGCCGTATCGCTACCAGTGACGGAGAGCACCGAGCCGAGCACGCTGTTCGGGCGATAAGTGGCCAAGCCCTTGAGCCCGGATTTCCAGGCGCTCATATAGAGGTCCTGGAAGTCGGCGTAAGGATAGTCAGCCGGTACGTTGACGGTTTTGGAGATCGAGGTGTCGATGAACGGAGCGACGGCGGCAACCATGTCGCTGTGGGCCTGGGCGGAAATTTCCAGTGCAGTGACAAAGTATTCCGGCAGCTTGGTGACATCGCCACCACGATGCTTGTAGAGGCGCCAAGCGTAGTCTTCGACGGAATACTCCTTGAGGGTGCCATCCTGCATGCGCTTTTTGCGGCTGTAGGTCCAGGAAAATGGAGGTTCGATGCCGTTCGAGGCGTTGTCAGCAAAGGCCAGCGAAATGGTACCGGTCGGTGCAATCGACAACAGGTGCGAGTTGCGCAAGCCATGCTTGCGGATCTCGGCCTTGATGTCGGCCGGCAGGCGCGATGCGAAGTTGCCACCAGACAAATACAGTTCGGCGTTGAACAACGGAAAGGCACCGCGCTCCTTGGCCATTTCAACCGAGTACAGGTAAGCGGTGTCGCGCATGAATTCGCTGATACGGGCGGCCATCGCGCGGGCTTCCGGCTTGTCGTAGCGCAGTCGGAGCATGGCCAGCGCATCGCCGAGGCCGGTGTAGCCGAGGCCGACGCGACGCTTGTTGGCGGCTTCCTGCTGCTGGCGTTCGAGCGGCCAATGCGTGGCATCGAGCACATTGTCGAGCATGCGGGTGGAAATGCGGATGACTTCGGCGAAGGCGTCGAAATCGAAGGTGGCCTGCTCGGAAAATGCATCCTTGACGTACAGCGTCAGGTTGATTGAACCCAGGCAGCAGCAGCCATACGGCGGCAGCGGCTGTTCGGCACACGGGTTGGTCGCCTCGATCACTTCGCAGTAATTGAGGTTGTTGTCCTTGTTCATGCGGTCGAGGAACAGGATGCCAGGCTCGGCGTGGTCGTAGGTGGATTTCATTACCTGATCCCACAGGTCGCGAGCGCGTACCTTGCGGTAAACCCACATGCCATCCTCACGCTGGTAGGCGCCGGTGGCGCGCATTTCGCTGTTCGGCTCGGCACGATGCAACAACTCGACGTAGCCATCGGCATCGACGGCTTCCATGAACGGGTCGGTGACGCCAATCGAAATATTGAAATTAGTCAGGTCACCCTTGTCCTTGGCGTGGATGAATACCTCGATATCCGGATGGTCGCAACGCAACACGCCCATTTGCGCGCCGCGGCGGGCACCAGCGGACTCAACGGTCTCGCACGAGCGGTCGAAGACCCGCATGTAGGAGACCGGACCGGAGGCGCGTGACTGCGTACCCTTGACACGGGCACCCTGCGGACGGATGGAAGAGAAATCGTAACCAACGCCGCCACCGCGACGCATGGTCTCGGCCGCCTGGGCAAGCGCGGTATAAATGCCGGGTTTGCCATCGGTGTTTTCGACGATCGAGTCGCCTACTGGTTGCACGAAGCAGTTGATCAGCGTTGCCTGAAGGTCGGTACCTGCGGCGGAATTGATACGGCCGGCCGGAATGAAGCCGTTTTCCTGAGCCCACAGGAATTTGGATTCCCAATGGGCACGATTGGCTTCCTGTTCGACTTGGGACAGTGCGTAGGCAACGCGACGGCGAACGTCATGTACATTGGTTTCCTTGCCCTTGGCGTATTTCTCGATCAGAACTTCACCGGAAATTTCCTGCTCCGGCAGCGGTGCAAACTGTGGCGGTGCGGGAATGTCTGTCAGCGAAAGCTGTTCGGAAATTTTGCTCATCAAGGGCTCCTCTACAAAACTCGGGTGGACTGGGTTATTTATCTTCGAATGTTGCAAAGCTACTATATCTAGTGTGCCAAGGCAATATATTGACTAGATACGGTGTTCCGTGTGTTTTTGCTTGGTGACAATGTCATTGCAAAAAAGCCCGAAAAAACAAAGCCCCGGCACCTTTCGGTAGCCGGGGCCCGGGCTGAAAATATTTTTATTCAGAGAGAGAGAAGCGTCTGCGCGTGGTGCGCCATCATCCATTCTTCGTTGGTCGGGATGACCAGCACATCGACGCTGCTGTTACCGGCGCTGATCACGATATCGTGGCGCGCATTGGCTTCCGGATCGAGTCGAATGCCGAGCCATTCCGACTGAATGCAGACACGACGGCGGACTTCGGCAGCGTGTTCGCCGATGCCACCGGTGAATACCAGCGCATCGACGCCGCTGGCTGCTGCTACTAGTGAACCCAGTTCGCGGGCGATGCGGTAGCAGAACAGGTCAACCGCTTCGTGGGCTTCCGGCTTGTCGCTGCCGAGCAGGGTGCGCATGTCCTGGCTGATGCCCGAGACACCCAGCAGACCGGATTCCTTGTAAAGCATCCTGGTCATGTCCTTGACCGACAGCCCCTTGGTTTCCATCAGATGCAAAATGACGCCCGGGTCCAGATTGCCGCAGCGCGTACCCATCAGCAGGCCGTCGATGGTCGAAAAACCAAGCGTCGTGGCGACGCACTTGCGATTGACCATGGCCGCCATGCTGGCCCCGTTGCCGAGGTGGGCGACGACGACCCGGCCATTGGCGCGATGCGAATGCTGGGGCAGGGCGCGGGCGATGAACTCGTAGGACAGGCCATGGAAGCCATAGCGCTTGATGCCTTCAGCCGTCAGCGCCCGGGGCAGGCCGAAGGTCTGGGCGACATCGGGCTGGCTGCGATGGAATGCAGTGTCGAAACAGGCAATCTGCGGCACGTCGGGAAGCAGGGCCTGCAAGGCGCGAATGCCGGCGACGTTGTGCGGTTCGTGCAGGGGGGCCAGCGGGATAAAACTGGTCAGGTGGCCAAGCACGGTTTCGTCGACGATGGTTGGTTGGGAATAACGCTCGCCACCATGAACCACTCGATGTCCAACCGCGACGATCTGCCAGCCGGCATGGGTGGACATAAACCACTGCAGCAGTGCGTCGAAGGCCTGGTCGTGGCTGACTTGCTCACCGACAATGGCTTGGTCGGCAATCTTCTGGCCGGATTTGTCTTTGGCGACCAGCTTGGTGGCATTGGTGCCGATACCGTCAATCTGCCCGGAGACTTCCGCATCGGGCGAAATCGGGTGGGCGAGCGGGAAAAGGGCGAACTTGATGGACGATGATCCAGCGTTGATCGTCAGGATGCCTTGGTTCATGTCAGACGGTTCCAGTTTTGCGGTTGTGATGTGCGATCAGTGCGGCAATGACGCACGATGCGGTACGGGTTTCGGCGGAATCGGCGCGGCTGGTCAAGACAATCGGGACCTTGGTGCCCAGGACAATGCCGGCGGTCAATGCGTTGGCGAGGTATTCGAGCTGCTTGGCGATCATGTTCCCGGACTCGAGATCCGGTACGACCAGAATTTCGGCATGGCCGGCAACCGCGGACTTGATGCCCTTAGTCTTGGCGGCAATGAGGGAGACGGCGTTGTCGAAGGCCAGCGGGCCATCCAGGATGCCACCCTTGATCTGGCCGCGATCGGCCATCTTGCACAGCGCCGCGGCGTCGAGAGTGGACTGGATTTTGGGGTTGACCGTCTCGACTGCCGAGAGGATCGCCACTTTGGGTTCCGGGATGCCGATGATGTGCGCCAGTTCGATGGCGTTGCGGATGATGTCAGCCTTGTCTTCCAGCGTCGGCGCGATGTTGATGGCGGCGTCCGTGATCAGCAGTGGCCGGTGGTAGGTCGGCACGTCCATGAGGAAAACATGGCTGATCCGCCGCGAGGTGCGCATGCCGTTGGCGCGGGCGACGACTTCGCCCATCAGTTCGTCGGTATGCAGGCTGCCCTTCATCAAGGCTTCGGCATCGCCGGTACGCACCAGGGAGACGGCGAGTGCGGCCGAATCATGGCTGTGTGCAGCATTGACGATGCGGATGCCGGAAAGGTCGATGCCGAATTCTTCAGCGACTGCGCGAATCTTGTTTTCCGGGCCGACCAGAATCGGTTCGATAATGCCGGCCTGGAAGGCCATGACGGGGCCTTTAAGCGATTCTTCATCACACGGATGGGCGACGGCGGTGGGGATCGGTTCCAGACCCTTGACGCGCTCGAGCAGGTGAATATAGCGCTCGTGTTTGTCGTCGATCCGGATCTCCGGCATATGCACTTCCTGCAGCCGTGAAACCTTTTCTACAGGGGCCAGCACTTCGGCGCTGCCGCGCACGACCTGCAGGCCGTCCTGATTGGTACACACGCAATCGAAAATGATGTGCTTGTTGTGATCGAATTTTTGCTTGGCAGTAATGGTGATCGTGATGCTGTCACCAATGGTGACCGGACGGGCAAAATGAAGCGACTGGTCGATCAAAATGGTGCCCGGGCCGGGAAACTGGGTGCCGAGGACCGTGGAAATCAGTGAGCCGCTCCACATGCCGTGGGCAATGACTTCGCGAAACAGGCCGCTTTGCGAATAGGTCGGGTCGACCATTGCCGGATTGAGGTCGCCGGTCAGGATGGCGAACAATTTCACATCCTCCGGCATCAGCACACGAGTGAGACTGGACGCATCTCCGACATGGATTTCGTCGTAAGTGCGATTGACCAGGTAGCGTTGTTCGGGTTCGTGGTTCATGAGGACTTGCTCCAGTGCATCAAGCGATGGGCTAGTATAGGATGCTGCGGTGCAGCAAACAAGCTGAGACAAGCGGGTGGATGTTCAGCATCGTGGTCACTCTCACAGGCGTGGGGAAGTGCGGCGTTCGCGACTGATCAGTGGCGAAGGCACGTCCACCTCCAGACCGGCGTGGCGTTGCAGTAACTGGTCGAGCACCCATTGGTTGGCTTCGTAGGTGAATTCCCGGGCCTTTAGCGGTGCACCGGTCAGCGCCGAGGCAAACAGGGCGACGGCGGCAGAGCGGCTGACACCAAATTCACAATGGACGATCAGTGACATGTCGACCGGGGCGCTGTGTAGTTCTTCAATGAAGGCGCTGATCAAGCCTGCCATGTGGTAATCGAATAGACCAGGTAGTGGTGCCGGCAAGTATTCGTCGGCTGGCACGGCATCGAAAAAGGCGAGACGCAGTACATGGCGAAACAAGGGGTCAAGTGTGGCAGCCGGTGTACTTGGATCGGTGATCGAAATAACCGCGACGAAAGGCGTGCCGCGTAATTGTTCTGCCTGTTTGCGTGAGGTGTATTCGACCGAACGAATGGTCATTGCTTCATTCCATGAAGACCGGATCGGAGAAAACCAGCGTGCCATCCTTGCGCATCATCAGGTTGTCGGCCTTGATCAGGTCGGGCAGGGCGCCGTATTCCGTCGAAAAGTCCTCGACGGCCTTCAGCGACTCCTTGAGGGCATCCGTCCAGCCCATCGGGGTCACGACCAGATGATGCAGGGCGATGCGTCCCATGTCCTGGGCCAGATTGCGCCACATCATGCAGGCGTCAAAATACGAGGTCGATAGCTTGGTTGCCACTTCGGCGGCGTCACCGATGCCCGGCAAGGGATAGAGCCGCTCTACTTCGACGATATGGAACGGGAAGCCGCGGCTGGAGCGGCCAACGGTGCCGTGGTCGGCATAGACGATGGGGAAATGCTGGCCGGTCGGCCGATCGTCGGCGGTGTAGTAGGCGTAGTCAGTTGGCGATGAAAGCACCTTGAATACGCGTTCGTGGCCATCGACAGTATCGCCTTCGAGCACGATGGTGCTTTCGCCGCGTCCGATTTCCTTGCGGCCACGCAACAGGGTGTGATCCGGCACGGGATCAGGGAGTAGTCCATCAATCTCAGGCATCGAGTTCTCCGAAATCGTTTCAAATTGGCGGGCAGAGCGCCCACCAATTTGAAATTTAGCCCTTTTTTCCGGTTGACCGCAGCAATCGCTACGGCCAAGTCTCAGGCAACGATATGAGCGCCTGCGTCGACGTAGATCGTCTGCCCGGTCATGCCCGATGAACCAGGGGTGCACAGGAAGGCGGTCAGGGCACCCACTTCGTCAATGGTCACGGTGCGGCCGAGCGGTGCCTTGGCAGCATCGTTTTCGAGCAGGGTGTTGAAGTTGGCGATGCCGGAGGCGGCACGGGTCATGATCGGGCCTGGCGACACTGCGAAGACACGAATGCCCTTGGGTCCGAGGTCGTAGGCCATATAGCGGACGGCCGATTCAAGCGCTGCCTTGATGATGCCCATGACGCCATAGTTACGAACGACGCGCTCGGCACCGAGGTAGGACATGGTGATCAGCGAGCCGCCGTGGGCCATCAGGGGTTCGATCGCCTTGGCCATGCGCAGGAAGCTGTGGCAGGAAATGTTCATGGCCGAGTCGAAACCGGCTTCAGTGGTGTCGATGACGCGGCCATGCAGGTCGTCGCCATTGCAGAACGCCATCGAGTGAATGGCGAAGTCGAGTTCGCCGAATTCGTCGCCGCATTGCTTGATGGCGGCCTCAAGGCTGCCTTCTTCTGTCACGTCAAGTTTCAGGAAGAGCTTGGCGCCCAGTGCTTCGGCCAGCGGTTGTGTGTACTTGGCGGTCTTGTCGTTCTGGTAGGTCAAGGCGATTTCACCGCCCAGTGCGCGAATGGCCTTGGCCACTGCGAAAGCGATCGATTTGTCGTTGGCGACGCCAGTTATCAATCCCCTTTTGCCTGCCAGCGGCAGATGGTTGCCGGCCTGCACCAGCGGGGATTGTTCATTTATTGTGTTCATGCTGTTTTTCCTTCCATGTTAGGTCAAGGAGTGTTGCGATGCGTCAATCACTAAACACACTTGACCATGCTGCGGTGTTTTTGTTCATGCTGCAACGCAACACCATTGTTGCACATTCTTATTTTCGTGAGTGTGACAAATGTCCAGTTGTTGACCTTGGACAATAAAACTAAATATTCAGGTGCTAGTCTTTTGAAGTCATGGACAATTTTGGAGATTGTCGTGGGATTCAATCAAATGCATGCTGAAGGGGTGGTCGGGATTGTTGACCGGGTAATGACGCGTTATCGTCGCGATCCAACCTGTCTGCTCCAGATCCTGCGTGAGGTGCAGGAAGCCTGTGACTGGATACCACCCGAAGCCATCGACCGAATGCAGGCAGTGCTCGGTGTGCCGCGGACCAAAATCGAAGGTGTCGCCGGCTTTTATTCCTTCATTTACACCGAGCCGCGCGGCAAATACAGAGTGTTGTTTTCCGACAACATTACCGACCGCATGCAGGGCAACCGGGCGATGATGGAGCGTCTCTGCAACAATCTTTGGGTCGAGCGTGGCAAGGTCTCGGAAGACGGTCTGGTCAGCGTTGGCAAGACAGCCTGTACCGGGCTGTGTGATCAGGGGCCGGGCATGCTGGTCAATAATTACGCGATTTCCGGCCTGACCGCCGAACGCATTGACGAAATCGCCGAGTTGATCCGCAACAAGATACCGCTGGCCGACTGGCCGCCGGCCTATTTCAAAATTGAAGACAACATCCGCCGGGCCGACATCCTGCTCAATGCCGACTTCAAGCCCGGCGACGCCTTGTTGGCAGCCCGTGCGCGTGCGCCGAGCGATGGCCTGAATTCATCCAACATGCGTTCGTGGCGTGAAGGCCTGCCCAGCGGTATCGGTGGCCCGGCCGCGACGCTCGATGAAATCAAGTGGGCCAACCTGCGTGGCCGTGGCGGCGCCGGCTTCACCACCGGCTTGAAATGGGAAGCCTGCCGCAACGCACAATTGAAGCCTGGTCACCAGCGTATCGTTGTCTGCAACGCCGACGAGGGCGAGCCAGGCACCTTCAAGGATCGCGTGTTGCTGTCGAGATGTCCCGAAATGGTCTTCGAAGGCATGACCGTGGCCGCCTATGCGATTGGTGCGACGCGTGGTTTCGTCTACCTCCGCGGCGAATATCGCTACATGCTGGATCACCTCAACGCAATTTTGATCAATCGTCGTCGCGAAGGTCTGCTCGGCAAGGACATCCTTGGATTGCCGGGGGCGGATTTCGATATCGAAATTCATCTTGGGGCCGGCGCTTACGTGTGCGGCGAAGAGTCGGCGCTAATCGAGTCGCTCGAAGGCAAGCGCGGTACGCCGCGCAACCGGCCGCCATTCCCGGTGACCAATGGCTATCTCGACCAGCCCACCATCGTCAATAACGTCGAAACCTTTGCGGCCGCCGCATTGATCGCGCTCAAGGGTGGCGAGTGGTACGCCGCCATCGGTACCAAGCATTCGGCCGGGACCAAGTTGTTGTCGGTTTCCGGTGACTGCGAACGTCCCGGCATCTATGAATACCCGTTCGGCGTCAGCGTCCGGCAGGTGCTGGCAGATTGCGGTGCGATAGACACCCAGGCGGTACAGGTCAGCGGGCCGTCCGGCGTTTGCGTGGCGGCAGACGAATTTGACCGCATCATCGGCTTCGAGGACATCCCGACGGCCGGTGCCTTCACCGTGTTCAACAAGACACGCGACATGTTCCAGGTGGCGCGCAATTACGTGCATTTCTTCCAGCATGAAAGCTGCGGCTTCTGCACCCCTTGCCGGGTCGGCACCTCGTTACTGAAAAACCTGATGGACAAACTGCACAACGGTGCCGGTTCGCCCTACGATTTTGCCGAAATCGAGAAGCTAAACACCTTGCTGCAGTCGATGAGCCACTGTGGTCTGGGCCACACTGCCTGCAACCCGGTGCTCGATACCATCGCCAAATTCCGGCCCTACTACGACCAGCGGATGATGCAGCAGGACTTCACGCCAGCCTTCGACCTTGATCGCGCGCTCTCGGCGGCGCGGCAGATGACCGGCCGCGACGATGCCGGGGCGCATTTGGCAACCGAACACGGAGGTGCAGCATGAGCCATACCTTTACCCTCGACGGCAAAACCATTCCCTTCGAGGAGGGGCAAACCATCATGCAGGCGGCCACGCAGGCCGGTGTGTTCATCCCGCACCTGTGCTTCCATCCGGAATTCAAGCCGCACGGCTCATGCAAGCTGTGCACCGTCAAGGTCAATGGCCGGCAGACGGCGTCGTGCACCATGCGCGCGATGGTTGGCATGGTCGTCGAGAGCGAGACCGAAGAAATCAACGCCGAGCGTCGGGCGCTAACGCAAATGTTGTTTGTCGAGGGCAATCACTTTTGTCCATCCTGCGAAAAGAGTGGTGATTGCCAGTTGCAGGCCACGGCCTATCATCTCGGCATGATGTCGCCGCATTACGATCACTTTTTCCCGAATCGTGCGGTTGATGCGTCGCATCCCGAGGTCTTGCTCGACTTCAACCGCTGCATCCTCTGTTCGCTGTGTGTGCGAGCCAGCCGCGATGTCGATGGCAAGAATGTCTTCGGGCTTTCAGGTCGCGGCATCACGACCCACCTGATCGTCAATGCCAAGTCCGGCCAGCTCGCCGACACTGATTTTTCGCTGACTGACAAGGCCGCACAGGTTTGCCCGGTCGGCGTCATTCTCAAGAAACGTCGGGGTTTTGCCGTGCCGATTGGCGAGCGTACCTATGACAAGGCACCCATCGGCGTAAGCAATGCCGATACGGGAGGGCATTGAGATGACTGCCGCTAAAAAACTGAAGGTCGCTACCACCTCGCTGGCGGGCTGTTTCGGTTGCCACATGTCTTTCCTCGACATCGACGAGCGCCTGTTTACGCTGCTCGAACACATCGAGTTCGACCGCTCGCCGTTGACTGATATCAAGCATTGCAGTCCAGATTGCGATATCGGCATCATCGAGGGGGGATTGTGCAATGCCGAGAACGTGCATGTGCTGCGCGAGTTTCGCAAGAACTGCAAAATCCTGATTGCCATGGGCGCCTGTGCCATCAACGGTGGTCTGCCGGCTCAGCGCAACCATCTGCCATTGACGACCATTCTCGAAGAGGTCTATCACACCAGCCACGGGCTGGCCAACGGCATGATTCCCAATGATCCGGAGCTGCCCTTGCCACTTGATCAGGTGCACCCGATTCATGAGGTGGTAAAGATCGATTACTTCATGCCTGGCTGCCCGCCGTCGGCTGACGCCATCTGGAAGGTGCTGATGGACCTTCTGGCTGGCCGTGAGCCCGAGCTGGGCCACGGTTTAATGCATTACGACTGAGGTAGAACATGACCTACCAACTGGAAACTGCAGCCCACCCCGAAACCCTGCGCCGCGTGGCGATCGACCCGGTATCCCGCGTCGAGGGACATGGCAAGGTGACGATCCTGCTTGATGATCAGAACAAGGTGCATCAGGTTCGCTTGCACATCGTCGAGTTCCGGGGCTTCGAGAAATTCATCCAGGGCAGGCCGTACTGGGAAGTGCCGGTCATGGTCCAGCGTTTGTGCGGCATCTGCCCTGTATCGCACCACCTGGCCGCTTCCAAGGCGCTCGACATCATCGTTGGCGCCAAAAAACTGACCCCGGCGGCCGAAAAACTGCGTCGCCTGATGCACTACGGCCAGATGCTGCAATCGCATGCGCTGCACTTCTTCCACCTCTGTTCGCCAGACCTGCTCTTCGGTTTCGACAGCGACGTGACCAAGCGCAACATCGTCGGCGTTGCCATGGCGCACCCGGAAACCGCCAAGCGTGGCGTGCTGTTGCGTCGCTTCGGCCAGGAGGTGATTCGCGTCACGGCCGGCAAGCGCGTGCATGGCACTGGCGCCGTGCCGGGTGGCGTGAACAAATCGCTGACAATTGCCGAGCGGGATGAACTGCTCAAGGATGTTTATCACATCATCCAGTGGTCACGCGATGCGGTGCACCTGATTCAAAAAGTACATACGCAGGACCCCGGCCTGTACAACAGCTTCGGCATTTTCCGCTCAAACTTCATGTCCATTGTCGGTCATAACGGCGATCTTGATTTCTACCACGGCACGCTGCGTGCCCGCGACGACAACGGCAAGATGATCTTCGACGGCGTCGATTACCAGCAGTACGACAAGTACATCGAAGAAGAAGTCCGGGCATGGAGCTACATGAAGTTCCCGTTCTTCAAGTCGTTGGGCAAGGAGCACGGCTGGTACAAGGTCGGCCCGCTGGCTCGCGTGCAGAATTGCGACCAGATTTCGACCCCGTTTGCCGAGCACGAGCGCAAGGAGTTCGTCGATTACGCCGGCGGCACGCCGATGCACGCCCCGCTGGCCTATCACTGGACGCGGATGATTGAAATGCTGCACGCCGCTGAGGTGATCAAGGAGTTGCTGCACGACGATGATCTGCTGGGCAATGACCTGATGGTCGAGGGAGAGCATCGGATGGAGGGCGTTGGCGTCATAGAGGCGCCGCGCGGCACGCTGTTCCACCATTACCGGGTTGATGAAAACGACCTGATTACGATGGCCAACCTGATCGTTTCAACCACCAATAATAACCAGGCGATGAACGAAGCCATCCGTCACGTTGCCCGGCGCTACCTGCATGGGCGGGAAGTGACCGAGGGCTTGCTCAACCACATCGAAGTCGCCATCCGCGCCTTCGACCCCTGCCTGTCCTGCGCCACGCATGCGCTGGGTAAGATGCCGCTGGAAGTCGAGCTGGTCGATGTCGAAGGGCAGGTTGTTCACTCGCTGAGCCGCGACGGATGAGTGCGCCGGTCGTCGTCTTTGCCGTCGGCAACCCCAGCCGCGGCGATGATGCCATTGGGCCGGTGCTCTGCGGTCAACTGGAGAAATGGCTCAAAAATGAAAATTTGTCCGATCAGTTCGAGCTGATCGAAGACTTCCAGCTGCAAATCGAACACGTACTCGATTTGCAGGGCCGCCAACAGGCGCTGTTTATCGACGCCGGTGCCCGCACTCCGGGGCCATACACCTTTCGGCGCATTTCCCCGGCTACCGGCAGCGCCTACACGACGCATGAACTCCCGCCGGAGGCGGTGTTGCAGGTTTTTGTGCAAACGGAGTCAACCGAACCGCCGCCTGCCTTTGTGCTCTGCGTTTGCGGCGAGCAGTTCGAACTGGGCGAACCGCTCAGTGCTGCGGCTGAAGGCAACCTGCAGGCCGCCTTCGA
>APMI01027237.1_pt1 | contig 13096 bp, 11 predicted proteins | sample 667938 | NCBI WGS metagenome assembly APMI01 (sample SAMN01084076, study PRJNA167559) | wastewater metagenome | biome: Wastewater | place: Denmark: Ejby Moelle, Odense | collected 2011-11-28 | reverse complement strand
GATTAGAAAAAATCGTCACAGACCATGCATTAAGTGATTTTATTTTGTTGCTATTCTATCGCTTGTATATTGTATTAATATTGTTATTAATAATTGATATACACTAATTACTAAACTATGGCCCCGAAGAAACACCAAGTCCGCAAGTTTGAGCCTATCGCAAACTCTTCATCATTACCTAATGCCGTTTTATATTTGTTGGGCACATTGGTCTTTGCAGCAGGGGCTGTTACTTTGTGGGGACTATACTAAATAATCAAGCCGCGACTAGTTGATATAAGTGAACCTTTCTGTGGCAGCTAATCCATATATTTACCACTACTCCTGGGCTGCAGTATGATCGGCGTTGTTGTTGTCATCTATAGTGTGTGCAGTGACATTTATCAGTCGAACAAGCACCGAAATAATAGAGCAATTCCTACTAAAGTATACACCAAAATATTTCTAATTGTCTCCTTTATAATAGTACTCGGATCGCTGTCCAGTTCTGCTATCGAGCTGGAGAAATAACGAAAATTTTGTAAAGAAGTAGCTGAGCTGGGTCAAACTCCAATTTTAAACCTAGAAAAAACAAAATATCATAGGACTACTATATTTGAACAAGTAGGCATGTTCATAGCATACAATTTAAAGAATCATGTTGACGAAATTTATATTATGTATGGACGCAGAGGTATCGGTATGACAACTGCTATTAAAAATAACTTCTACAATTTACTCAAGATCAGTCACGATAATCCATATCACAGAGCTTTTATCTATTATGCTGACTTACACGAAATTGACCAGTTTTTGGAATTCAATGATTAAGTGTGTTTGTTTAATTTCTTCAAGTCTGTGGCACGCACTGGTTCAGGACTTCCGAAATTTTCACACAACACTGAACAAGGAGCAATGCCAAAAGAATGCACTATGGAGTATCTAAGAGATCAAATTATTAAATTGGCTAAAGCAGACGGGCAGATTATGTTTTTAATCGACGGATTAGACAAAATTACTAATTATATGAATTTCCTTGAAATGTTCAAGGCATTCATGACAGTGTCAGAGATGACATCAAATCGCGTACGCTTTATTATTTTTTCAAACGCAATGCACCAGCAACTATTATTTAAGTTATCTCATAATCAAGTGAGATCTCAGAGGGCCGTAAATCCTGAATTTCGATAGCTATAAACCGTGTTTAATTAAATTGTCAATATTGACCGCAGCAGACAAGAGATCGAGTAAGGTGCAGAGTGGATTAGTGATGAAAATTAATAGGTAATGAAGAAAATTAGAGCAGCCAAACAATAAATACTTGCGCTGTGCGAGACTTTCGAAGAAGTCAGAACACTTGTGGAAGAAATCGAGTTCTTCATGTTAGGACAGCAAGATAATAATATAACTGTAAAAACTGCTATCAATGTAATAAAATAGAAAGTATACGAGAGATAATTGGCAAAATTAGAGGGAGCGCACTGGCAAGAAGTACTATGTTTGGTACTGGATAAAGACGATTCTTTAAATTATTATAAATTCCCTCGTGACATGTACATATACTTGTTGGTGAACTTTCATATTCTGTTCAGCAACGTGTAATTCTAGACCAAGATGATCGATGTGGTGCTAAGAGAGAAATACTATCCCGGCTGCTGTAAGTCTAAATACAATCAGTACAGCACAAACCCGATAAGCTACGAATACCGCAACTGCAGTGACCTGTTTAAGCACAAACCCTAATGATTTTCTATTCTACTATGTACTATATACTATATACTCATTTTATACTTTATATATATAGTATAGATATGTTATATCAGCGTTCCTGAATTATACATGACTATACAATTACAAAAAGCGCAAAATAAAGCGAGTCTCAGCGGTAAACAAAGTTATTTAACAGAAATTAAGCGTCTAATCAAATTTTCACTTAAAAACTAAACTAAACTAAAGTTGCTTAATATGTACATCGTGTTGGGTGGGCTTGGTGGAGTTTAAATTCCCGCATCCGGAAAATAAAAACAAATAATAACTAAATATTTTTCTTGTTATTACAGCACACAAATATTATAATATTAGCGTTTCCATTAACAATTATAATATTTGTTGAAAATATTAACAGATACACAATTATTATACATTCTGTATCAAATATAATATTAGTCATCACATTAAGTCAGTTTATAGCCTGATTTAATATTTGATTATTCTTGGAGTTATTTTAACCAAAATTTGTATAATAAATTTATTGAAATATACTGAAAATTAGAGTAATTTTGACAATAAACCATCACATAAACCCGTTAATGAGTGCATAGCATAAGTGAACCTTTATGCATGAAACTTGGATTATGGTCCTAGAAATGCCTATAAATTAGATATTTTATATAATTCTTATTTATGAAGTTTCTCGCATTGACTGCATTCTTAGTGTTCACCAAAACGAACTCCGCGGCTATCCCTCCTCCAGATACCAGCAATTTGATTAAGCAAATAGATAATACTGAGGCTGTTGCTGCTGTTAAGCCTCAACATGACACTGACTACATTGAAGAAATTGATACCACAGCTCAACCTGCTGTTGAGAAGGAGGAACTAGTGCTTTCGAAGAATCTCTGCCCCTTGTCAACTCCTGTCATGGAGTGGACTACCTGGTTTGACCGGGATGACCCAACCGGATACGGAGACTATGAAACATTAGTAGAATTGATCAAATAAGGCAAACCTATTTGCAAGGTACCCGTTGACGTTAACTGTCAAACTCTCTCTGGGATACCAGCCAGCTTGACAGGCGAGATCGTGCACTACTCTCCCACTCAAGGCTGTTACTGTGTGAACTCATAACAGCCAGACAAGAAGTGTGATTATGATTACAAAGTTAGGTTTGCGTGCTGCAAGTAATGTGAAGGCACAACACCTGCTGTCTGGACACCTTGGTTCAACCGAGACCTTCCTTCTGGCAATGGCGACTATGAAACACTTGTGGATCTGATTAAGGAAGGAAATAAGATATGCCCAAAACCTCTCGCTGTTGATTGTGAGACTGTCAACGGAGTACCAGCTAGCTCCACTGGGGAGATTGTGCACTACTCTCCAACCATTGGCTGCTACTGTGTTAACTCTGAACAACCCGATGGCAGGTGCGACAATGATTATCATGTAAGATTCAAGTGCTGCCAAGAGTGCCCAATTTTGGGTCAAACTGCATCATGGACTGTATGGTTTGACAGAGATAATCCCAGCGGGTACGGCGACTATGAAACACTTGTGGACTTGATCAAAGAGGGCAAACCAATTTGTCAAAAACCAACAGGAGTTGAATGCCAAACTCTATCGGGAATTCCAGCTAGTGCAACTGGAGAGATCGTTATTTACTCGCCAACAATAGGTTGCTACTGTAAAAACTCGGATCAGCCAGACAAGAAATGCGATTATGATTACGAAGTCAGGTTCAAGTGTTGCAAATGATTCATTAAACTTCCTCTATGCTCCCAATTCACTATTTATGTTATTAAAATGCTAAAAATTGCATTTATGGTTCAATTTTTAGATAATATGTTTTATATTTGCTCTGTGTAAGTTTGTATAAAAATAGTTTATATGCATACTGTTAAAAAATATAAAATGTTATTTAATATTTCATATGTATCATTATATAATTAATTTATTATCAAAAGTAAGGTTCACAATTATTGCGTTTACTTTCATCCCTGCGCAGGTGACGAGTAGCATCGTCTTAGATAGCTTAAGCGCTGAGGAAAGAATCTCTGTTTGGTTAAATTTGAGCTTTAACTTCATCAGGAGTTTCATATTTATGAGTAATTTGACTACGAATATTCTAGCTAGAACTACGTAACAATGACTCGCATTATTCCAGTCTTCTCCTCTTTTTCGCCCTCCAGCAACACACTGCAATTATTGCAATGATGCCTAATGCAGCTATGCCTGTTCCAATGATCATGAAATAGAATAGTCCGGAGTAAGCTATGCAACCGCTCAGAGATGGCCCATTACAGGTGACACAGAATTGACTACAATTCAGACACTGCCTGGTCTCTAAATCAGGCTGGTCTACATAATTGCCATCATCGCAGGTACATGTGTGGTAATTTTGCACATACTTGAAAGTATCAGGGCAAGTGCACGTGCGGTTCTACTAGTGTAGTATGTAAGGGTATTGGCATGTGCAGTTTGTTGGGTAACGAGTAAAATTCTAATTACATAGGCAGTATACCATCCAAGGGTCAAATGTTGGAGGGCATGGCGTAGGGTCTAATATCTGCAGAGTGCCTTAAACCCATAATATGTACAGTCGATTGTCGTGGTCGAAGTACATGTTAGCTATCGATGTTTGGTAGTAGAAGTAATAGAATCCTGTAGCATACCCATAATCTGCTCTTCGGATAACCTATGCATTATCATTTGTAACATTATACACTCTCAGATAGTATATCTCTGCTCTTCGTTCAATATTACTGAATGTGGCCACATAGTCCCCATATAGACTATATGTGAAATTCGCTTTGGTGACAAACCCTCCAGTATAACCGCAGTAATTAGGATGCAAAATAGTGCACACTCTGATTTACCTCTAAGTCTGCATGATCAAGAACTCAGGGGTCACCAACTTCTATGCCGATCCGAAATACATAACGAGTGTGGAGTTTGTTTGAAAATCATCCTTGAATGTACTAATTGGTGTCCCTAAGTCTAAGTCCCATAATATAGTAGAATTAAGGGTCTGGAAATATATCGCAATGTAGTTGCAGTCTTAGCTCAGTTTAATGGCAGTTATGTTCTGCTGGTAACTGTGATCAGTTTTATTATATTGGTAAATAGGGTACTTGCTGATCACTACTTTCCATGAACTAGCCGACTGATTGGTTCTCCCTGCAATAGCTTGGCATCCGCTTCTGGTCATATCGGTATACTCGAAGCTTTTCACTCCGTAAGTATTAGGCAATTAGTAATGATTCACTCCCAAGAAAGTAATAGACTCACTTTTGACCACAGCAAGCTGACTGAAAGAACTGATGTCTAATAGGAGGGGTTAAGAGGAAGGCAGAGTTATATTAATTGTTTGCTAGTTTATGTTACTCTCTTCGTATTCATTAATCTTCACTCGGTAATGGATATCATTTGAATTTGATTTAGAGTCAGATGCAAACACACCGACTACATGCTTTCCTGTTGAGGCTGTAAATAGTTGAATAAGTTTCTAGTCTACATCATTTGCATTGCTAACGTGGTTGTGCACGTTCGTACCTATCAGTGTTTATTAGTCTCCCTAAGATATGCAGTCCTTGTATAAATTGAATTAAGCGCCATAGATCAAATAGTTACACTTCTGGTTTGTTCGGATATAAGCTGTATCGGAAAGATTATCCAGTGCACTCTATTATGTTATCAATGGCTTTATTTATGTTATTGGAAAAGTGTTTAAATTGTATACTATTTGATTAGTAGAATCGAACGATTGGTCTATGTTGTACACCATCCATGCTTTCAAAGACACCATTATGAAATTAGTTTGGAGATTTTTAGAATTATTTCTAATATTGAACATTTTGTTTCGATACAGGCGTCCTTAAAATGCATAATCAGCGATAGGTACTGAAAAATTATAAAAGTCAGTTGCCTGATAAAGTGGTCCATTTTCTACTCCACTGACTACAAGTAAATAATTTCCTTAGGAAATGAGTTCAAATTTAGCATCAGAACTATTGACTGCATATGGGAATGCAATCCTCTCGCTTTCAATTGTGTTGCAGAAGCAAACTCTAAGATACTGAAGTGGACCAGGTTGTACTTTGAGACTGACTACAAACGGTCCTGCTGCCTGGCTGTTGTAATATGATAGCTTCGAGTTCACTTAACTGCTTTGATGCACTATATTATTGTCTGATATTGAATACATGAAAGTTGCAGTCATACAATCATCATTACTTGTGTCTTTATTGATTTTCGCAAGCACCGTAACCAGAGTGCCCCAGGTTTACTTGTATAGAATTCTGAAATCATATGCTTCAGTTGGCAAAGTGAAATTAGTCTACCCAATAACCTCAAAAGTGTTCTTGTCCCTCGACTGAAAAACATAAACAAATTATTTATCTTTGTCCGACTCAACATTTCTATTTTTAATATTGTAAGATACGACAGTTGAGACCCTATTCTTATACACGACAAAACTAGTGAATTTTTGCTAAGAAACTTCATTTATGCCAATTTATTATCTTATTTTATTTAAATTTTAACTTTATGAAGGGTAATATTTCTCGAATGGGCCGATGCATTTTAATTATGCTGTAGCTGTATTGATTCTGCAAGCGTTATCTTTAGTTTGCTGATTACAACCTTTTAACTATAGCCAAAGGTAGTTTTATATTATCTAACCTCTGGTAATGCAATCAGCGAGTGCTCCTATATTAAACTAAGCTATTTTTTTAAGCTAAAAGTTGGTTTAATTAATGTTACATTCAATTATACTTTTAGTTTAGTGAGAAATCAAGAAAACCTTGTTGGAATTACTTTGCACTGCGATAACATAACGATTATTGAGATACTATGAATATCGACCTCGCTTCAAAGTTGTATCATAAATATCCTTCCACTTTAGAACTTGGTTGCCGTATAGACTAATGCCTTAGCGCATTTTACGTAAATTGAGTACTGTTGACGGGTTGTAATACATCAACAATATGTTGTGCTTGCTGTTTTATTTAGCATAATAGCTTTTGTATACATTGTTTGCCATTCTCACTGAAATCACAGATTCATTTGTCTATATATTGTAGAAATTGAATAATCCTACAATACTGTCTTAGTTATTATCTGAATCAACTTTAAATTATTATATTATTTGCATTGTCTCAGGATTTATAACCATGACAGTGCCATTAGTTTATCCAAAAACAGCTGCAACGGCAATTAGACCATTCTCCATATCAGCTAGATAGACAGGCCAAGGGTCATCGCTCAAATACTCAGATTAGTATTCATAAGTCGATACTTTGTTACTGGTGAGGTTCACTCTCATCAGCTTCACACAGCTTGATTTAATAGCTGTGAAAATATAGTTGTTTATTGATATTGGTTTGCTTTTCTCACCACTCAAAATAGGTATTGACGATGATGATGCTGAATATGATGCCAACTGCTGTTTATAGTTCAGCTGCACTCCATATTACCAGTATTTTGCTGTGTACATTGCCTAAGATACTTTTTATTATTTGTGTGAGTTCGTATAAGGTGAAGACAGATATATAGTTTGGTAGATATTCTGAAACTGTTTGCCTGACAGCATGTACAGTTTACGCACATCTAGTGGACCCCCACTGCGATACAGCATAACTCCATCAGGCGTGACACTGAAATCATTGACAGCAGGCAACTCCTTACTCATGTTAAAATTCTCAATTTAATGGAATCTGCCTTGCACAGTCATGCGTACGAGTGCCATAAGCAAAATGGCGATCATTATTATTTGGTTGAGCATAGGAATAGTATTCGATGAATGCTACTTGTTATTATTATGACAATACTAATCAAATTGTATAACCAGTCTGATTGTAATATATATATACTCATGTAACTAGTATAACATATCATAATTGGTTTTGTTATAATATTATGGCAAACTAAATGCTGCTGAAAGACAATGGACAATAAATGCACGATATGCAGGATAAAAAAGCAGATTAAAGTATCAGGATATGGAGTTATAATGTATTTTTGAGACCTCCGCCCATCAAGAACAATAACGATGATTACAAGAGTTAAAGATTCGCGCTTATTATTGATAGGATTAATCAGTATGATATCATCTGCTTTCAAGAAATGTTCCAAGCTGGATCTTTCCGGGTTGAAGACATGATATCAGCTGGAATCAGCAAAGGTAGTATCAATATGATGCAGGTTTTCAATACTGGGCAGTAGCAGACCCGATCAGCTTCTGGGCTCCCATTCCAGTCGATTCAGGGCTTTTAGTTCTCTGCAGGTACCCTATTTTGGAAAGCAAATTTTCCAGCTTCGGGTTAGGTGTTTTCTCCGACAGTAGTGCAGACAAAGGATACATATACTGCAAGATAGACTACAAAGGTCGAATCTTGCATTTGTTCAATCTGCACTTACAAGCTTCATATCTAACTTCTGATCAATCCTCTTATCACAAAGAGTTATCATTAGCAGCTCGAAGCCATCAAGTGAAAATTCTTAAAAAAGAAGTGACTGCTCTACTTGAAAAACATTGTGAAGAAAAAGATTTAGTGTTGTTAATCGGTGACTTTAATATCAACGCCCACGACTAAAAATAGTGCAGAGCTAAAAGTACGTTATACAAAGCATTCATACCTGAGGAGTTTCATGAATACGAGTAGTTTGTTTCGCTTATGGAAGGAAAGTTTGACAGCTAACCTATCATGAATGGACCTTACAGAATGAGAGATCTTGTCTTTGAAAATTATGGATATCATCCAGCTACATATGGAGAGGAAGCACTAATGGTTCTTACCCACAAAGATGAATACGGTATTCCTCAACGATTAGATTACGCTTTTCAAATAGAACGATTAAAAACAAAAACCACACTGATTCCAATAGTCTCACAATGTGTGATTGAGAAAGCAAAAGTTGAGGGACAGCCATTCACACAACTTTCCGATCATTTTGGAATCACGTTAAAAATTATGCCCACAGATCTTTCAAAGTCATGAAATTTTAATCATTTAACAAAAAGTTTAATAAAGATAACTTCAAATATCTATTGTCTCAACATAACTATTTAAAAAAACTATCAAGCTTATGTTTCATGGCCAATTTTACATTTTAATTGTCCGACTGAAGATTAGCGATCTTTATAGCATGCTCTTTTTCAAGATCGCTTTTTTATCTTCTCCATTTTCTTTACTTTTATGTTAATTCGATTTGTGCTCTTTCAGTTTCTCTCTTTGCCTGTTCTATTTATCGTAGTCTATTGCTTTCTTGATTTCGAATGTCTTGAATAAAACTTAATAATTATTATTCTCGTTTTTATTTTGCTTCAATCTCTTTACCCTGAGCTTCAATAATCTTGTTAAATTCATCTAACTCAGCTGATATTTTTAATAACTACTTTTCTCGAGCTTAGAATTCAGCATCTCTGTCTTTTAATTGTTCATTCTAATCCAAGATTTCTTTGGCGTATTGGTCCATGTCTGTAAAGTCTTGTTTTAATTTATCATACTTTTTCTTGAGCTGCTCATACTTTTTCTATATTTATTGAGCATCGCTTTAGTTTCTCTTCTTCAAACTTTCCACTTCCTGCTTCAGCTATTAAATGGTATCATTTTTATCCTCTAACATAGCATCCTTTGAACTAACCTTCGCTTCCAGATCTTAGAATTACAATTATTTATCTTATAGTTCTTTTTCCTTAGCAGACAACCTCTCTACTTCTGTTTGCAAACCCAAATTAGTTTATTTCAAACTTGCGATTGATTTTTACAATGACGCTTTTTCGTATTGAACTCTTGACAGCTAATCAGACACTCTGCGCAGATGATCTTATCGTCCCATTCTCAGTGCCTGATTCTATTTGAAAAGTTTCTCTCTCTCCCTAATTTGTGTCTCATATTCTGATTTTAGTTTTCTTAAAGCTGATTAAAGCTATTGACTGAAGTTTTATAAGTCTCTATTTTTGTTCAATAAATCTCTGACAGTATTCTTTAACTATTTTTCTTGATGTGATTTTTATTAATTCTAATTTCTCACAGCCTTGAACTTGCTGAGTGCTTCGTCAAGTGCTGTCTGATATTCCTCTTCCATAGTGCTTAATTTGTGCCTCATCTCTTCATCGATAGCTTTAATTTCAGCTTCATGCATATCAGCCATTTCATGTATTTTATCTTCGCATTGCTTTTCAAGTATATCTCTTGCTTGTTCATACTAAGTCTTCATTTCGCGAACTTTACTTTCGTATTTGAACTCCCACTATCGCAGCAGTTATGTTAACTCCCTGACTCTCTCTTTAAAGCTGTTAAGATCATTGACCAGATTCATATTTTGGGTATACAGTTCGGTATTTTGTCGCTTCAATTACTACGATCTCACGGCTCGATCTTATGCCATACTTAATGACTTCGTATGGAATTCAGACAACCTCTTTTAATAATCCTTTGACAGAGATCGGTACTCACTGCTCTATATTCTCAAATCAGTCACTGTTTTAGTAAGAGACTATATTGTTGTGTTTTTATGCTATATACTTTTGTTTGCTTATGCTAAACTTTACAATAACTTCTCAGATCGCTTGTAAATTTAGTTAAGTTTATGATCCTTTCCTTCACTCTGCCTTGCAATTTCTTGAAGCTGGCCATATGTCCTTTAATTTTAGGCCTACTTTTTCACTAACTATTTATATTGTTGTGCATTAGTCATCTCAAGTTGTTGAATCTTGTACCTCAACTAGTCTACCATTTCATCTTTGTGCTGGAGTATTGATTAGTACTCTATAAAATTGCGACGCTTTGCTGTATATTTCTTAAGAGCATATGAATCTATGTCAACTTAAGAATCAGGTGGTCGATTGCTACCACTCTCTTACTCGACTGGCGTAGATTAAGGATTTTTCGAAGTGTCAGCATTTCTTGCTGAAAGACCACGAATAATTTACGATGGGGTTTTCCCATCTACTTTTTGAATATTTTTGCACTCGCATAAAATATAGCTATTTACAGCTTCCAAATAAGCATCATTTTTCTTAATACAGACAGGATTACTACCACTCTTTTTCATAAACCAAACCTATTCGATAGAGCTCATCTTCGTAAATATTTTGAGTTCATGTTCATCTGCTATTTTATTATTAACTAAATCGACATAGGTTAAGCTTGTACAAGAAGAGAGTTCTTTAATACTTTCAATCATGTTGTTAGAAGCAATTAATTTACTAAGTGTGCGACAATGTTCAATTCCTTTCAAATTCATAATTCTATTCGAAGAGATGTCTAGTTCTCTTAAAAATTGTAGCTTTGAAACTGGTTCGATGCTTGAAATAGAATTACATTTAAGATTAAGGGTCTCGAGCAAGGGAAAGCTTTGGATTCCCGCCACCGATCCAAGACATTATTTTTACGAATGCATTACTTTTACTGTTTTGATCTCCGATTTGTCTATGATAGAATTTGCGATTGGCTCCAGTGACTTATAACAAGTTTTATAGCAGTTGACTTAAGTCTTTGTGACACGTAGCTAATTTTGACTATTCATAATTCTTTATTTTCTCAATTTCAAAGTTATAATGCATAACAGTCTGACATCAACCATCAATAATAACATCAATATTATAAAATATTCATATTCATAAAAATTTAATTCTTGACAGAAAAAGTTCTATTAAATATTTGATTTAGCATTTTATAATATGTGTAATTTTTTAAATGCATCAAGATGAAAAATACATTCATGATAGAAATTTTAAGTACCCCTGATAAGTAGTTGAATTTTGAGATTATTCTCGTTTTGTAGTAAGAAAATCACAATCTGTATGAACATAGACACTGACAATTTGCTATTTATATATGAAATATGATTGACTGTATCCTAAATAATATTATTGATATAATGAAATTTCATCACTTATTATTCTATTTTTTATTATAAATAGTAAAGCTATCATGGCTAATAGGGAGATAATTGAAATTGCTATTTTATTGTATTTAAACAGGCGATGAACCTGATTTTTTTAAGCAAATACTTGTTTTATATTTATTTCAGCATAACAGAATATCGTGATGTAAATATTGTAAATTCAATCTGTGGTGTTAACAATTATCTCCTTTCGCTGCAAAGTTCTTAATTGATGATATTATATTGAATTCGAATATAAAGACTTATTAAATAATAAAATGACAGTCAACTAAAAAATATTGTTTCTTTAACTGGATCCATACAAGCCATTTGAAAATTATAAGTTGAAATGTTTAGACTGCTCTAATTTAACAATGTGCTGCTTTAAAGAGTCAAGGTATTTTTTATGATTTTTTTTAATTATATACGGTATCGTAAATTGATTTAAATCAATTCAAGTCTTAACTCATATATAAATTAATGAAACTCAATATCTTGCTCATCTGCGCTTTGTTGACCATTTTAGGTCAAACACTTGTGCCTAAAAGCATGAATTTCCACAAGATTGAAATGGATACCAAAGTTGGTCATAAAGGAGAAAGTGGATTGACTAAATAGGTAAAGCATTAGCAAGATCCTTATACAATAAAAGCCGTTGAAATTGCGACAACAAAAACAATGGAGAAGCTTCTTGAAGATCCAGCAGGCGCAGCCAAGATTCCCAGCAAATTCATCAAGGGTCAAATCGATGGCCTAATTGAGGCATTCTCAGGAGCCTGGAACATCAAGGACAGATTTCGATCTCTTCAGTTAACTTTTGTGAATCTGACACCTAAAATAGTGGAGTATGAAGAAGATTACTTCAACTCTGGCACTTGGTTCGAAACATGGAAGCCAGAAATGAAGCCGAAAAGTATTACTCAAGGCACTGTTGCTAATGCTCAAGGATCTTGGGGTTCAGGTGTGACAGGCTCATTGAAATTATCAATTGCTAATACAAACATTTTCCTTTATTTGGGATTCAACAATCCCACTTTTGGAAGCTACAAATTCTCAGGAGCTATTGTGGCAGCCAATAAGGATCCTAGCTATGGTTACGAAATTTCGGTAAACAACAGTCCCAAATTAGTTAAAAATATGGGATACAAGCTCCAGGTCGTACAGGCTACAAGCACAATTGCTCAAATGGCCTTTGTTTACCAGCTCAGCATTGCTTGATTTGCATGAATATATAACATCAGTATTTCTGTTTATTTTATTAATAGATCTTGTCTACTTCTTTATTTATTAATAATAAACTGAATTTGTCACTCTCTATAAGGTATGTTTTATTATGTTAATTTTATATTATAAAAAATATATTGATTAATATATTTTTATTTTTAGTTCATCTATCATTATTAGTCAATCTTGAATGATATAAAGTACTGCAACAAAAATTAATGAAATTTTATAGACTAAAATAGACATTATTTATTACTTTATTTTTAATTCAAAACAAAAAAAAGCA
>APMI01029949.1_pt1 | contig 13100 bp, 12 predicted proteins | sample 667938 | NCBI WGS metagenome assembly APMI01 (sample SAMN01084076, study PRJNA167559) | wastewater metagenome | biome: Wastewater | place: Denmark: Ejby Moelle, Odense | collected 2011-11-28 | reverse complement strand
GCAAAAGAAGAACCAAAAATCTGTGAGGCAGAAGGTTGCACCGAAGAAGGTAAATGCAAGGCACCAAAATCGCCGCATACGCCCAATGAATTCTGGTGGTTTTGCCAAAAGCATGCCGCAGAATATAACAAAAATTGGGACTTTTTTGGCAATATGACTGCCGCAGAATATGCCGCTTTCCAGCTTGCTGAAAAGCACGGGCACCGCCCAACTTGGAACTTTGGCGCAAAAGGTGGCTCTCGTGAGTCTGCGACTTTCCGCAACAAAGAAAAAGTTGGACAAAGTTTCAAAACCCGTACCGGACGCACACGTCGCGTTGGACCGATGGAAGTTCCATCAAACTCCAACCACCCTATTCGCCGCGCCTATGAGGATTTGGGGCTTGACCATACCGCAAGCCCGGCAGAAGTGCGCAAGGCATATGCCGAACTTGTTCGCCGTTACCACCCCGATAGCAACGATGGTGATCGCTCTGCGGAGGCAAGGTTACAAGCCGTGGTCAAGGCATACAAAGTCCTTAAGACCGGAAAGCGTGCATAATTAAAACAAAGCCCACTTTATGTGGGCTTTTTTATTGGAGTAAATTATGTCTGATATTTATTTGTTTTCATATGGCACTTTGCAATTTGACGAAGTTCAGTTGGCTTCATTCGGTCGCCTGTTAGAAGGTGAAGAAGATTTTCTTGCTGGTTTTAAAAACGACAAAATTGAAATTACCGATCCCGATGTAATTGCCAAAAGTGGCGAACGTTTTCACCCCATCGTCACCCAATCAGGTGATATTTCAGACGAAGTTAAAGGCATGGTTTTTAAAATCACCCATCAAGAATTACTTGCCGCAGATGAATATGAAGTATCAGATTATAAGCGTGTCGAAACCACGCTTAAATCCGGCAAAAAAGCATGGGTTTACATAAGGGCGTAATATTACTCTCCCCTATCCACCAATTCCTGTATCTGTTTATAAAATTCTTCGCGGGCTTTGGGTTGTTCACCAAGGCTTGCGCGGGGCCATGATGAATTGCTGGCAATTACCAATTTGCGTTTTGGATCTATAAAAATGCCTTGCCCAAAAATGCCTTTGGCGGCGAATGAACCGTCATCATATGTCCACCACTGAAAACCGTAACCATGCCCCGCTTTGCCAATATCCATTTGCTTGACGGTTGCTTGCTTAAACCAATCTTCGGGTACGACTTGTTTACCGCCCGCCACGCCATTGCCCATAACGAATTGCCCAAAGCGGGCAAAATCACGCGTAGCAGCTTGGATACAACACCCTGCTATTTCGCGTCCCGTTGCCCCCAAAAGCCATGTTCCATCGGCTTCCATACCATATGGTTGCCAGATTTTTTCGTGTAAATAGTCTGCTAGGTTTTTATGGGTCGCCGAAGCCACCAAAACACCAATCAGATTGGTTTCACCCGTGTTATAATGCCAAACCGTCCCTGGTTCATGCGCGCGTTTTAGGGTTCTTAGATAAGATATGGTTGCATCAACACCCTTTTGTGGTTTGGCATTATTGAATTTATTTACGTCCGAGTTTTTATCCTCATAATCCTCATTCCATGCCGCCCCTGATGACATAGTCAATAATTGGCGCACACTTACACCGTCATAGGCAGAGCCTTTTAAATCAGGCATATAATCGGTAATATTATCATCAAGGCTTTTGATATAGCCATCCTTAATTGCCGCCCCGACAAGGGTAGATGTAAAGGATTTCGCAACAGAAAAACTGGTCCAACGCCCTTTTGCATCAAAATCAAGACCATATTTTTCAAATCTTATTTTGCCGTCTTGGATAATTACAATTCCCGCCGTGCGCTGTTCCTTCATATATTCGTCAATATTGGGGATATTAAGCGGCTTGCCGATTGGCAAAGGCATTGGCGCGCTTGATGCCTTCATAGTGTGGTGATCAGCAAGTATGGTAAGGCGGTCAAAGGCACGAAAGGTTGCGTCACGCTGCTGCTGCGACCACAATAATACATCTTTATTGGTAGGAAGGGTTTTTAAAACGCCACGCGTCTCATCATCAAGACCAAACCAAAATGCACCGGCACCGATTAAAATAATCCCGCATATCCCAAGTGCGATTATACTCTTTTTCATTTCCATCCCTTTTTGATGGACAGCATCACCATTTATTGCAATTAATCAAGAGCATTTATTTTTATGAATCTGTTTTTGGGATTTTCCATTTTTATTTGTGAAAAATTAAAAGCTGCATATTTGATGTCAAATCAAGGGCAATGGTTTTATCAAAAAATGGCTGATTACCAAATAGACCATGTTGTTCAACTTCATAAAGACCCAAAGTAGGGGTATAATAAACTAATTCATTTTCAAGATTTATTTTCCCAATTGCAAAACTGCCTTTAATTGGCGCGCCATAAATGGAAACTTCAGTACCCCATGAATTTCCTTTTATAACTTTTGTAGCATCCTCAACCTTTTGTAACCCTGTTAATTGTTGCCAAAGCGGCAAGTAAACCAATAATGGCAAAAGGCTTGAGCCAGTGTCATAAAATATATGTTGTTCGACTTGTCCGTTAATATTTACAGGAACATAGAATTTATTATTGAGCATATTTCCGCTAATTCGGTTTGAACCTTTGCCAAAATTTTCCGGTGCTTCGCTTGGTTTAAAGGCGCAAATTTTGGTTTGCACAAAATCAATCACCAAAATATTTCCCAAGAATGGATCAAGACCGATTGTCCCGCCTTCATCGCCGTTTTGACTGTGAAACTGTGCCTGAAATTTATTAATTTTGATGCCGCCAATTTCAATATTTACTAAAGCTTCTTTTTTATCGTGCGGCTTTGTGGAGTATAGATAAACATACGGCGCACCGGTATCGAGCTGAAACATTTCCTGTTTGCCATTTATTTTTACAGGAACGAGAATTCCCGCCTTATCTTCGCCACCTGGTCCTTTTGCCCATTTGAAATCAGCGCAACCCGGCAAATCCCCCGCGCCTGTTTTGGTCAAGCTACTGGTTTTGGCAAAAGCGAAGTTTGAGTTCAGAATAAATGCCAATAAAAGGAAATTAAGTAATGAATTATACTTCACGACCGCCTCGATTGAATACAAGGTGTGACAGTATCATAAATTGTAATAATTAAAACATTATCTCCACAGTAATAGATCTTTTTAATGCTCTGCCGTCAAATCATGCACTTCTTGCCTTTTCAACCTCTGCACGGATTACACACTCTTCTGAGTGGTCGTTTATAAGCCCCATTGCCTGCATAAAAGCATAAATTGTGGTGGGGCCAACGAATTTCCACCCCTTTTTCTTTAGAGCCTTTGAAATCTGTATTGAAATGTCTGATGTTGAACGGGTTTGCGGTTTGGCGTTTTCTTCTTTTGGTTCATATTGCCAAAAAAATTCGGCAAGTGAGCCATGTTCCGTAACCATCTCAATCGCACGCTTTGCGTTGTTTATGACGGCTTCGATTTTGCCGCGGTGGCGTACAATGCCCGCATCATTTACAAGCCGTTCGATATCTTTTTCATCAAATTTAGCAACTTTTTCAAAATCAAAGCCAGCAAAGGCGGCGCGGAAATTTTCACGTTTGTTTAAAATTATCCGCCAACTAAGCCCTGATTGAAAACCCTCTAGGCAAAGCTTTTCAAATAGCCTTAAATCATCGCGTACTGGAAAGCCCCATTCCTTGTCGTGATAATCCAAAAATTCCGGCGCAAAACCACACCATTTGCAACGCGGCTTACCATCGGGGGCGATATAATGTTCGGTCATTTTCTTCCAATCACTTTAAAAGAAACTGTAATTCTTTAACGGCTTTGTTTGGTGTAATCTCAATAATTTTTAGCTTTACGATATTTTCAATAACAAAAGGGTCTTGATTAAGAATTCTCTCAATTTCTTCGCGGTCGACATTCGCCGCAATAATCGCACCACCTTGATTTGGAATAATGCTGCCAACAAGTTGGAAAACCCCATCTTCTATGCCACGACTAACCCATTCATTGTGCGCGGCAATAAAGTTTTTGGCATTGCCAAAATTTTCGGAAAATTTTAGAAAAATTATAAACATATTTCCCTCTCTTTAATTATATTATCAAGCCACACGGTCATCAATCTAACCTCATTATTTACGAAATCTTCGTTCCGAAATGCATTGGCAAGCACCGCAACACCTTGTGAGCGCATCAAAAGGTGCAGCGCACATTCATTTGCCTTTTCGCGAAAACCCAATTCAACAAATTGCCGCGACAAATAATTACTAAATAAATTGAATAACTTATTGGCTTCTGGCTTTGAAGAGTGATCAAGCTTTGACAGTTCCGAAACCAATGTCCCAACAGGGCAACCATATAATTTAATCTTTGCCTGATTGGTGATTAATATGTGAATAAAGCTTACAATCCGCTCCCTTGGATTTTCTCCATTAATTTGCCACGCATTAAGCATCTTTTGGGTTTTAGAAATTCTATATTCAATTACAGCATTAAGAATTTCGTCTTTGGTTTTGAAATGATGATAAAAATTCCCACGCGATATTTTTACAACCGCCGCAATATCGGCAAAAGATGTGTTTTCATAACCATTTTCATAAAAAAGCTGGTCGGCAGTATTGATAATTTCTTCTCGTTTTGATTTCATTTCTACTTATTAGGACAGCTGTCCTAATTTGTCAAGCTATTACAAACTGCAACCCACGCTCGAAAATGATTGACGTTTTCGCCCCTCGCTAATAGTAGGTATTTACGGGCTTATTGCGCCGCAAAATTTTAGAAAACGAAAATGACCGATTTATCAGAACAATTATTATCAGCCGCACCAGATAAAGAAATCTCTGTTGAAGAAACTTTTGGCTTTGCATCAACCCGCAAAGTAAAAGCATTCTCACAAGCAAATTCATACGTGCCAGAGATTGACAGCACCTATAAATTCGATCCCCTTACAACACGCGCTGTGCTTGCGGGTTTTGAATTTAACCGCCGCGTTATTGTACAGGGTTATCACGGCACTGGTAAATCAACGCACATCGAACAGATTGCGGCACGCCTAAATTACCCGCTTATCCGCGTAAACCTTGATGGACACATTTCGCGGATTGATTTGGTCGGTAAAGACGCGATTGTTTTAAAAGATGGCAAACAAATCACCGAATTCCGTGAAGGTATTTTGCCATGGGCATTACAACGCTCTGTGGCGCTTTTGTTTGATGAATATGACGCAGGTCGCCCTGACGTTATGTTTGTTATCCAAAGGGTTTTGGAGGCATCAGGTAATTTGACCCTGCTTGACCAAAACCGTGTTATTAAACCACATGATTATTTCCGCCTGTTTGCAACAACCAATACCATTGGTCTTGGCGACACAACTGGTCTTTATCACGGCACACAACAAATCAACCAAGGGCAAATGGATAGATGGTCAATCGTAACCACCCTTAACTATCTTGACCATGACACCGAAACCGACATTGTTGCCGCAAAAATGGAAGTATCGGCCCCAGAAGAAAAACAAGTTCTTGCGAAAATGGTGCGCGTTGCCGATATGACGCGTAACGCCTTTATTAATGGCGATATTTCAACCGTAATGTCACCAAGAACCGTGATTTCATGGGCGCAAAATGCGGAGATTTTCGAAGATGTTGGTTTAGCATTCCGCCTTTCATTCCTAAATAAATGTGATGAATTGGAACGCCCAACAATTGCCGAATTCTATCAGCGTTGCTTTGGTGAAGACTTACCAGAAGCGGCACATTTGTTGAAGGTAACGTAAGTATATCACATTGCCAACTTCGCCCTTCGGGCTCACTTAGCAATGTGAACAATGAAGGAAAAGAAAATCATGAAGCATTTCGACGATTTTCTTTTACATTTTAGTTTTTTTGCTTTGCAAAATATTTGGTAAAATTAATTGACACAAAAAGCGACACAGGCAGATATTTTCAAACGGGCGATTTCAAATGTCACCCGTGCATTTGCACGTGAAGAAGGTGTCGAGGTTAATTTTACCGCCAATGATCCATCTGTTGATGGGAAAAATGTAAACCTGCCCCACCCCGCAAGACTTTTGAATTTTGAAGAAGTTTCAAAAGTTCGCGGGCAATCGGATTTTGCGGGCTTAAAACTTGCACATCACAATGAAATTGCCCACCAAAAGCATCGACCAATTGGCCCAAATGCTCAGGCAATTTACGACATTGCCGAAGATGCCCGCGTTGCCGCCATTGGCGCACGCAATATGGATGGCGTTGGACAGAATCTTGAGCATTTATTAGTCGAAAAAGCTGCCCGCAAGGGTTACAACCGTATGCTTTCCAAAGAAACCACCCCAATGGTTGAGGGGTTCGGTTTGGTATTGCGAGAGATTTTACAAGGTAAAGCGCCACCAGATGGCACAAAACATGTTGCTGATTTTTGGCGTGGTGAAATCATTACCAAGGCCGGCAAAGATATTGATGGGCTTTTGGACAATCTTGACAATCAGGATGCCTTTGCAAAAAAAATCCGTGATGTAATCCGCGACCTTGATTATGCCGATGAACTTGGCGACGACCCTGAAGACCAAGAAAACGGCAATGAAAATCAAGAGGCACCGCCCGAAGGCGACAACGAGCAACAGGATAATCAGGAACAGGAAGAACAAGAGCCCGATAAATCTGAAACTCCAGAAGGCGAAGATTCAACCGAAGAAACCACCACTGGAGAAACCGATTATGACCCCAATGAAGTTTCTGATGATGAACTTGAAAATGCTGAAAGCCCATTTTCACAACCGCCTGTTCCACAAGCAGGTAAAGCTAATGAATACAGGGTTTTCACTCGTGAGTTTGACGAAATAATCGGGGCGGAAGAATTATGCGAGCATGATGAGCTTGAACGTCTTCGTATGTATCTTGATCAACAACTTTCACGGCTTCAAGGGGCGGTTGGAAAACTTGCCAACCGTTTGCAACGTAAATTAATGGCGCAACAAAGCCGGTCATGGATGTTTGACCTTGAAGAAGGTATGCTTGACGCCGCAAAACTTTCACGCGTTGTTACAGATCCATCTGCACCATTATCTTTTAAAATGGAAAGCGATATTGAATTCCGCGATACTGTGGTCACGATTTTGATTGATAATTCGGGTTCTATGCGTGGTCGTCCAATTATGATTGCGGCAACGTGTGGCGATATTTTGGCGCGCACCCTAGAACGCTGTGCAGTTAAAACTGAAATCTTGGGCTTTACCACCAAGGCTTGGAAAGGTGGGCAATCACGCGAAAAGTGGCTTGCCGAAAACAAACCGCCTCAACCAGGTCGCTTAAATGATCTTCGTCACATAATTTACAAAGCCGCGGATGCCCCATGGCGTCGTGCAAAACGCAACCTAGGCCTTATGATGCGTGAAGGCTTGTTAAAAGAAAACATTGATGGTGAGGCGTTGGAATGGGCATATTCACGCCTTCGCCATCGCCCTGAACAACGGCGAATCTTAATGGTTATTTCCGATGGTGCGCCGGTCGATGATTCTACCCTTTCTGTAAACTCTGGCCCATATCTTGAAAATCACCTTAAAGAAGTGATTGCCATGATTGAAAAGCGTAAAGATGTTGAACTTATCGCAATTGGTATCGGGCATGATGTAACACGCTATTATAAACGTGCCGTAACCATCACCGATGCAGAACAATTAGGTGGTGCAATGGTTGACCAATTGGCTGATCTATTTGACGAGAAGCCATTGCCAGCAAAAACAAAGAGTAAAGTCGAAAAATAGATTTTTGTTCTCTAATTGCCAACCAAAATAGAACACAGTTCTATTTAATAACTTTACAACAGTAATAATATTCTGTTACGTTTAATCATTGATTTGGTTAGCACAATGAACAGAATACAAGAACATCACATAAATTCGGCGCAAGATTTAATCTATAAATTCATGCCCCCTACCCCACAATATTCTTGGTCGCTTTTGAATGAGGCGGCAGGAAATGAAATTTGGGTAAAGCATGAAAACCATACACCGACTGGCGCATTTAAAATTCGTGGTGGGATTGTATATTTAAACAACCATAAAAAAGACGCTGAAGATTTTATTTCTGCTACTCGCGGCAATCATGGGCAATCAATCGCCTTTGCCAGCCGCATTTTCGGTAAAAAGGCGCATATTTTTGTGCCAGAATGTAATTGCCCGGATAAAAACGCTGCAATGGAAGGTTTTGGCGCTGCGGTTTTTAAATCTGGCAAAACGTTTGATGAAGCCAAGGCAAACTGTGCGCGCCATTCGTGCGAGAATAATTATCACTTTGTGCCATCCTATCACGATGATTTGGTAATTGGCGTTGCAACCTATGCCTATGAATTTATGAAAACTGTTGAAGGGCTTGACGTTGTCTATGTTCCAATCGGCCTTGGCAGTGGCATTTGTGCCAATATTTTGGTGCGCGACATGTTGGGCCTAAAGACCAAAATTATTGGGGTCGTGGCCGAAAAAGCCAATGCCTATGAACAAAGTTATAAATCTGGTAAAATAATTCCCACAAAAACCACCGATACTTTTGCTGACGGCTTGGCAGTTGGTACGCCACATGAAGAAGCCTTTGCAATTATACAAAATGGTGCAGAAGATGTGGTGTCGGTTACCGAAACAGAAATTGCCGATGCAATCCGTCTTTATTTTTCAACGACCCATAATGTTGCGGAAGGCGCAGGGGCTGCCCCACTTGCTGCTGCAATAAAACACAAAGTCAAAAACAAAGGCAAAAAGTGCGGAGTGATCCTGTCAGGTGGGAATATTAACAAAGATATTTATACGAATATTTTGAACCACAATTTTAATTAATGCATTTACCATGAGTTTATAGTTTCTCATTGGTAACCATATATATACAAAAGTATAAAATCTGACAAAAAACTATATTTTATAGTATATATTACGATTTTTACGTATGTATTTCATCTATTATTAAATGTTTCTTATATACTCACTTTTGTCCATTATTTTGTACAAGGGCAGAATTATGAGTTTCACAATTAAGAAAACACTTTTCACCATCATGTCGGCGCTACTGATGATGATTATAATCACGGGCGCCGTTGGCCTTTATTTGGTTAATAATACTAATAATAACGTTAAAAATATTTCAAATAACTGGTTGCCATCAATCCAACTTACCGAAGAAATAAATACCGCAACCTCTGACCTCAGAATTGCGGAAAGCACCCATATCATGAGCACAACAGCAGAAGATATGCAGCGTGCAGAAGACGACATAAACGCCAGAAAAGCTGATATAAAAGCATTGATGGAAAAATATGAGCCTTTGATTTCATCTGATAAAGAACGTGAATTATATAATTCATTTAAAAAAGATTATTCAAGTTATCTTAAAGCAGAACAACAAGTTTTGGTTCTTTCACGCCAAAACATGAACGAACAAGCAGCGGCACAATATAAAACCCAATTACGCAATGAATTTGACAATTATTCTGCAACCTTGTTGAAACTTGTAAACTTAAATAAAGAAGGCGCCGCTAACGATTATAAAACTGCGCAAAAATCATTCATTACGGCAATAATTACTGTCTTGGGTGTATCAATTGTTGGCGCGTTATTAACAATTATTTCAATCATATTCGTCAATAAACAAGTTATCAATGCGTTGGATGTTACCAAGGATTCTATGCAAAAGATTTCCAGTGGTGAACTTGATACCAAGGTTGAATATACTGAAAATAATAATGAAATTGGCGACATGGCAAAAACATTATTGGTTTTCCGTGACAATTTGAAAGAAGCAGAACAACTTCGTAAAGATGCGGCGCGTCAAGAAGAGTTAAACGCACAAAAAATCATTCAAGAACGCCACGCAATCGCTGATCAATTCCAAGCCAAAATGGGAAGAATTACCGAAGCATTTGTGAAGTCTTCTGCCGAACTTACCGAAGCATCAAACAATCTATCTGCCACCGCAGAAGAAACTTCGAGACAGTCAATGGCGGTTTCTTCTGCAGCAGAAGAATCGTCGCAAAATGTTCAAAATGTTGCGTCTGCAACCGAAGAATTATCAATCTCGGTTAAAGAAATTTCAGAGCAAATGCGACTTGCTGCAAAAGTATCTGATGAAGCCTCTATGGAGGCCGATATATCAGAACGCGAAATTACAGAACTTGCAAAACTTGCAACAAAAATCGGTGATGTAATTAGCTTGATTAATCAGATTGCAGAACAAACCAACCTTCTTGCCCTTAACGCAACAATTGAGGCGGCGCGTGCCGGTGAAGCTGGGAAAGGTTTTGCTGTTGTTGCCCAAGAGGTTAAAACCCTCGCGGGACAAACCACAAAGGCAACCGAAGAAATTAGCACGGCAATTACAAGCATTCAAAATGCAACCAATCGCTCTGTGGCATCTATTGAAAAGATTGTTAGAACCATTGGTGAAATCAGAAGCGTATCTTCAAGTGTTGCCGCATCTGTTGAACAACAAGGAACTGCGACCAGTGAAATTGCCAGCAATACGTCAATGGCCGCAAATGGAACCCAAGAAGTTACCGAAAACATTTCCGGGGTTGGCCGCGCTGCAGAACTAACAGGGGCCGCTTCAGCAGATATGATGCAATTGGCGGATCACTTGTCAAGGCAAACCGATGAACTTAACAAAGAAGTTGCAAGCTTCACGCAATTCTTACGGGCTTCATAATTCATAAAACCCAAAATACCACCCAAATACAATGGCCAAAGGATAAACTCCTTTGGCCTTTTTATTCAAATATATTTTCAAAAATAGCACTAAATACAAAGGCATTTTTGGCTCTGTAAAATTTAATAAAATTATCATAAATTTTCATGGTTTTATTTAAATTCGTGGAAAATCTTTGCAGCTAGTCTTTTTCAATCATTCAACAACATTTGGATTATTTGGGGGACTGTTGGGATGGGCAAGAATATATTTTACTTCTTCGGAACCTTGGCTGTTGCAACTGCTATGTCACAACTCACAATCGCGCAGAATGTAAATCAAACTTCCGATATTTTTTCGCCAACCACTACGCAAATGGCCGCACTTACAAATGTGCAAAAACCTATGAATATCATCGCCAATTCCGTTAATTCTTCGCCAATTGAACAAAATAATGTCACACAAGACGCTATATATAGCCTTGCAGGAAATTTTGCCGCATTTTTTGCCGAAACCAGTCGGGCTGCACGTTCTGAAAATCTTTCTTCACCCGAAACCATAGCCACATCAATTGACCATTCATCATATTATACCCGTCCAGAAATTATTGATGGCTCAAAAGCTTTTGCCGCAATTGTTGCCACAAGAAATCAAAATTTTGTGTTTGGTATTTCAAAAATGGCACAAGAGGTTGGCGCAAATAACCTTGTACAAATCTTAAAGTATAATCCATCATGGGTACGTAATATTGAAGGCTATGCTGAAGCCAAGTCTTATGCGGCAAATTCACTGGAAACTGTATTCAATAAAATTGACACCTCAAGCCAGACTATCTTGCAATCGTCATACGATATCCAAAAGTATAAATGGTCACAATTGCCGCAAGATAAAGAACGCCATCTTTTAGAAGTTGATGCCAGTTTAGAAAAGCCATTGGTATATTCTGATATAAACGGTGATATGTTCAATAATAGCGGCAGCGATAAAATTATCATTAATGATAGAATTATGGCTTCGGCAGTTATGATGCAATTGAAAGACAATTCAAGCGCGCTTGAAACCCTTTCATTGGGGTCTGGTAAACCATGTGCAAAGCGTGCATTTTTAAATGTAAAAATGTGTCTTGCAGCAAGTCGTTATCCATATGAACACACTTATTGCCTTGCAAAACATGCATATAGCGAAACCAATGCGTGTTCAATCGAGGCATTAAAATAGCATAAAATTGCGTTCGGTTTTGGTTGCATTAGTTGACCGCAAGCTATAATAATTCTTTGGCTAATTGAGTTATATTCATGCCAAAGAGATATTATGCCTTTACAAAAAATCCGTAATTTTTTTGAACTAGAAGCCGCCGCCGGTATTACACTTGGCATTAGCGCGCTGATTGCAATTATCATTGCCAACTCCCCACTTTCTGGGGCATTTGATAATTGGTTGCATTATGAAATACCTGTGCAAATCGGCACATGGTCGCATACTGCGGATGTTAAGCATTGGGTTAAAGACGGCCTAATGGCGATTTTCTTTTTCCACGTTGGGCTGGAAATTAAAAAAGAAATTATGGAAGGCGAATTATCGGATGCCAAAAAACTGGCGTTACCCGTCTTTGGTGCATTGGGCGGAATGATTATGCCGGCACTTATCTTCATTGCAGTTATAATGCTTGAAGGTCATCAGGATTTAATAAAAGGATGGACAATCCCGGTTGCAACAGATATCGCCTTTGCCGTTGCGGCAATTGCCGTCGTGGCAAAAAACATTCCCTCAAGCCTTAAAATATTCCTATTAACACTTGCCGTTGTTGATGATTTGGGGGCCGTAGTTCTAATTGCGGCATTATATAGCAGCAATATCGATTACGTTGCGCTTTCATGGTCTTTGGGGATTTTTGTTGTTTTACTAGCACTACCACGTCTTGGCATTCGCCGTCCTTGGGTTTTTGTTATGGGGGGGCTTTTGATGTGGGCATTCATGTTACAAAGCGGTTTTCACCCAACCTTAGCAGGGGTAATGACAGCAATTACCGTTCCCCTAAAATCAAACAGCGATGCTTTTGAAAGCCCATTAGAAGATTTGCATGATGATTTTTCTGCGTGGGTAAAATATGCAATTATGCCTTTATTCGCATTGACCCACGCTGGATTTTCATTCAGCGGTATGGGAATTTCAACAATTCTAAGCCCGTTAGTTGTGGCAATTGTTTGCGGCCTTTCTATCGGCAAGCCCTTGGGGGTTTTGGGCATGGTTTATTTTTCAAAAATAATTGGGATTGCACGCATTCCGGAAAATATCACCATGCGGCAATTATTAGGTGTCGGGGCATTATGCGGCATCGGCTTTACCATGAGCCTATTTTTAGGCGGTCTTAGTTATGCTGATAAAGGAGAAATAATAAGCAATGAATTGAAAATGGGTGTATTCTTAGGCTCAATCATTTCAGGTATTAT
>APMI01012312.1_pt1 | contig 13102 bp, 9 predicted proteins | sample 667938 | NCBI WGS metagenome assembly APMI01 (sample SAMN01084076, study PRJNA167559) | wastewater metagenome | biome: Wastewater | place: Denmark: Ejby Moelle, Odense | collected 2011-11-28 | reverse complement strand
CCGCACGCTGGCCCAGGCGACCATCGCCAACATCAAGCAGAACCTGTTCTTCGCCTTCATCTACAATTCGGTCGGCGTACCGGTGGCGGCCGGCGTGCTCTACCCGATCTTCGGGCTGCTGCTGTCGCCGATGCTGGCGGCCGCCGCGATGAGCCTGTCGTCGGTCTCGGTGATCGCCAATGCGCTGAGGCTGCGCACGGTGAAGCTCGATTGAACCCAACAGCGGGGCGGCGCGGACGACGCGCCGCTTTATGGATGATCTGCCTGCAGGGAGGCGGAACGTCATGATCCGGTTGAAAACGAAATTGCGCGGAACCGCCTTCGCGGCGGCGGCGCTGGCCGGTCAGGCGGCGTCGGCGCGGCCGGCAAGCTGGAGCAGCGCGTCGAGCAGCACGTTGGCGCCGGCCTCCAGGTCCTGCGGCGACGCGTATTCATCGACATTGTGGCTGACCCCGTCCTTGCAGGGGATGAAGATCATCGCCGTCGGCGCGACCTTCGCCGCATTGGCGGCATCGTGCAGCGCGCCGCTGGCGATGCGGCGATGGCTGTAGCCGCGACGGATCGCGCTGCTTTCGATCGCGTCGATGCAGCGGGCGTCGAACTCCGTCGGCGAAACGAAGATGCGCTCCTGCATTTCGACGCCGCAACGCGAAGCCGCGCCGACCGCCTTGCAGACGTCGGCGCAGTGCTGCTTCAACCTGACCAGCGTCGGCTGGTCGGGATGGCGGATGTCGATGATAAAGCTGGCCTGGCCAACGATCGTGCTGGCGCCGTCGGTCGCCGTCGTCAGCCGGCCGACGCTGACCCGCGCGGCCGGTCCGTAGCTGCGCCCGATATCGTTGAGCGCGGCGACCATGCGCGCCGCCGCCAGAAGCGCATCCTGGCGGTGGTCCAGCGGCGTGGTGCCGGCATGCGCGTCGGTGCCCGTCACCTCGACGTTGAGCCATGACAGGCCCTGGACCGAGGTGACGACCCCGACCTGCCTGGCCTCGCGCTCCAACACGGGGCCCTGCTCGATATGGAGTTCGATGAAGGCGCCGATCGGCAGTTTCGGGCCGGCGTCGCCGAGCCAGCCGCGCAGCCTCGCCTCCTCGTCGAACAGCATGCCGTCCGGCGCGCGCGCCGCAGCCAGATCGGCGTCGTCGAACAGGCCCGAATACCATGCCGACCCGAGCAGGCCCGGCGCGTAGCGGACCCCTTCCTCATTGGTCCAGTTGATGACGGCGAGCGGCGCATCGGTCTCGACCCCCGCATCGTTCAGCGTCTCGATCGCCTCCAGCGCCGCCAGCACACCCGAAATGCCGTCGAAGCGGCCGCCATGCGGCTGGGTGTCGAGATGGCTGCCCGACGCGATCGCGGCGCGGCCTGCGTCGCGGCCGCGTCTGACCGCCATCATGTTGCCGGCCCGGTCGACATGCATGGTCAGGCCGGCCTCGCGGCACCATTGCGCCAGCAGCGCGCGCGCCTCGCTGTCTTCCTGCGTCATCGCCAGCCGGCAGCAGCCGTCGCCGGCGATCGCGCCGATGCGGGCCATCTCCATGTGCCGCGCCCACAACCGGTCGCGGTTGATCTCGAGCGGCGGAAACGCCTCGTTGGCGGGATAGGTCACAACGCTCTCTCCTTGCGGCCGCTCACCAGCTGCGACACCATCACGGCGACGACCAGCGCGCCGCCGTAGAAGAGGTCGTGCACGAAGGTCCGGAAACCCAGCACCGATAGGCCGTTGATGCCGGTGACGAGGAAGTAGACGGCGACGACCGAACCCCAGGCGTTGAAACGGCCGGGCTTGATGCAGGTCGCGCCGAGGAAGGCGGCGGCGAAGGCCGGTAGCAGCAGCGTGGTTCCCGACGTCGGATTGGCCGAGCCGGTCGTGCCTGTGTAGATGACGCCGGCGATGGCGCCCATCACGCCGGATGCCACGAAAGCGGCCAGCCGGACGCGGCCGACCGCCACGCCGGTCAGCCGGCCGATCTCGCGCCCGCGTCCGGTGAACAGCAATTGCTGGCCAAAAGCGGTGTAGGACAGCACGTACCAAACCAGCGCCGCCAGCGCGATCGCATAGTAGAAGCTCACCGGTATGCCGAAGATGCGGTAGATGATGACATAGTTCATCAGCGCGCGCTCGACGCCGCTGATCGTCTGGCTGTCGCTCATCCACAAGGTGATGCCGTGCAGGAAGGTTCCGACACCCAGCGTCACGATCAGCGAATGCACGCGGAAGAACAGGGTGATCGCGCCGTTGACGACCCCGACCAGCGCGCCGGCGAGCAGGCCGATGGGGATGACGTATTCGATCGGCACGCCGAGGCGGGCGTTGAGGATGGCGGTCAGCATCGACACGAAGGTCAGCGTCTGGGCGATCGACAGGTCGAAATCGCCGGCGGTCAGCGGAATGATCAGGCCGAGCGTGACGATGACCAGCACCGCCTCCGAGCCGAAGATGGAGGAGAAATTCGACCAGGTCAGGAACGTGTCGGGACGCAGCGCGCCAAACAGCGCGATCACCGCCAGCCAGACGATGACAAGGCCGAACCGTTCGAGTTGGACGCCCAGGCTAGACGAACGCATGGTCCCTCGCTTCTCCATAACAGGCTTGTTCGATCATCGATTTCCGGACGTCGCCGCCGCGCAGTTCGGCCTTGATACGGCCGCGCTCGAACACCAGCACCCGGTGCGCGATCATTTCGAGCTGTTCGAATTCCGAGGTTGCGCAGATGATCGCCGCGCCGCTGGCGCAGGCTTCGAGCAGCCGGTCGTAGATCTCGCGCCGGGCGCCGACATCGATGCCCTGCGTCGGCTCGTCGAGCAGGATCAGCCTGGGGGCCAGCCGCAGCCATTTGCCCAGCAGCAATTTCTGCTGGTTGCCGCCCGACAGTTCCGACGCCGCCTGATCCGGCGACCGCGCCTTGACGACGTATCGCTCGATCAGTTGCGCGGTCGCCGCGCCGCGGCCCTTGTGATCCAGGCGCCATCGCCCCCGGCCGCTGACCGCATCCGGCAGCATCGCGTTCTCGGCAAGCGTCAGCTCCAGCGCCAGCCCCTGTCTTTGCCGGTCGGCGGGTATGAAGGCGACGCCGGCGGCGATCGCCGCCACCGGGGAAAAATCGGTCAGGTCGAACCTGTCGCCACCGATGGCGAGTTCGCCCGACATCGCCGGTCTCGCGCCCGAAATCAGGTATGACACGTCGTCGTAGCCGGAGCCGATCAGCCCCGTCAGGCCGAGAATTTCGCCAGGCGCCACATCAATATCGAGATCTGTCAACAGTCCGCCGCCGAGCCGGCGCACCGAAATCGCTGCGGCCGCCTGCGGCGCCGCGTCGCCGACCAGCCGCTCCTGGGTCAGCGAGCGGCCGACAATCGCCTCCACGATGCTGGCGCGGTCGGTCGCGGCCGTGTCGAAAGCGCCGATCACTTCGCCGTCGCGCAGCACCGTTGCGCGGTCGGTGATCTCCATCACCTCGTCGATGTCGTGCGACACGAAGACAATCGAAACGCCGCTCTGCCTGAGCCGGCGCATCAGCGAAAACAGCTCCCGCACGTCCTCGATCGGCAAAAAGGGGGTCGGCTCGTCAAGCACCAGCAGACCCGGAGAACCATGGGCGTTGTGGGCGCTCACCCGGTCCGCGGCGCGCACGATGGCGAGCTGGGCGCGCTTGACCGGCGACAGGTTCTCGACGGGCCAAGACGGGTCGACGTCCAGCCTGTGCTCGGCCAGCAGGCGGCGCGCCCGGGCGGCTTCCGCGCCCCAGTTGATGAGCCAGGACCTGACGCGCTCATGATCGCCCGCGATCAGGTTTTCCAGCACCGTCGCCTCCGGCAGCAGGCCGAGGTTCTGGTGCACGAAGGACAGGCCGATCGTCTCGCTGCGGCCAAGCGGGATCGGCAACGCCACCGGCCGCCCGTCGACCTCCAGCGTTCCCTCGTCGGGCTTGTGGAAGCCCGACAGGACCTTGATCAGCGTCGACTTTCCCGAGCCGTTCTTTCCAAGCAGGCCATGAATCTCGCCCGGCATGACGGTGAGGTCCGCGCGCGACAGCGCCCGGACCCCGCCGAAGGACTTCGTCAGTCCCTTGATCGCCAGTCGGGGATGGCCCGATTGCGTCACTTGGAGACCATCCACAGCTTGCGGAAGCCCTCGACATAGGCGTCGCCATACCCCTTGGCGGCGTCGGCCGGTTCGCCGGTTTCGGCGATGTTGGCGGCGCTGAAGACGCGCAGCGGAACCTTGGAATCGCGGATCGGCTTCTGGCCGCACAACAGCCGCATCTCGGCGTCAAGCATGGCGTGCGCGATCCAGTCGAGGTTTTCGCCGACATCCATTTCGACATCGCCCTGACGGATCAGGTCGAGCACGAACGGCGTGCCGTTGAAGGTCGCCACCTTCACCTTGTCGCCGCGCCCCGCGATGGCGATCGCCGGCGTGACGAAGGTCGACATGCTGTCATAGATCGGGATGACGTAGTTCAGTTCGGCGTTGGACTGCAGCGCGCCCGCGACCGTCGGCTGGATCTTCGTCGCCCAGTCGGTGATCGGCACGTTGACGATCTCGTATTTGCAGTCCGGGCAACGGGTGTCGAACGCTTCCTTGAGGCCGCTGACGATCGAGTCGGTCGACAGCGCCTCGTTGGAAACGACCACCAACGCGTTGGTCTTGCCGCCGGTCTGGGCGATCGTCCAGTCGGCCATCAGTTCGCCGGCCTTGCGGTAGTCGATGGCGGTGGCGCCATCGACGCCGGCCGGCGCGTCCTGTTCGAGGCCGGTCAGGTGCGAGGTGACGACCTTGACGCCGGCCGCCTGGGCCTGGGCCACCTGCGGTTCGAAGAAGCGGGGATCGGCGCCGGCCAGCAGGCTGACGAGGTCGAACTTGTTGTTCACCGCATGCTCGATACCCTGGATCCACTGCGCGGGGTTGCCCTGGTTTTCCCATTCCATGTGTTCGAAGCCGAGTTCCTTGGCCAGCTTGCCCTTGTGGTCGGCGATGGTCTTGATGAACGGAATGGAGCTGGCGGCGGGAATGGTGAATATCTTCTTGCCCGCCATGCACTGCTTGGCGTCGAACGGCTCGCCGGGAGCGATGAATTCCGGAATTCCGGAATAGGCGGCGATATTGGCGCGCGCCTTGTCGACACCTTCCTGCGCCGACGCCGGCAGCATCGCGGCCAAGGTGAAGGCGCATGCGAAACCCAATCCAAATTTCAGACGTTTCATTTCACTCTCCCATTGTGACTTGTTCAGTTGCTCCGGCCCGCGCGGCGGCGCAATTCCTGCGTCGCCGCCAGGTCCAGGCGTCCGGCCTTGATCGCCACGCCATAGCTTTCGCGCGCGGCTTCAACGTCGAGCAGTTCGTCCAGGACATCGTCCAGGACGGCCTGCAGATCGCGCTCCATCGGATCGCCGTAGCCGCCGCCGCAGGGTCCGTTGGCGGTGATGCGGTCGCCCTTGGACAGCTGCCGATAGGGCAGTTTCGACGGCAGTTCCGCCGTCCCGCCCGCCGCCATCGCAAGCTCGACCCTGGCGGGCGAACCGTCGGCCCCGCCAAGGAAACCCCAGGGCCTGAAGCGCTGGCCATCGCCTTCGATCGACACCGCGCCGTCCTCGAGCAATTCGAACGAGCGGATCGAGCCGATGCCGCCACGCGAGGCGCCGACGCCGGCCAGGTTCTCGCGCAGTTCGTAGTTCAGCACCCGCAGCGGCAAATGGGACTCGATGTCCTCGACCGGATTGTTGCGGGTATTGGCGAACAGCGTGTCGACCGCGTCCATGCCGTCCTTGCCGTAACGGCCGCCATAGGCGCCCTCCATGATCTCCATATGCACCCAGGGCGCGCCGTGCGAGACGCCGGAAAAGGCCATGACGCGCAGATTGCCGATACCGGCGCTGACCTGCCGCGGCGCCGCCGGCGCGATCGCCTTCATGATCGTGTCGGCGACGGCGTTGCCGGGGCAAAAACGCGCGATCACCGGCGCGGGAAAGATCGGATTGGCCAGACAACCCTTGGGCGCAAAGATGGTGATCGGGCGGGTCAGGCCGCTGTTTTGCGGAATCGCGCCATAGGTTTCGCTGTCCAGCAGGATCGAGCGCAGGGTCAGCCAGACGGCGCAGTCGACGGTGCCGACCAGCGGCATGTTGATCGGCTTGTGGGGCGTCTGCGGGGCGGTGCCGGTCAGGTCGACATGGATTTCCGATCCCGACACCGTCAGCGTCGCCTCGATCGGCAGCTCCTTCAGCGACGGATCGGGGCTGTCGAGATAGCCGTCGATATAGGTGCGGGCGTTGTATCGTCCGTCGGGAATGCGGGAAATCGCGTCGCGCATCAGCCGTTCGGAATAGTCGAGCAGATCCTCATAGGCGCCGGTGACGGTGTCGATGCCGTACTGGTCCAGCAGATCGGCATAACGCTGCGCGCCGATGCGCGCGGCCGCCACCTGCGCCTCCATGTCGCCGACGACGAGATCGGCGATGCGGATGTTGGCGCGCAGGATCTGCCACACCGGTTCGACCTTGCGGCCGCCCTCATAGACCCTGATCGCCTTGAACTGCAGCCCTTCGGCATAGGTGTCGACCGCGTCGACGATGCCGCAGCTTCCCGGCGTCAGCGCACCGATATCGAGGTGGTGGGCGGTGGTGACGGAAAAGCCGGCCAGCTCGCCGCGGTGGAAGATCGGCACCACGAAGCCGACGTCGGGCCCGTGCGACGCCCCGCCATAGGGATCGTTGTGCATGAACACGTCGCCGGGGCTCACCTTGTCGCCGCGCTTTTCGAGTTCGCGCAGGATGCCGGCGATGTATCCGGGAATCGGGCCGGACTGCAGCGGCGTGCTCATCGTGCATTCGCATAACTGGCGGCCGGTGGCGTCGGTCAGCGCCGCGCCAAAATCCTCGCTCTCGCGGATGATGCTCGAATAGCTCATGCGCATGAGCTTGTGGCCCATTTCGATGGCGATGTTCTCCAGCGCGCCGTGGATCACCGCGGCCAGGAAGGGGTCGATGCGTGTGTTCATGGCCTCACCTCTCACGCGGATTCGCCGCGCGTCATGCGCAGATTGCCGTAGCCGTCGGCCCAGTAGGTCCAGCCGGGCGGGACGACGGTGGTGGTGTCGGTCTGGAGCAGGATGGCCGGGCCCTCGAACCTGCGGTCGACGGCCAGCGAGGCCCGCTCGATGTGCGGCGTGTCGAAGGTCCGCAACACGTCGTCGACGCGAAAGACGCATCTGCCGGAGCCGACCTGCCTCGGCTCGGCGCGGCCGGAATAGGCCGGCGGCCGGGTCAGCTTGTCGACCATGCCGAGGCCGCGCACCTTCACGGTTACGATTTCGATGGGGCTCTGCTTGAAGTCGTGCCCGTATTCGCCGCGGTGGCGTTCGTGGAACGCCGCCCACACCGTCTCCAGCGCTTCGTCGGTCAGCGGGCCGTCGGGCACGTCGACCTTGAGCTCGTAGCCCTGGCCGACATAGCGCAGATCGGCCTGGCGCAGCATGCGCACCCTGGACGCGGGGACGCGGTCGCGCGCGAAGATCGCGCCGAGCTCGTCCTCCATGTCGGCGTAGAGCGCCTGCAGCCGATCGAGATCGATCGCCCCTTTCACCGCGAAGGCGGTGCGAAGCGCGTGATATTCCAGGTCGGCGGTCAACAGGCCGACCGCCGAAGTGATGCCCGGATGCGGCGGGATCAGCACGTTCCTCATGTCCAGCATCGCCGCCACTTCGGCCGCATGCAGCGGTCCGGCGCCACCGAATCCGCACAGCGTGAAGTCGCGCGGGTCGATGCCCTTCTGCACGGTGCGCGAGCGGATGGCGTTGGCCATGTTGCTGTTGAGCACGGTCAGCGCGCCCTCGGCCGTTTCCTCGCGGGTGCGGCCAAGCGACTGCGCAAGTTCGTCGATCACCTTCTCCGCGGCTTTCTCGTCGAGCGACATCTGGCCGCCGAGGAAATTGTCGGCGACGAGACGGCCCAGCACCAGATTCGCGTCGGTGACGGTCGGAACGGTTCCGCCGCGGCGATAGGCGGCGGGACCAGGAACCGCGCCGGCGCTCTGGGGGCCGACGCGGAACGCCTTGCCGCGATCGATATGGGCGATCGAGCCGCCGCCCGCGCCGATCGTGTGGATGTCGATCATCGGCAGCATCACCGGAAAGCCGGCGATGGAAGCGCTGCGGGCGTCGGCTTCGGCGAGCACGCCGTCGCGAATGATGCCGATGTCGGCGCTGGTGCCGCCGATGTCGAGCGTGACCAGGCGATCCGTGCCGGCATGAACGCCGACCCAGGCGCCGCCGCGCACGCCGGCGACGAGACCCGACAACAGCGTCGAGGCCGGGCGTTCGGCGATCATTTCCGGCGTCGCGAGACCGCCGCTCGAGGTCATGACGCGCAGTTCGCCGTTGACGCCCATGTTGCGCAGTTCGCGGCTCAGATCGGCGATATAGCGGCGCACCTTGGGTCCGATGAAGGCGGACATCGCGGCGGTGGTGAACCGCTCGAATTCGCGGAACTGCGGCGATACGTCGGCCGAGGTGGTGACGAACACGTCAGGCAGTTCGGCGCGCACGATCTCGGCGGCGCGCTGCTCGTGGACCGGGTTCACATAGGAGAACAGAAAGCCGATCAGGATCGCCTCGACGCCGGCCGCGCCCAGCTCGCGCGCGGCCGCCGCGACGGCCTTCTCGTCAAGCGGCGTCAGTTCCAGGCCCCTCGCGTCGAGGCGGCCGGCCACCGTCTTGCGAAAACGCCTGCGGATCAGCGGGCGGCTCTGCCACGGCAGGTCCTGCATGATCGAATAGTGCGAGGGCCTCTGGTGACGGCCGATATGCAGCACGTCGCGAAAACCCTCATTGGTGATCATCCCGGTGACCGCGCCGTCATGCACCAGCATCGCGTTGGTGCCGACGGTGGTTCCGTGGAAGATCGCATCGATCCGGGACGGCTCGACGCCGGCGATCTCGCAGATCCCGCGAATGCCGGTCACCACGCCTTCGGCCGAATTTCCCGGCGTCGACGGCGTCTTGTGGATGGTGACGCTGCCCTTCGACAGGTCAGTCAAAATCAAATCCGTGAACGTCCCTCCGACGTCAACGCCCAACGCAATCATCCGCTCCTCCGACACTGCCTGAGCGAGCTTAGTTCCATTTGGATCAATTTTGCAAGTTGAATCCATGTGGATTTAAGGGGTAGACAAAAATGCACGCGATAGGAGTTGAACGATGAACGACGACAACCTGCTCGGAACGATTTTTTCCGAGGAGCTGAAAGAGCTTATGGTCATCAGCTATATCGTGCTGGGCAACAATGCCGTGACCAACCGGTTCATCGAGCGGCGGTTCCGCATGCCGGTGCAGGCCTGGTCGGCGCTGTATGCGATCAATCGTTTCCCCGGTCTTCGGGCCAAGGAAATCCGCCTGCTCTTCCCCCGCCCGCAAAACACGATCAGCCGGGCGGTGGCGCTGCTGGAGAACCGCGGGCTGATCTTGCAGGAAACGTCTGAATCCGACGGCCGCGAGAAGCGGCTGCATGTCACCGATGCGGGACGCGTCCTGCTCGCGGAGATGACGGCGGCTTCGAAGCGCAGGCAGGAGGAACTGCTGTCGCCGCTGACCGCCGAGGAACGGACGGCCTTTTTCGCGCTGGCGCGAAAAGTGGCCGCCGGCCCGAAGCTGCTGGCCTCGGCCGTCATGCGGTAGACCGTTTCAGGCCGTCTTTGCCTGCCGCAGTCCCAGTTCGGCGATCATCTCGTCGCGCATGACGAATTTCTGCGCCTTGCCGGTGACGGTCATCGGCAGCGCCTGCTTGAAGCGGACATAGCGCGGCGCCTTGTAGTGCGCGATCTGGCCCTTGCAGAACGCCTTGATCTCGTCCTCGGTCGCGCTCTGGCCCGGTTGCAGCACGATCCACGCAGCGATCTCCTCGCCGAATTTTTCGTCCGGCACGCCGAACACCTGCACCTCGGAAACCTTGGGGTGGCGATAGAGGAATTCCTCGATCTCGCGCGGATAGACGTTCTCGCCGCCGCGAATGACCATGTCCTTCACCCGGCCGACAATGTTGCAGTAGCCGGCCTCGTCGATGGTGGCGAGATCGCCGGTGTGCATCCAGCCGGCGTCGTCGATGGCTTCCGCCGTGCGCTGCGGTTCGTCCCAGTAGCCCTTCATCACCGAATAGCCGCGGGTGCACAGTTCGCCCGACGCGCCGACCGGGACGATCCGGCCGCTGTCGTCGACGATCTTGACCTCGACATGGGGATGGATGCGGCCAACGGTGGAGACGCGCTTTTCGAGCGGGTCGTCGACATGGCTCTGGAACGAGACCGGGCTGGTCTCGGTCATGCCGTAGGCGATCGTCACCTGCGGCATGTGCAGGTCGGCGACGACGCGCTTCATCACCTCGATCGGGCACGGCGCGCCCGCCATGATGCCGGTGCGCAGCGACGACACGTCGTAGGTCTTGAAATCGGCATGGTCGAGCATGGCGACAAACATCGTCGGCACGCCGTAGAAGCCGGTGCAACGCTCGCGCGACACCGCGTCGAGCGCGGCCAGCGGCTCGAAACCTTCGGAAGGGAACACCATCGTCGCGCCCTTGGTGACGCAGCCAAGCGTCCCCATCACCATGCCGAAGCAATGATAGAGCGGCACCGGAATGCACAGCCGGTCGTTCTCGCCGAACGCGATCGTGCGCGTCACCAGATCGGCATTGTTGAGGATGTTGTAATGGGTCAGCGTCGCGCCCTTCGGCGCCCCGGTGGTGCCGCTGGTGAACTGGATGTTGATCGCGTCGTCGGGATCGAGTGACTGCGTCACCAGATCGAGCCGGCGCAGTTGCGAGGGCCCCGCCAGCCGCGACAGTTCGGCGAAATTCATCATGCCGGGCGTCTTGTCGTCGCCGGTGCGGATGATGGTCCTGAGCGCCGGCAGCTTCGCCGCCCTGAGCTGGCCCGGCTGCGCCGTCGCCAGTTCCGGCGCCAGCGAGACGATCATTTCCAGATAGTCGCTGGACTTGAAGCTCGCCGCCGTCACCAGCGCCTTGCAGCCCACCTTGTTCAGCACATATTCCAGTTCCGTCACCCGGTAGGCGGGGTTGATGGTGACCAGCACGATGCCGACGCGCGCGGTGGCGAACTGGGTGATCAGCCATTCCGGCCGGTTGGGCGACCAGATGCCGACCCGGTCGCCTTTCTCCAGGCCGAGCGCCAGCAGGCCGGCGGCGACCGCGTCGACCTCGCGCGCCAGCTCGCGCCAGGAATAGCTCTTGCCCGCCTGGCGAAAGATCGCGGCCGGGTGCGGCCCCCGCCGGGCCACCGTCTCGGCGAAGACCTGCGGGATGGTCTTGCGCAGCAGCGGGATCGACCGGTCGCCCGGGCCGTCTTTGGGCTTCAGCGCCGCCGGATCGGCGGCGGCGGCGGGCGCGCCGCCGATCAGGCTTGTCGACAGGCCGGCCGCCAGGGATTGCGAAAGTTCGCTCATGCCGCTCTCCGGGCCCTTCGGCCTCTACATCGTCCGCCAGTCGCCGATTCGCTCGAATGCGGCCGCAGCGCGGTAGATTGTACTCTCCTCGTAGTGTTTGCCAATCAGCATAAGCCCGATCGGCAGGCCTTCCGACAGGCCGCACGGCACCGTCATCGCAGGATGGCCGGTGGTGTCGAAGGGCGAGGTGTTGCCGATCATCTCGAAGGCGCGCTGGATGTAGAGCGCCAGCGTCGCGTCGGGCGGCGGGATCTGCTGCGCCTTGATCGGCATGGTTGGCATCAGCAGCAGGTCGTAGCGGGCGAGTTCGGCGTCATAGGCGGCGCGCAGGCGGCGGCTCAGGTTCTGCGCCTTGGCGTAATAATGGCCGCGATGGTGCTTGAGCATGTATTCGCCGACGAACATCGAGATCTTGAGGCTCTTGGACAGCTCGTCGGAGCGGGCGCGCCAGTTGGCGTGGTAGTCGAGCAGGCTGGTGACGTAGAGGCCGCGCCAGCCGGTGGCGAAGCCGTTGCCGTTCATCATGATGTCGGTCAGCCCTTCCAGCGCGATCGGCGTCCAGATCGCCTGACCCTGGAGGTGCATCGGGATCGACACCTCCTCCACGGTTGCGCCCAGCTGGCGGAAACGCTCGGCGCCGGCGCGCACCTTGGCGTTGACGTCGGTCTCCGAATTGGGCAGCGCAAAGCCCTCGCGCACCACGCCGATGCGCATGCCCGAGACGCCGCGCCCCAGCGCGTCGGTGTAGCGGTCGAGCCGCGGCGCATACTGGCGCGGATCGAGACCGTCCTCGCCGGCGATCACCTCCAGCAGCAGCGCATTGTCGCGAACATTGGCGGTCATCGGGCCGGCATGGTCGATGGTCGGCTCGATCGGCATGATGCCGGTATAGGGCACCAGCCCGTGGGTCGGCTTCATTCCGTAGATGCCGACGAACGACGACGGCATGCGGATCGAGCCGCCCTGGTCGCCGCCGACCGCCATGTCGACCTCGCCGGCGGAAACCAGCGCGCCGCAGCCCGACGAGGAACCGCCGGCGATGTAGCCCATCTTCCATGGATTGTGCACCGGGCCGGTGGCGTTGGTGTGGCTGCCGCCCGACAGGCAGAAATATTCGCAATGCGCCTTGCCGACGATGGTGCCGCCGGCGTCGAGGATGCGGGTGACGACGGTGGCGTCGACGTCGGGCGTATAACCTTCCAGCGTCGATGCGCCGTTCATCATCGGCACCCCGGCGAGGCAGACATTGTCTTTCAGCACGATGGTGCGCCCGGCCAGCGGGCCGGTATGGGCGCCGCGCACCTCCGACTTCACATACCAGGCGTTGAGCGGGTTGTCGGCCGGCGACGGCCGGTAGCCCGGGGTGCGCGGATATTTTACCTGCGGCAGGTTGTCGGGCATGCGCGCCACGACGTCATAGGCCTCGAACGTGCCTTCCATCAGCGTCATGTAGTCGAGCAGCTCGCGGTCGCCCATCGACATGCCGAAGCCGCCGACGATGTTGCGCATCTGCTCGAGCGTCGGTCGCCGGACATTCATGTAGTTCTCCCTCGGATAAGATTGTGGCTCCGCCGCAACCGATTCAGGCGCGTCACGGCGCGAAACTGGCGCGGGCGCGGCGGCCCGGGCCGCCGGGGGGGAGGGCCGGC
>APMI01001320.1_pt1 | contig 13104 bp, 4 predicted proteins | sample 667938 | NCBI WGS metagenome assembly APMI01 (sample SAMN01084076, study PRJNA167559) | wastewater metagenome | biome: Wastewater | place: Denmark: Ejby Moelle, Odense | collected 2011-11-28 | reverse complement strand
ACTGCAGCACCTGCAAACAAGTGCATTGCCTGGTGATGAATTGTATGTTGCTCCTGCAAACAACAACATTCATCCCAGTGTACCGGCCTGTGCCATTGTTTTTGTAAAATACGATACCGAAATTGCATTCGAATTAAAAAGAGAGTCGAATCCCTGTATGATGAATGACCTGATCCGACAATCGTGGATAGCCGGTACGCCCGAAGCTGCCGAAAGATTCCTCCACTGGTATTTTAACCTGCCGGTCTACAGCCTCCGTTATTCCGATAATAATTCAGCCGTGGAAGGACTAAGAAAACTTTTCGATTAGCTCTGCAAACTGTTTGAACAATTGAACATCGGGGCAATTGAACAGGAGAACAATTGAATATTTGAACGGCTTAAACATTTCAAACCCTTCAAACCTCATCAAACCCTTCAAACCTCATCAATCCCATCAATCTCATCAATCCCATCCTGATTTTACATCCCCTTTGCCGCTGTTTCGAATGATTTCTATATTTCCTCAGTAAATAATTTGAATACACAGGTCTTAGGGAACCTACAGGAATTTTCATTTGGTGTTTGTGAAAAAGCTTTTTTTCATGTAGGTTTGTATGCAATTAGCTTTTAAAGGAAAAATTAATGCGAAAATATAAGCTGCTTCTGTTGTTTTTTGCCGGGTTACTTGCTTTGGGCAGTTGCAGGTTCCGGAAGGATTTAACCTACCTTGCTGACCTTCAGAACGACTCCCTGCTCAGTAACATACCTGCTGCAGCCGCTAATTATACATTAAAACCCGATGATAACCTCTATGTTACCATACAGTCGGCGAATGAAGAAATTAACAAGATTTATAATGCAAACAATACTGCACAGGGTGGGGGATCGCAGTCGTATACTGATCCTGCCGGGCAATACCTGTATGGTAACCTGGTTGACAAACAAGGCCTGGTTACCCTGCCTGTACTTGGATCTGTGCAGGTTGCGGGTCTTACTGTTTCCGAAGCTCAGGCAGCCATACAACTGAAAGCCAATGAGTTCATCAAGGAATCAGCTGTAAAAGTTAAACTCCTGAATTTTAAGGTTACTATCCTGGGCGAAGTAAAATCACCAGGTCCGTATTATTTCTACGAAAACAGCGTGAACGCGCTGGATGCTGTAGCCCGTGCGGGTGGATTTACCGAAATGGCCCGGTTAAATACCGTATTGGTGATGCGTAAAACCAGTTCGGGAACCATGAGCTACAGGTTAAATTTCAAAAACAGAAGCCTCCTGTCGCACCCGGCTTATTTTCTTAAACCCAATGATGTGGTGTATGCCGAACCCGCCATGATGAAATCGGCAGTCATGAATTTTACTACTATTTCGATGGTGCTGAGTACGGTTACCTTCCTGATGGTGGTATTTAAGTTATAAAACGAAAGGGGTTTTTGCCTTTTGAGGCACCGGTATAAAAATTACAAAGCTGTAAAAGAAATTTCAAAATGGCTAATTTAGAAGATCCCAACCTTACTTTTGCCCAGGACGATGAACTCCCTTCGAGTACCAAAGAGTATTTATACCGGTTTATAAGCCTCTGGTATTGGTTTGCGCTCAGCCTCATCCTCGGGTTTGGAGGCGGCTACCTGTATTATCTTTACCAGGATCCTGTTTACCAGGTAAGTACCACCATCCTGGTGAAGCAGGATAGCAAAAGCAATTCCATTATCGGTTTTTTTGAAGAAAGCTGGGGAACCTATTCGCTTATCGACAACCAGATCGGCATCATAAAATCATATACCCTGAGCCGGCAGGCCATGGAATCGCTGAAATGGCGGGTGAACTGGTATAAAAAAGGCCTGTTTACCAATGAAGGTTTGTACAAATCAGAACCGTTTGACGTGATGGAAACCCCGGGGAAAATGAACCTCGAAGGAGTGCCACTTACCATTAAAATTTTATCACCCTCCACATACATGGTTACCTTCGAACCTCAAACCAGGTTCTGGCGGAAAAGCCAGTATGCGGCATTTTCGAAGGAATGTCGTTTCGGTGAACCGTTTACATCTGAAATTTTCAATTTTACCTTAGTTCCACGCGAAGGGACAGCAATGCCCGGAGCAGGATCCGAATATATTTTCTATTTCAACAATATTAACGGCCTGGTGGGTAGTTTCCTTGGCAAGTTGAATGTGGGCAAACTCAGTGAAAACTCAGAAATTTTAAGTCTTTCGGTGAAAGGAAATGAGCCAAGGCGCGACCTTGACTATCTCAACGAGTTGACAAAAACTTACATTCAATATGGTTTAAACGAGAAAAACAAAACTTCGGAAAATGCCATCCGGTTTATCGATATGCAACTTACGAGTGTGGGCGATTCATTACACCGGGCAGCGCAGCGCTTCAGCGAATTCAGGTCGTCGAATAAAATTGTAGATCTCTCGCAGGAAGGAACCATGGTGGTAAGTAAGCTGGCTGATCTGCAGAAGGAAAAGGCCATGTCGGATATGCGGCTGAAATATTTCCGAAACCTGAAAGCCTACCTGGGAAGTGCTGAGCAAATGAAACAGGTAGTGGCGCCATCCATTGTGGGTATTACCGATCCTCTTTTCAACAACCTGGTAATGAAACTGATTGAGCTCTACGGCAAAAGGGAAGTGTTGTCGTTCAGCGCCAGCGAAAAATCGCCGAATTACGAGGTCCTGGACCGTGAACTCAGGCTTACCCGGAAAAGCCTGGATGAAAGCCTGAACAATATCATGGCCAATGCCCAGAGCGAAGCCGACCAGATCGATGAACAAATCAGGAAATCGAGCAGCGAAATAGCCCAGTTGCCCGCCATTGAGCAGCAAATGATCGGCATCAAAGGCCGTTTCGAGATGAACAAGGAAATGAGCGACTTCCTTCAGAAAAAGAGGGCCGAAGCCGCGATCAGCCTGGCTTCGAATGCGCCCGATGCTTTTGTACTGGATGCTGCCTATCCCGAAACCACCAGCCAGCTGGGACCGCAGAAATCGAAATTCGTGATGTTTGGTGTACTCATCGGGTTACTGGTCCCCATGCTTATCATTTTTATTTATGATTACCTCAACCTCAAGTTTATGTTGCCTGGGCAAACCAAAAAGGTGATTGCCGTTCACTCAACCATCCCCGGCGAGGGAAAAACCTTTGTTTCGGTAAACCTGGCCAGCATTATTGCCATGAATAACCTGAGTGTGTTGTTGGTGGGATGCGATCTGCGCAAGCCAAGCCTGCAGAAACTTTTCGACCAGAAAAAAATCAATGGCTTAAGCAATTACCTGATCGGCCAGGTTAACCTCGATGAAATTGTTCAGCAAACCCATGTAAAGGGTCTTTCGTTTGTGCCTTCGGGGCAGGTGCCCCCTAACCCGGCCGAGTTGCTCGAGAACCCTCTTTTTGATACTTTCCTTGAAGAAGTACGTGCCCGTTTTGATATTGTGGTGATGGATAACGCGCCAATTTCAATTATTACCGATAGCGTTATTGTAGGCCGAAAGGCCGATGCCAACTTATTTATCCTCAGGCAGGAGTACAGCCACCGCGACCAGATTAAATTTGTGAATGAACTCGCCAAGCAGGAAAAGCTTCATAACATTGCCCTGGCGCTGAATGATGTTAAAGTAAAAAACTATGGATACGGATCGAGGAGGTATGGAGGCTACTATAATAATTATAAATACGGCGGCAATTACTATTCCGATATCCCCCGGCAGAAAATGTCGAAACGCTGGCTGAGCAAGCTGAAAAGGAATGATGAAAAAGATTAGGTTGCGATACTGATTTTGGGAATCCGGCTGTGTTGTTAATCTTGAGTGAGGACAGTTTGAACAGCAGCCGGCAGACTGATACCTGTGTTATTAGCCATCCTTTACCGCTTATCCGGATTGCAGTAATATCACAATCGGTGTTATATGCTGATGGGCTCAATTGATCTCCCGATACCGAAGTTCTGCGAACCAATTGCCTGGAAACTTAAACGCACATCTACTACATGCCTTAAATAACTGTAAACCTGTAATATTGAACCAAAACCTGAACAGATATTTAAACACGCCTGAAGAAGAATAACCGCAGCAAACTACCATGAGCCTTTCGAAGCGACACCAGAGACGAAAGAAATCCACCATTAATGTTGAGGCATTCATGGTGAAATATGGGCTTCAAATTGCCGGTATTATGCTGATTGTTGGTGGTTTAATCTATTTGCTGGCCAGCAATGTAAAAATGTTCAGGGTTTCGGATTTGCTCAATACTTTTGCCAGTCACACTGACCAGGGATCGTACATTGTGCAATCCGCTACCTCAAACCTGCGGGGCTATTTTGCTCTTTTGATGTACCTGCCCGGAATACTCCTGGTTGGTTTGCCTGTTTTGCTGAAGAACAGGATTTCCCGCTGGCGGAATTTTCTTTCAGCCGCAGGAATTCTCCTGCTGGTTGTTTGCGAAATCAGGATCATGATGGGCGTCAGGAGTCATGAAATTGTATTGGGTTATTTCGTGATCTGGATTTCATTGATTATCGTACAACTGGGAGTTACTGCCGCCTCCCTGGCAGGCCGGAGTAGCTTTGCACTCAATGGCTCCATCGTATTATTTTTTATTTCCGTTTTCCTGGTCAGGTTAATTTATGGAGTAATTGTTCCCAATTTAATTTATCTGTTTGTATTTCAGCTGGTTGTTTGCCTGTTTTGTTTCAGGTTCCAGTGGCGTTCATCTTTTGCCTTGCTTATGGCCTTATCCGTTTTTTATATCTCATATTATTTCATAAAACTGGTATTGGTGGCGGAGTTTGCAGCCGATGAAGCATCTGTTTATATGATTCCGTCCCTACTCGCCTGGTTCCTGTTAGCGGTAGTGGGATTCGGTGTTCTGCCGCCGGTGGTTGACCATCAGAAAATTATAGCAATCACCTGGGCATGGTTTCCTTTTGTTTCCTTTTTCGTGGTACTTTCATTTTGCCTGGGTTTTTATTTTAAAGCAGGTGCCAATTATCTGTATCTCGCCAGCTACAGCCTAGCCGTATTATTTTTGACTGGTATAGCTTTTTTTCTGCACAAAAAGGCGTGGCTCCGGAATAGTGATACCTTTTACCTGCTGTTGTGCCTGTTTTCGGCATTCCTGCTGCCCCAGTTTCTGGCAGCTGATTTTTTCCTCTTTTTATCAGTTTCATTGTCAATAGCCCTGCTGGTAAGTGTGATGTTCACCGATTTGAAAATAAGTTTCAGACTTTCGCTGGGCCTGTACCTGCTAACCCTGGGTTTATACCTGTTTAAATGGATATTCGGGATTATTCCGGGTCTGATAAATCAGCGGGCGAGTGGACAGGTGTACGACCAGGGTTTTATCTCCGGTGGACTGTTGTTACTGGCGCTGGCTTACTTTTTTTTCACCTTATTTCCCCGCCTTCTCGAAGACTATTCCTTTTCGCACACGCAGGCAAAAAAGTATAAAGCACTTGTAAGGGTTTGCTTCTACAGTATTTTGTATCTATCGGTATACCTGTTATTTGATTACCTGCTGGTAAGGCTTGTCACAGATTACAGGGCTAACTTTATTGAATGGGGATTTTATACTTATGCATTCCTGTTTTTTGTATTGTGGTCACAACCACCCAGGCACAGAAACAGTCAGAAATACCTGTTTTTCCTTTCGGTTGCCTTGATCATATTATACCTTGTATTTGTGCAGCCCGAAACCATATATTTCCGTACGCTCTACCTGGCTGGTACGGCTCCGGCTCTGTTTCCTTTTTTGCTGCACTATGCCTGCCTGGCCATGTTGTTAATTTATATTATCATGGTTCATAATAAGGTGCAGAAAGTAATTGTTAAGAGTCGTTTATTTTCGGGCATACGGATACTGACCGCAATTACTTTTCTTTGTTTCATCCTGCTTTCGGAATATGACCACCTGGTGTTGCTTACCCTGAGCCGTTTCAGCGGACAGCCTTCGTACGAAATGCTTCAGTATAATAAATTTATTCCTTATTCGGTAATCCTGATGCTGGTGGCTATCGCACTGCTGGTATGGTCGGTAATACATTATACCAGGTTGCTGCGAAGGATATCCATGTTGATGATATTTGCAGTGTTGCTTAAAGTTTTATTTGTAGATATAACCATGCTTTCAGCCGGTAAAGGCATTTTGCTGCTGATCACCCTGGGTATAATGTTGCTACTTTTTTCAATCTTTTTTGCGCGTAAGCGTAAGCAATCGCGCGTAGCCGAAAACCGGGAAATCAATTCAGAAAATTCAACCTCAGAAATAAGTTCCGGAAAATAACGGGAGGCTCCGTTTCCCGGACAGATAGTATACTAACCTGCAGGGCGTTTGCGTTGGGCTCCACGTGGCCGTGGTGGTGATATTTTTTGTGCAGAGGTACTAACCGGCGACAGCACAATCATCATGGCCGCTGCTGTAAAGGCAGCATATTTGCCCGCCTTTACCAGTGCTTCTTTACGCGTAATTTTTTCCTCCTTAACAGGTATGTGTTTGTTGTTTTCCAAAGCCAGTATAGTATATTCAGTAATTAAACTTAAACACGAAACGCTATGCGCAAAATGTTAAAGTATAGTTCATTATTGATTTCTTAATTCTTTATTTAATATTCAGTGTTTTTCATTTTCGTTTTTAATCATCTGGAGTCAAGAACGGTTATTTTCAATGTCTGCCGTGATGTTTTCCCGTCAATTCGTAGCAGGTATATTCCGCTTTGCAATCCCCGGGCAGGTATCCGGTTAATATTGTCCGAAGCAAGCCGGTATTCGCTGCCCAGCATGCGACCGTTTACATCAAAAAGCCTGGCAAGGCTGCCGGTTTCGGGTGTGCCAAATACGGTGATCTCCTGGTTTGAGTAACTGGCGGTTATTGTATGCTGCCATTTCAGTTCATCGGTACTCACTAAGGATGATGTGTTGCCAAAATGCAGGTAAAAGCGGCCGGTTCCCCAGTCGGGTTCGGCCAGGTATGTGGTGAGGCTGTCGAGCGGTGTTTTAAGTGGCGTACTGATATGGTCGAGCCGGTCTTCAATCACCGGGTAAACTCCATCCGGAAGAATTACACCATCCGCTTTAAACGTAATCAGCCCGGCCTGTGGCATATCCAGCCCTACAGGTACTACCAGCGAATCGTACTGGTTATCCGGCAGGCATTGTATGGTGAAATTAGTTTCATTATTGCCTGCTGCAAGCCGGGTATATACATTGAAATCCGATACCGAAAGCAGGCCGGCATCGTACGAGGGATCGAGGCTGGTAGTCATGCCCGGGTTAAAGGCAACAATGGTGCTGCGGGTTCTGCCCCCTGCCAAAGCTAAGAGTGTGATTCCGGGCCAGGAAGATTGGGAACGTTTTATCGAAGTACCTGTACTGTGAACCTGCATTCCGCCGGTACCTTTGTTGAAAGTAATGGTTCGGTTAACTGTTCCATTGGGGTATTCGGGCTCTGCTGATTGTGGTTTTTTTACATTTATCAGGAACCCCTGCCCAGCCTGAACAGCAGTTTCTGTTGGCAGGTTAACAAATCCATATATGGGCGTGTAGGCCGATTTGCTGATGGTAATATAGTCTGATGCATTGGCCGACCATAGATAAATAGCGGCATAGCTATCTTCAAGTTTTGTGCTGTTAACATCAAGAAACCCGGTTGTTGCGTCCGAAATTTTAAGGGCGGAGGTAAACGGGTTTCCTACAGCATTCCATCCCAGGTAAGTGCCGGTCGACTGCACGGCAACATCAGTAAGCGTATTATTGGGTGTACCCGTAAAGCTTAGTATATTGCTGGCTGAAGCCTTCAGTTTAGCCAGGTATCCTTTCCCGTTTATGAGCGGGAACGTCAGCGATGGCCTGTAATTCCAGGTATTCGACGCCTCGAGTAAATCTGCAATATTATAGGAAGTGCTCATAAAGTCGAGGTTGGCGTCTGTAAAAGTGGTTTGGTTGCTGCTGTTATTAACGGGCGAGGAAAGTATATACCACTTGTTGTTTTCGAGATAGCGGTTATAGGTAATTGTACCGGTGCCAGAGCTTGAGCCGTTAATAATCAGGGATCCGCTGTGGGTTAAATCCGATTCAATAGTAACCGTTGCTCCGGGTTGGATTTCGATATTGCGGCAGTCGGCGGCTATAGTTTTGTTAACAACAGGCATTCTGCCACTCGAAGTTGAAGATGGTATTTTTGCATCAATTAATTGCGTCGGTGGAGTTCCACAACTCCAGTTACTGTTTTCTTCCCAGTTGCTGCTGGTCGCACCTGTCCATTCGGAAGTAACTCCCAGGCAAGTTTGGGAATAACAAGAAGTACTACTTAAAAGAGGTATGGTTATAGGATTTGGTGCAGCATTATTAAAATCAACATAGCCATTCCCATAGTTATTTTCTCCCGAGTTTGCTCTTGTTAGAAACTGGTTGCTTAAAGTTGTGGCTGCAAATTCACCCGGATCGTTTACAATCATAGTGAAAACCTTAATTGGGCCAGCTGGCGAACCTATCAGGGATGTAGGTATTGTAAATTCAAAGCCATTTGAGTAATCACCAACACCGGAGTTTGACTGGTAGCCTAATAGGCTCTTATCGAGATATGCTGAATTCAGGTTGGACCCCAGGAATATTTTTGCATTTCCCTGCATATCATAATAATCATAATATACTTCATTCGAATTAGCCTGGTTTATTCCGATAATATAGTCAGGGGCAAAACCATTATCAAAATAAATCTCTCCATCTAAATTTCTGATTGAATAATAGGGCGAATTACCTCTGGCATTCCAGTCAGCTAAGTGATTGTATCCCCCCGATTTGGAGTCGATAAAAACCAGTAGTTTATGGCCTGAATTGTTTACAAGCTGTCCTGCTATCCCGAATATAACATAATTCGGGATTGACTGCATGTAAAATACATCAATGTTATTTCCAAGAAATGGAAACTGAGATACAGCTCCACCAGCCGAAGTTGCCAGTGGGTTTCCCCACTTTGAAGGTTCGAACGAACCATCCAGAACAAATGGTGAATACGATCTTACACAAACATCTTTACCAACCTCCAGTGGATCTGTAAGTGTGAAAGAATTATTTGTTGAAGCAGCCTGTTTTACCACTCCATTCACCAGGAATTCATAAATACTGCCACCGGAAGCAGTAAAAACTGAGTTGGTAGAACCTGTACATAAGTTTGTGGCTGTTAGTATTGGTTGCGCTGGCAAAGCAGTAATTAATACAATTGTTGATGCTGATGCTGAACAGCCATTGGCATCCGTTACGGCTAATGTGTAAGTGCCATTATTAGCCGGGCCGGCATTTGAAATGGATGGGTTTTGCTGGTTTGGAAAATTCGATGGCCCGGTCCAGTTATAAGTATATCCGGGTAAACCTCCGCTTGCACTGCCGGTAATATTAAGTGTGCCCCCTTCGCAAAAGGGGCTGTTGTTGGTAGCTGTAGCGGTGGGTGGCCCAGGTATTGCATTTATTACAATGTTAGCAGTGGCTAACGAAGTACAGCCATCCGCATTGGTAACAGTAAAATTGTAGGTTCCGGCTGCTACAAGACTTCCAATTGTCGTGGTATTTGTTGAGCCTGTAATTCCCCCGGGGTTAATTGTCCAGTTTCCGGAAGGTAATGAACTTAATTCGACACTTCCTGTGGTTACAATGCATGTTGGTTGAGTTATAGTTCCGACTGCAGGTGTTGCGGGTAACGAATAGAGTTTTAGCAACACCGCATTTGAAGCAACAAAACAAGTTCCGCCTGGATTAGAAACTTCACAATAGTATTGATAGTTATTTAATCCAAATGGAATATTTGAAATTACAAGTGTACTGGTGTTGCTTGTGTTGGTAATAGTATACGTGCTGCTGGGTGTAACACTTGTCCAGTTTCCTGAACCAGTATTATAATACCAGGTGTAAGTATATGGTGTAACACCACTTGCAGCTGTAACCGAATAAGTCACCGATGTTCCAACACAGGCAGGTAAGATGGAATTTTGGGGCTGAGTACTAATGATTGGAGGACTTGTGTTGTAGTTGGAAGTGTGGTTTCCCAGATGTGAAAGATCAGAATAGTCGTAAGCAGTCCATTCAGTTGGTAGTGTAGGAAATGGACAACTTGTACTGTTATCAGTAGTTATTCCGTTAATGACTGAGGCATTACGTACCAGATCTACATCTTTAGTTGTCATTCCGCCATCTGTCCAATCAGTGCCAGGGTCACATCCTATATTACCAAATATATCCTTTATCACACCTGATTTTTGTAAAACAACTGCATCATTTCCATTAAACCAACCAAAAGCTGTAGTTTGCTGAGCAAGAGCCAAAATGCTTGAATTAGCTGAAGAATGAGCGAGAATATAAACGCTGTTATTCGGTAGTATTCCAGGTGTTAGCGCCATTGAGCCAACAGGAGTAGCAGAACCATTTGTGTAAGTATCAATGCTATAGCCAGATAATGAAATTGGGCTTCCCGTAAAATTTGCAATTTCAATTGCTTTGTCGTTGCCAGCTCCTTCGTAATATTCTGATATTATTAAATCTGTTGCGCCAGTAGTACAGGAAGTGCCCAAAACATTGAATGCCAAACTACTAACAGTAACACAATTGTCATCAACAGTTATTTGTCCAAATGTAGCTCCGGGAGGAACAATAGCAATCAAAGAGGTTGAAGAAATGAATGTAATGGAATTTGAAGCTATTCCATCAAACAAAACTGATGTATTAGGAGTAAAATTTGTACCACTAATTGTAACAGAGGTGCCAATAGGCCCAATTGCCGGGGTAAAGCCGGTAATGGTCAATGGGCATGTCAAGGATGCATTAATTGAGAAATCATCAATTGCCAGGCCATCATCAATACCACTGCCACTGATCTGGTTAAAGTCTGACCATCTAATCCAAAATGTAGATCCGGCAGAAATAGTAAGTCCAGTAATTGTATGGGTCAACTGGGTACGATTTGCGCTTGCATTGCCATCTAATGACCCGGCAGTGGAACTCGTAACTGGTGAGCTAAAATCAAGATTGGTTACAGAAGTCCAGGTTCCATTTGTTAATGAAGTTGCATCTTTACTATAAGAAAACTGCAACTTATCCGGATAGTTTGAGCCTCCATTCCTCCATTGCTCTCCAGTATACTCAATTGTCAATGAATTTATAGTGAATCCGGTAGAATTAGTAAACTGCGCCCCAATTGTCGGAATGACAGCGCCAGTCTGTAAAGTACCAAAAGCCCTATCATTAGCTAATAAAGAACCATAACTATAGGTGTCACCAATTGTATTCGTACCAATATCAGCAGTGTAATTTGAATTTCCTCCGATTTCTGCAAAGGCCCATCCACAGGGAACAGTCGAGGATGTTCCAGTGTTGAACAAAACATCAAAATCCTCAGTGTACGGTGTACCAGAGATAATAGGGATGGAGGTAGTAAGGCATGATAAGCTTACGTTTCCATTGCATGTGACATTAACATTTGAAGCACCTCCACCTGAATTTACTATCACTTGTCCATTGTAATTTCCAGCAGGTAATCCGGACTTAAGTCGAATGAATACAGGTACGTCTGTAAAGTTGCTACTTGAGTAAGGGACTGAAACTGAGGAGCCGAAGGTAATGTCATCTGATGAAACTTCATAGTTTGTTGGTGCTGTAACAGTAATATTTCCACTGGCTGGAGCAAGATTGCTGCCACTCAAGTTATAATATTGTGAGGAAGAAGGGCCTGTTCCTAGGACATAGTTAAATCCGCTGAGTGTTGCGGGCACAACCGCTAGGTAAGTAGTGGTTCCTATTGTTGCAGGGATACTGTTATACACAACCACATCATCAACAAATGCATTTGCCGCGTTCGCTGTACTGCTAATACCAATAAAGCAATTGCTTGAAATATTAGTGTTTGTAGGCAATGCGGCTTCTCCTAAATCATCTCCGATTTTTGTGCCATTTATGAAAAGATCAAATTTTTGTACTGCAACAGTTTGTGCTACCCCATTATAAATATAGTTGATAGTTCCGCTAGTCTTGTTATTCCCGACAATTTCAATAGTGTAGACAGTTGCTTGATTGAAGGAGGTCGTTGTTAAACCTGTCGTATTCCATGCACCACCTACCCTGTTTTGTAAAGTAACGACACCTGAAGCATACGTGAATCTTAAACCAGAAAATACTTGAGCCGCAGCGAAATCATTTGCATCTGAAAACATGGCACCAGCTCCCTGATAAAAAGACCAACTCCCTGAAGAAACAGTATTTCCCCCAGACCCATCTCCAAATAAAACTTTAAAAGAAGTATAAAATTCAGTACTCCCGGTATACCCTACCATAGGAGAAAATTTTGTAACAGAAGTGGAAGTTGATGCAACCCCTCTTACATATGCGCCTGTTGTCCCTAAAGGATTTGAAGCAGTAGCCAAAACAAGAGGTGCATTGGGTGCTGTTGCGCCAGCCCTGACCCATGTTGTACCAGATGTTGGATTAGGAATAAATGCGGTTGAACCGGTTTGGCTTGAGTGTGTTCCTGTACCAGTCCCGAAATTCTGAACGGAAGTCTGCCCCCAAACCTCCCCACTCCCAATGCCAAAACTGCTTGCCAAAGCAAATACAAATAGAAATACAGCATTTCGGGGCATGGCCAGTTTCATAAGGATAATCAGGTTTGTATGGGTTGCGTTGCAGCGTTTTAATCAGTCTTTTATGGTACCTTCCCGGTAATTTAATTAAATTATTCATTTGCTTTTGCTGACAAGCATTCCATACCCTCTGGTAGTAATGGCCGGGGAGTAAGAGTAAGCAGAAATAATCAGGTCGTGGTAGCTGGCAGAGATAGAAGCCAATTGCACAATCAGAAATTGTGCCTAATTACAAATTTATAAAATTCAACCGATATACATATTAGCAAAAGGTAAAAATTTGGTTAAATATTTTACTACACACATATAAAAGCCCGTAACCCGGGTGAAAAGGTGGTTTTAAAAAGGATTTACCTGTTTTGGGTAAAATTTTCGCGCAAAAACGCAATGTTTTTAAACTACAGCGGTGCAGGTCGTTTTCGTTGTGCGCCACGTGGGCGAGGTGGCGATATTTTCTGCGCGGAAGTACCAATCGGCGAAAGCACAACCATCATGGCAGCAGC
>APMI01017255.1_pt1 | contig 13108 bp, 13 predicted proteins | sample 667938 | NCBI WGS metagenome assembly APMI01 (sample SAMN01084076, study PRJNA167559) | wastewater metagenome | biome: Wastewater | place: Denmark: Ejby Moelle, Odense | collected 2011-11-28 | reverse complement strand
AAGAAACTCAACGACTCCATGGGCCACGATGCCGGAGACGAAGCGCTGATCCACCTCGCCAGTATCTGCCGGCAAACTTTGCGTCCACAAGACACTGTTGCCCGCTACGGCGGCGAAGAGTTCATCATCCTGCTGCCTGATACTTCACTGGACGATGCAGTCGTCGCACTTACTCGCCTGCAGCGCGAACTCACCAAAAAGTTTTTCCTGCACGCCAACGAAAAAGTATTGATCACCTTCAGCGCCGGTATCACGCAAATGCTGGTGACGGACAATCAGACCAGCGTGATCAAGCGCGCCGATGGCGCCATGTACCTGGCCAAGCAAACCGGCAAAAACCGGGTCGTTACCGCAAACTAGCCCCCCCCCAAAACGCAACAACGGCAGCGCCCCCGACCAACGAGAGCGCTCTCCAGACACGTCCACATGAAGGCTCAACACGAACAAAATTTTCTCCTGCGGCCAACTGCAAAAAACATCAAAAATGTGGCTAAAGTTTTTTTTGTGGCAACCGTTAATAGATTCAAGGGTAGCAATTCAGGCCCGTCAAACCGCCAGGCATCTGGCAATGTGAAAAGAATTTTTTAGGAGAAGATCATGTCCTCTGTTATCAATACCAACGTTGCCTCACTGAACGCCCAACGCAATCTGGGCATGTCCCAGTCATCGCTTGCTACGTCCCTGCAACGCCTGTCTTCTGGTCTGCGCATCAATAGCGCCAAAGACGACGCTGCCGGTCTGGCAATTTCCCAGCGTATGACCTCGCAAATCAACGGGCTGAATCAAGCCGTCGCCAATGCCAACGACGGCATCTCCCTGGCGCAAACAGCTGAAGGTGCGCTCTCTTCTTCTGGTGACATCCTGCAACGTATTCGCCAATTGGCCGTTCAGTCTTCCAATGCTACGAATTCGTCCAGTGATCGCCAAGCCATCCAGTCTGAAGTCGGACAACTGACCTCAGAACTTGACCGCATCTCTACCTCTACACAATTCAACGGCCAGAATCTGCTGGATGGAACGCAAGGCACACTCAACTTCCAAGTTGGCGCCAATGCCAACCAGACTATTTCTGCCAGTGGCGCAAACTTCCGCACTACCAATTACGGGGACAACCGTATGTCTGGTAACGAAGTGGGGCCCAAGGATGCAGCTGGCGGCACTCAAGTAGTCGCTTCTAAGGCTATCGACATCGCTGGCTATCTTGGTGCAGGCACCTACACCACAGCGGCAGGCGACACCGCCAAGTCAATTGCAACAGGCATCAACGCATTAACTGCAAAAACAGGTGTCACCGCTACGGCAACCACGGAAGCCAATCTTGGCTTAGGCGCTGAAGCGTACAAGCTTGACATTACTTCAAATAACTCGACGGCTGTTACCGTGGCTTTCACGGTAAGTGGTACCGCCAGCACCGCAAATGATTTTGCAAGTGCCATATCTGTAATCAATGCAGCGTCATCAAAAACCGGCGTAACGGCTGAATTCGATGCTACAGCAGGCGGACTGAAACTAACCAATACCAGCGGCAATGACATCACCGTAAAAAACACTGCAGCGGCCGCCAACACCAAACTTAATATTAGTGGCTACAAACTGGACGGTACGGTTGTCGGAACACAAGATGCAAAGGCAGCCGCAGCATCCAGCGTCGTTAATGGTCGAGTAACGTTCGACTCTCAAAACAGTTTTGCTGTAACTGATGCGGGTAGCGGTTTGGCACTTAACACAAATAGCTTGACCGGTGCATCGAACGGTTCGTCGCAACTGCAAGCAGTTTCGAGTATTGACGTCACCAGCTACGCTGGTTCTCAACTGGCTTTGGCGATTGTTGATTCCGCCTTGGCCTCAGTTAATACTCAGCGCGCCCAGTACGGTGCTCTGCAAAACCGCTTCCAGAGCACTGTCAGCAATCTGCAAACCACGTCTGAAAATCTGTCTGCTTCGCGCAGCCGCATCCAGGACACCGACTTTGCGGCAGAAACCGCCACCTTGACCCGCGGCCAGATCCTGCAACAAGCCGGCACCGCCATGCTGGCCCAAGCCAATCAGTTGCCGCAGAGCGTTCTTTCCCTGCTCAAGTAAGCAACCGGCTGACTGATTAGCAGTCAAACAGTGCAAGGCGCGGTTGCGATGACGCAACCGCGCCTCTTGCCTATATGCCAGGAGTGGAATCATGGAAATTCAACCAAGCAACATGCTTAATCTGAGCGGACAAATTCTTCCAAACAACAGTTTGCCGCAACATCCCCAGATGACTGCTGGCACCGCAACAGCAGTGACTCTGCCAGTTCAGCAGTCACCCAAGTCAGCGAAGGTGAGCAATGCAGAGTTACAGGACGCCGTGGCCAGCAGTAACAATTTTCTGAAAACAGTTACCAATGCCCTTGAATTCAGCGTCGACAAAGACTCAGGTAACACAGTCGTTAAGGTCGTCGATACTGCGACAAAAGAGGTAATTCGGCAGTTCCCATCAGAAGAAATGCTGGCAATTGCCAAGGCTCTCGATAAAATTCAAGGCTTGTTGATCCAACAGAAGGCGTAAAGTTGGAATGCTGCATGGGCAGCAAGGTTTGTTAAGGAGATAAAAATGGCCTCAGTCACTTCTCTTGGTGTGGGCTCCGGACTTGACCTGCAAGGAATACTTACCAAGTTGATGCAGGTAGAGCAGCAACCCTTGACTCTCCTGCAAAACAAACAAGCATCATATCAGTCCAAAATTTCGGCACTTGGCACCCTGCAAAGCTCTCTCGCTGCCCTACAAACAGCTGCTGCCGGACTAAAGCCCAGTAGCACACAGACAGCCACCGAGAAATTCGCCTCATATAGCGCAAGCGTAGCCGACACTAGCATCGCCTCTGCATCGGCGGCCAAGGGTGCCGTAGCCGGCAGCTACAGTCTGGAAATTTCGAGCTTGGCAACCGCCCAGCGCCTGGTCAGCCCTGCCTCGGCTTTTACCTCAGCCAGCACCGCGGTGAATATCGATGAGGGTACGCTGAAAATAGAATTCGGCCAGCTAACGCCAGCAACAATCAACCCGGTTGCAGCAGCTGCTTACACAGCTGACGCAACTCGCGAACTGAATATCTCGATCTCGGCGAATGCTTCATTGAACGATATTCGTGACGCCATCAATACTGCGAATGGCGGACTCTCTGCGACGATAGTAAACGGCACAAATGGCCCGCAACTGGTACTGACCAGCCTGAAAGAGGGAACCAGCAATGTTATGAAACTTTCTGGGCTGACCGGAACTGACGCTGGCAGTTTTAATTTTGACCCTTTGGCACCTGCTGTCAACACACTCTCCGAAACGGCAGCGGGAGGCCGTACAGCCAGCAATGCGGCTTTCGAACTGAACGGCATCGCCAGCACCAGCAGCACGAATACCGTCACCGGCGTATTGGATGGCGTTACCCTAAATCTCACCAAGACCAATGTCGGCACCCCGACGACCGTCACCGTAAGTCAGAACACGACATCAGGTCTGACTTCCGCCCTGCAAGCCTTTGTTAAAGCCTACAACGACTCTAATTCAACCATGGGCGGATTGGGCACCTACAATGCCACAACCAAAATCGCAGGCGCGCTGCAGGGAGAATCCTCATTACGGACAGCGCAAGGCCAAGTACGCTCGCTACTTTTCGGAACGGCAGGCGATAGCACATCGGCCTATCAACGCCTCTCCGATATTGGCGTTTCGGTAGCTAAGGACGGTACGCTCTCCCTCGACACCACCAAGCTAAACGCCGCCACCACCAGTGATTTTACGGGTGTCGCCAACCTGGTAGCCAAGGTAGGTGACAACTTTAACAATACGCTTGAAGGAATTGTGGGAACAACCGGAAGCCTGGTATCTGCAACCACCGGTGTGACGCGCATGATCAAGGACCTGACTAACCGCCAGAATGTGCTCTCCGACCGCCTGACCCGTATCGAAGCGAGTTACCGCAAACAGTTTACGGCTCTTGATTCCCTCGTCGCCAGCATGAACAAGACCAGCACTTACCTTACACAGCAGTTGGCCAATCTGCCCGGCAGTACTTCTAGCTCTAATAAATAATTAGGACACAAAATGTTTGGCATGATGCGAAGCCCCGCCGAAAGTTACGCCACCGTAGGCATTGACGTTGCCGTGGAAACAGCTGACCCGCATCGTCTGATCCTGATGCTTTTCGATGGCGCCATCGCGGCAACCACAATTGCCAAAATGCACATGGAACACGGTGACATCCCGCAAAAAGGCACGAAAATATCGAAAGCCATTGATCTGATCAGCAGTGGTTTACGTGCAAGCCTGGATCTTGAATCAGGCGGCCAACTCGCTGAGCACTTGGCGGCACTTTACGATTACATGGTTCAGCGCCTGTTCTGGGCAAATGCAAAGAATGAGGTTGCGGCTTTGGACGAAGTAACCACACTTCTGATTGAACTCAGGGACGCCTGGGCTCAGATTTCGCCCAACGACCAAGCTGCTGCTTAAAACATGAGTCAACTGGCCAGCTACACAAAGCTGCTGATGCTCTCCAAGCAAATGCGTGAATTGGCAAAACAGCAGCAATGGGAAAGCCTGGCAACGATGGAAGGTGAACGAGCAGCGCTTCTCGCAGCGACTTCCACAATAAACACGGCGTTGGCATCTGCTGAAATTTCAGCCATCGGCGCCTGTATACGACAAATACAAGAATGCGACCGAGCCATTCTCGACTACGTCACCCCTTGGCGGGAGCACGCTGAAAAGCTTCTCTCCCGTCTTGAATCCAAGCAATAACGCGCACAAATGATCCCGCCGGACGTCGCTAGCGCACTGCGGCTTCAAATTCCCGACCAGGCGAAGGTTGCGGCCCAACAGCCTCAGAATCAGCCGGTCGCCGCCGTACAGCAGATTACCGATGTATTAAGTAATCTGGTTCCCGGCCAGCGCATCCTTGCCGAAATTCAGGCACTGTTGCCGAATGGCAGTTATCGGGCGGTTGTAGGGCAGCGGGACATTACGCTCGCGCTCCCATTTTCAGCAAAACCCGGGGATACGCTCGAACTGGAGGTCACCGAAAGCGACGGTAAGCTGACGCTGGCGTTTGTCACCAACCGCTCTGATAGTGCGGCTGCAAAAGCGCCCCCTGAATCAGCGTCAACCTCGCTCAGTACTGCGGGAAAGCTGATCGGCGACCTGATGGGCAATATCCAGACCGATGGCAAGCGAGCGCCCGCAGCCCCCCTTAATAACGCGCAACCCTTGGTCGAAACGATGCCCAAAACCGCTGCCGACCTGGTGCCTGTACTCAAACAGGCACTGACTGAAAGCGGTATGTTTTATGAGGCGCATCAGGCGCGCTGGGTGGCAGGAGAGTTCCCGACCGAAAACCTGAAACAAGAGCCGCAGGGTAAACTTTCTTCTGCGCAGACGAATGCTGCGGTCAACCCGGAAAATACGCCAAAAACCAATAATTTGCCCAATGCCGAACCGGCAATCAATACCGCAACCGCTTCCCGAGCCGAGCCAAGCGCGGGAACAGCTGTTCCGCGCGACTTGATGCCTATTGTCCAACAACAGCTGGACGGCTTGGCAACCCAGAATTTCGCCTGGCAAGGCCAGGTCTGGCCGGGACAACAGATGCGCTGGGAGATTGGCGAAAACCAGGACGACTCGCGTTCATCCAGCAGCGACGAAATTCAGCGCTGGCAAACACGCCTCAAACTGTCCCTGCCGCAGCTTGGGGATATCGACATCACACTCAACCTGAAAGCGGGCGGCGAGGTCCGGGTTGCCGTCACTGCAGGCACCGAATCAAGCGAAACTCGCCTGCGAGACGAAGTACAGCAGCTACGCAAGCAATTTGAGGCAGCAGGCCTGAATCTAACCGAAGTGTCAGTTCAGCATGACGAAGCCGCCGATTGATCCCACACGCGAGGCTATCGCCCTCGCCTACAGTCAGACTGACGCCGCACCGAGGGTGGTCGCCCGGGGAAAGGGACTCGTAGCCGAACAAATCATCTCCCGAGCCAAGGAACATGGCGTCTACGTCCATGAATCACCTGAATTGGTTGCACTTCTGACTCAGGTAGATATCGACGAACATATTCCACCGCAACTTTACATGGCGATTGCCGAGTTGCTGGCTTGGCTCTACCGGATCGAAAACGGCGGCACAGCAATAGACGCCCCAATTTGAATCGCCTGCGGTAACAGCAGCCGCCATGATGGTTTACCATGGCGAAATACGCTTAATGATTGCCCCGCATGAACACAGTCATCGAAGAACTGCCAGTACCGGATTTCGAAATCGATCATCCTGATGAGTACGCTCAATATTTCCTGAGCAACCCTCGGGAAATTTCCTTTTATCTCAATCTGCTCGTCAAGCGTGGCTGCCTGGTAAGCGCCCATATCGATGCAGGCCAACAGTTTTTCCTGACGGCGATGGTTGCGGTCGACGAGGAAAAAGGCGAAATTTTGATAGATCCGGCGCAGATCGAGACACTTAACACTGCGGCAGGGGCGGCACGGCAAATCACACTGGCGGCAAACCTGGATCGCGTCAAGGTCCAACTTCGGCTCGGCGCAATGCGCGAATCACAGTTCGATGGTCGGCGAGCCTTATCAACCGACATCCCCCGCACCATCCTGCGTCTTCAACGCAGGGAATTTTTCCGCCTCGAACCGCCGTTGGGTAGCCCGATTGGTTGTCAAATTGCGCTCAATACGCTCGGCACCAATGTCAGAACTTTCGAACCGAGGGTTACCGACATCAGCGGTGGCGGGGTCAGCCTGAGCGCGCCAACCAATCTGGCCGAGGCGTGCCAACCCGGAACGGTGTTCAAGGACTGCCGACTGGACCTACCCGGCGAAGGTGTCCTGCTGGTCAATCTTCGCGTCAGGAAATTGGTGGAAATTTCAGCCAACACCGGCATCCACAATCTGCGGATTGGCTGTGAATTCGTTAACTTGCCGGGAACCCGGCTAGCCATGATCGAGCGCTACATCACTCGCATCGAGCGCGAGCGCAAGGCTCGCGACTCCGGGCTGGCCGATTAGACCTGCATATTCATTACGTCCTGGTAGGCCGAGACGATCTTGTTGCGCACCTGAACCATTTCCTGGAAGGAAACACTGGCTGTCTGCAAGGCAATCATGACTTCATGAAGATTCTGGGTCGTATCGCCGGCGGCAAGCTTTTGCGCCATTTCGTCCGACTGCATTTGAGTCTGATTAACTTTGTCAATGGAGCCTTGCAAAATCTGGGCGAAATCCGCCCCACCGGCTGTCGGCGTACTCTCTGCAGCCTTTCCGGAAGCTTGCGCCGCAGTCGTCCGCAGCGCGCTTAACATTTGTTCGATTCCCAACGTATCCATTTTCAGCTCCAAAACCCACAAGAACTAACAAGCAAATCTCAAGCCAGAATCAATCCTGAAAATGCCCTTCATCCCGATATTGCTGCAACTTGTAGCGCAATGTCCGCTCTGAAATCCCCAGCCTCTCAATGGCTTTCTTGCGCGAGCCCCCCACCTCAGCCAGGGTGCTCAGAATATGCTCACGCTCCAAGTCTTTCATATTATCGGCTTTTTTCAGCGGCTCGGTTAATCCGGCGTCTGACAAAATTTCCTGAGAACGGTGGCCTGAAGGCTGGGTTTCAACATTAGGCCGCGACACGATATGCAAAGTTTCCGCGCCAATATGCTTCCCTGTCGCCATGATCAGCGCACGCTGAATGACATTCTCCAATTCGCGCACGTTGCCAGGCCATGAATGTGCCGTCAAAGCCGCTTCAGCTGCCGGCGTCAAGGACATGCCGGTCCGCCCGAAGCGCCCGCCATGTTCGGCGACAAAATACCGGGCAATGGCGACAATATCCTCGCGACGCTCTCGCAAGGCCGGAATCGCGACGGGAAACACACTGAGCCGATAGTAGAGATCCTCGCGAAATACACCTTTGGCAACAGCCTCAAGCATGTCGCGATTGGACGTCGCGATGATGCGGATATTCAGCGACACGGGCTTTTTGCCGCCAACCCGCTCAACCTCTCGCTCCTGAAGCACCCGCAACAACTTCGCCTGCAGACTCATGGGCATTTCAGTGACTTCATCAAGCAGCAATGTGCCATCCTGCGCCTGCTCGAACTTGCCCGCCTGCGCCTGCTGAGCCCCGGTAAACGCCCCTTTCTCGTAACCGAACAAAGTCGCTTCGAGAAGGCTGTCGGGAATCGCCGCGCAGTTGATGGCCACAAACGGGCCGCTCTTGCGAGCAGACTGGCGATGAATAAATCGGGCAACGACCTCTTTGCCCACCCCGGACTCCCCGGTGAGCAGCACGGTGGCATCGGTCTGTGCCACACGCTGGGCAATTGCAAACAACTCACGGCTGGCCGGGTCAATCGAAATAACGCCGTCACTCCCCTCGTTTTCCGGCAGCTCATATTTATTAATGTGCGCGAGAAGCGCCTTCGGCTCAAATGGCTTTAGCAGGAAGTCACAAGCGCCTGAACGCATGGCGTCAACGGCCTTCTCGACCTCGGCATAGGCGGTCATCAGCACCACGGGCAGATGGGGCAAACGACCGCGAATTTCCTTGAGCAACACAATGCCATCCATTGGCATCATGCGGACATCGCTGATCACGATTGAAAATGCCTGCTCCCCCAGCGCCTTGAGGGCGGCCTCCCCGCCATCGACAGCCACATACGGGCGCCCCGCCAGCTCCAAGGTATCGCCGATTGCTTCGCGCAAGCTGGGATCGTCCTCAACAACCAATATCGGCAAACTGTGTTCTGCCATTTTATTCAGTTCCGTTCTCTGCCAAGCCAACTGGCAGCGTCATGACAAACTCCGCCCCGGAACCGGGTTCGGAAACAAGCGCTATCGCGCCGCCGTGAGCTCTTGCTACGCCAAGGGCAATGGCCAGACCAAGGCCGGTTCCCTGTCCTTTGGTCGTAAAAAACGGTTCAAATATTCGAGCCTTGGCTTCGCGGGTAATTCCTGAACCGCTGTCGCACACACCAATCAACAGCGTGTCGCCGCGGCGATTGCCGGAGAGGCAAATTTTGCCGCCTGCCGGTGTCGCTTGCAGGGCATTTTCGAGCAGGTTGACCAGCGCACCAAAGAGGGATTTTCTACTACCAACGATGACCGCCCCTTCACAACGATCAATCACTGAAAAATCCACACCATGTTCCCGCATCAACGGCTCAACGGTTTGGGCTGCCTCCGCGAGCAAATCGCCAGCCGCGATGACGTCCCGCCCGATGCTTTCGCCCCGCGCAAAAAGCAGTACATCCTGAATCAAGCGCTCAAGCCTACGCAATTGGCCAGTAGCCTTTTCGGCAAAGCGTGCACGCATCTCATCGGGCACCCCGGCTTGACCAAGATTGGATGTGTGAAGCAACGCCGCAGCCAACGGTGTGCGCAATTGATGCGCCAATGAGGCGGCCATTTCGCCCATGGCCGCCAAGCGCTGATTACGCTCAAGTTCGGTTTGCATTCGGTGCGCCGCCGTCACGTCATGAATCAGCAGTATTTTCCCACCGCCGGATGGCAAAGCACTTTCCGCAATAGACACGCGACCATCGCCAAGTAACCATTCGCCGACAGTCATGGTCGGCTCAAGACTGGCGCGCGCCACATCCCCCCAGTGCCGCCCCAGCATCTCGGCACCAAAGAGCGCCATGGCGGCAGGATTGACCGCAATCACAACAGCCGTCGAATTGAGCAGGACGACCCCGGCAGGCAAAGCATCGAGCAAAGACGACAAACGTTCGGAAAGCGCCTCTTTTTCCTGATATTGCCTGCGCAACTCACCATTGGCTATGGCCAGCTCTTCAGTCAGCGATGCAGCGCGCAGTTGTAACGCCTCATATGCCTGAGTCAACTCGGCCGAAACCTGGTTGAACATGGCAAACGCACGTTGCAATTCGGCGGTCTTGGTGTCGTGATCTGGCATTACGGGATTGGTTTGCACCGCTTCGATAGAAAAAGATAGGGTGGATTCAGTGCGGGTAATAGTAGAATATTTCTAGGAAAATTTGGCTTCTCGATTGATTCTTCTTCTGTTTCACCGTAATTTGACCGGCTATTGATGGCAGCAACCACTGAGACGACAGCAGGAACAGCACCGGACGGAAACCCGGTGGAGCGTCTGCGCGACGCCTTCAACCGGCTCGGCAGCCAGCAGAAACTTGTCTTCATGGTCGCGGTGGCAGCAATTTTTGCCATCATTGTTGGCACGATACTCTGGAGTCGCCAGCCTGACTGGAAAACGCTGTTCTCCAACCTGACAGAAAAAGATGGTGGCGCTATCGTCACCATTCTGGAGCAGCAGAACGTACCGCATCGCTATACCGACAACGGCGCATTGCAGGTACCCGCCGATCGTGTGCACGAAGTAAGACTCAAGCTTGCCTCGCAAGGACTGCCCCGCGGCGGCATGGTCGGCTTCGAGCTGATGGAAAACCAGAAATTCGGTGTCAGCCAGTTTGCCGAGCAGGTCAACTACCAACGTGGTCTCGAAGGCGAACTGGCGCGCACCATCCAGTCGATCGGCGCCATTCAGTCAGCCCGCGTGCACTTGGCGATACCAAAACCTTCCGTATTCGTACGAGAAGAGCAGAAGCCGACAGCTTCGGTCATGCTCAGCCTGTACCCAGGGCGTAGCCTTGATGGCGCCCAGATTGCCGGCATCACCCATCTGGTCTCCTCCAGCGTGCCGCAGCTCCCAGCCAGCAATGTGGCGGTCATTGACCAGAGTGGGGCTTTGCTCTCCCAGCTCAAGGACAAGCAAACTGAAGCCGGCCTGGACCCTACCCAGATTAAATATGTTCGTGATGTTGAAAGCAGCATCATCAAGCGTATTTCCGAAATTCTCAGTCCTATGCTGGGTCAGGACAATTTCAAGGTGCAGGTTGCGGCCGATATCGACTTTTCACAAAGCGAGCAAACTGCTGAAACCTATCGCCCGAACAACACACCGGAAAGCGCCAGCATCCGCAGCCGCCAGAACAACGAAAGCGCGAGCGTCAATCAAGCTACCGGCGGCGTGCCTGGGGCACTGACCAACCAACCGCCTGTTCCGGCGACCGCGCCCTTAACGCAGCCCCCCACAGGCAACTCCCCCGGTCAACCGGGAAAACCGGGCGAAATTCAAGGAAAAGTCGACGCCGCGGGCATCACCGCGCCACTCAATGCAGCCGGTCAGCCGATCAGCACCAGCAAAAATGCAACAATCAACTACGAAGTCGACAAGACCATCCGTCACACCAAGCAAGGTATGGGCGATATCCGGCGCCTTTCAGCAGCCATCGTGGTTAATCACCGCAAAGATGTCGACAAGAATGGACAGCCGGTCAGTAAGCCACTTCCCGAAGCGGAGATGAAGCAGCTCAACGAACTGGTCCGCGAAGCAATGGGCTACAACAAGGAACGTGGCGATACCATTTCGGTAGCCAACGCCCCATTCACTGCTGCTGACAAGAGTGAAGCCGAATTGCCGGTCTGGAAAGATCCTGAAAACATTTCCTACATCAAGGATCTACTGAAATACCTCCTGATCGCAGGTATCGTCGCCTTCCTTTACCTGAAGGTCATCCAGCCTTCGGTAAAGACCATGTTCCCCCCACCCAAGGATGCAGTGGGCTCGCACGGGCAGGGTGAAGGCGGAATTTCGGCACATGGTGATGGTGACGGAAGTGGAACGACAGAAGCCGGAGAAGACGGCGCCACCCAGGTACACATCGACCATTATGTGGTCATGATCCAGAAAGCACGTGAGCTCGCCGACAAAGACCCGAAAGCCGTAGCCAACATCATCAAGGACTGGATGGGCGTCAATGGCAACTAGCCCTGAAGAAGGCCTCGAAAAGAGCGCCACGCTACTTATTGCACTCGGCGAAGATCACGCTGCCGAAGTACTCAAGCATCTCGGCCCCAGAGAGGTACAGAAGCTCGGCCATGCAATGGCCTTGTTGAAATCCGTTCCTCGCACTAAAGTCGAAGGAATTCTCAGTGAGTTTCACCAGATCGCAGAGGAGCAGTCAGCGGTTCACGTCGATACCGATGCGTACATCCGCAACGTACTTAACAAAGCCCTAGGCGACGACAAGGCCTCAAACCTCATTTCGCGCATTCTGCAAACAGGAGAAACCTCCGGCATAGAAGGATTGAAGTGGATGGACGCGACCACCGTCGCCGACCTGATTAAAAACGAGCACCCGCAAATCATCGCGACAATTCTCGTTCATCTGGAACACGACCATGCCAGCGAAATTCTCAATCATTTCACGGAGCGTTTGCGCAACGATGTCGTGCTCCGTATTGCTACGCTTGAAGGCATCCAGCCCGCTGCGCTCAAGGAACTTAACGAGGCCATGATGCGTATCCTGGCGGGCTCATCCAGTGTCAAGCGCACGGCCATGGGCGGCGTACGAACCGTTGCAGAAATTCTCAATTTCATTGGCACCAACAACGAAACTTCGGTTGTCGACGCCATTCGCGAATACGATCCCGATCTCGCGCAAAAGATTCTCGACGAAATGTTTGTTTTCGAAAATCTGCTGGAAATCGACGACCGTTCCATTCAACTCATCCTTCGCGAAGTTCAGTCCGATTCCCTGATCCTCGCACTCAAAGGAGCCTCCCCAGAATTGCGCGAGAAAATCTTCAAGAACATGTCACAGCGTGCCGCTGAAATGTTGCGAGAAGACCTGGAGTCAAAGGGGCCGGTCCGACTATCCGAGGTCGAGGCCGAACAGAAGGAAATTCTAAAGGTCGTTCGCCGCCTTGCCGACGAGGGACAAATTGTCCTCGGTGGCGCCGGCGGCGAGCAGATGCTCTAACCCATGTCAGGCTTCATTCCCAAAGAACGACTTGCCGGCTATCAACGCTGGCAAGTTACCTCCTTCGATAAAGCTGCTCAGCCAAGCGCCGAAAAAGTTGCGGCTGCGCCCCCCAAGGAAATACCTTCCAGCAAATCGAATGTGGCCGAGACAATCGTCGAAATGCCCTTTCCCACAGCAGATGCGCTTCAACAAATCAATGAGGAAGCTCGCACCGAAGGATTTAAGGTCGGCTACGAAGAAGGCCGAGCGGCCATCGAAGCTGAGCTGGCGAAAAACGCGGATAACC
>APMI01019919.1_pt1 | contig 13114 bp, 14 predicted proteins | sample 667938 | NCBI WGS metagenome assembly APMI01 (sample SAMN01084076, study PRJNA167559) | wastewater metagenome | biome: Wastewater | place: Denmark: Ejby Moelle, Odense | collected 2011-11-28 | reverse complement strand
GGCTCGCTGCGCCCCGGCCGCCGCGCCGATGTGGTATTGTGGGACGGCGATCCGCTGGAGATCGAATCGCAACCGGTCGCGATCTGGATCGACGGCAAGCCGCAGCCGATGCGCTCGCGCCAGACCGAATTGCGCGACCGCTACCTGACGCCGACCGAGGGCCCGCTGCCCAAGGCCTATGACCGACGCTGAGGAATTGATCCTATGTTCCTGAACTTCCTCGACGAGCTGCGTGGTGCGGGCATCCCCGCGAGCCTCAAGGAGCATCTCTTGCTGCTGGAGGCGCTCGACAAGGAAGTGATCGATCGCACGCCGGAGGATTTCTATTATCTGAGCCGCGCGGTCTATGTGAAGGATGAAGGACTGCTCGATCGGTTCGACCAGGTCTTTGCCAAGGTGTTCAAGGGGATCGAGACGAGCTTCGCGCAGCCCGGCGCGGAGATCCCGGAGGATTGGCTGAAGGCGGTGGCCGAGAAATTCCTCACGCCCGAGGAAATGGAGGCGATCAAGTCGCTCGGCTCGTGGGAGGAAATCATGGAGACGCTCAAGAAGCGTCTCGAGGAGCAGCAGAAGCGCCACGAGGGCGGCAACAAATGGGTCGGCACCGGGGGCACGTCCCCCTATGGCAATTCGGGCTATAATCCCGAAGGCGTGCGGATCGGCGGCGAGAGCAAGCAGAAGCGCGCGCTCAAAGTGTGGGACCAGCGCGAGTTCAAGAACCTCGACAGCACCCGCGAACTGGGCACGCGCAACATCAAGATCGCGCTGCGCCGCTTACGCAAATTCGCGCGCGAGGGCGCGGCGGACGAGCTCGATATCGATGCGACGATCGACGGCACCGCGCGGCAGGGCTGGCTCGACGTGCATATGCGGCCCGAGCGGCGCAATGCGGTGAAATTGCTGTTGTTCCTCGATGTCGGCGGGTCGATGGATCCGTTCATCAAGCTGTGCGAGGAATTGTTTTCCGCGGCGACCAGCGAGTTCAAGAACCTCGAATTCTTCTATTTCCACAATTGCCCCTATGAGGGCGTGTGGAAAGACAATCGCCGGCGCTTTGCCGAGCGCACCCCGACCTGGGACGTGCTCCACAAATTCCCGCACGATTACAAACTCGTGTTTGTCGGCGATGCGGCGATGAGCCCGTATGAGATCACCCATCCGGGCGGCTCGGTCGAGCATTTCAACGAGGAATCGGGCGCAATGTGGATGCAGCGGCTTGCCACCACTTATCCCGCGGCAGTGTGGCTCAACCCGGTCGCGCAGGCGCAATGGGGCTATTCGCAATCGACCAAGATCATCCGCGAGCTGATGAACGACCGCATGTATCCGCTCACGCTGGCCGGGCTCGATGATGCGATGCGGGAATTGACCCGCAAGAGGTGAGGGTGGCTTGCTTGCGATAGCCGTCGCGCGCTCCTACGATCGGGCGGGTATGGCTCGTTTGTTGTCCGCCCTGCTCATCGCGATTGCGATGTTCTGCGCACCGGCGGCGCTGGGTGTCGGCGATATCGCGATGGCCCGGCCGGTCATGACGAACTGCGCCGGGATGAGCCATTCGGCGCCGGCCGAGCAGAAATCGACGTTTGTCGACAGTTGCACGATCGCGTGCGCCGCGGTGCTGGGGGTGCCGGCGATGATCGAGGGCGATCGGTTTGCACCGCAACCGCTCCTGTTCATGACTCAGCCCATTGCTCTGTCCGGCATCTCGCCGCAGGCCGAGGCGCCGCCTCCACGAAATGCTCCAGCACTCTGACCACGAATTTTCGATCAGAATCACTGGAGCTTAACGATGAAACTTCTCGTCTCGGTGATCGCAATCGCGATCGCATTCCCGGCGCTCGCGCAGACGGCGCCGGCCAATCCGCATGCCGGTCACGGGCAGGCAAGTGCCCCGGCCAAGGCTGAAACCGCCTGCACGCCCGAACATGCCAAACTCGGCCATTGCAAGCTTGCGCCTGCGGCGGAGAAAACCGCCAAGGACGGCGGCTGCTGCGACAAGGACGCCAAGGGCAAGATGGCCTGTTGCGAGAAGGCCAAGGCGGCCGGCAAGAAGATGCCTTGTTGTGACAAGGACAAGGCGGACGCGGCCAAATAGCTACTCGAACCTGTCGGGAGGCGTAATCACCGCGCCTCCCGGCGATCCGTCGCCAGCGATAGGGTCGTACTATTTGTTCTTGATATGTTCTCATTGGCGCGGTATCCGTCAAGCCGGTCGATAGTATCGGGGAGAGCGATGATGAGCGTTTACGTGACGGTTGGCGCGATCGATTCCGCCAAATCCAACGCTTTTTATGACGCCGCGCTGGCAACAATCGGATGGAGCAAGCAGACCGAATTTCCGGGCTGGCGCGCTTATTCGGAGGGCGGGAAGGACGAAGGCTTTACGCTGTGGGTCTGCCAACCGTTCAACGGCGAACCCGCGAGCGCCGGGAATGGCACGATGGTCGGCTTCATCGCCAAATCGCGGGCCGAGGTGGATGCGTTTTACGCGGCAGCGATGGCCCATGGCGGCACCGACGAAGGTGCGCCGGGCCTCCGCGCGCATTACGGGCCGGATTGGTATGCGGCTTATCTGCGCGATCCGGCCGGCAATAAGATTGCGGTGGTTTACAACGGCTGACTGGGTAATTTTGCCGCGGGTGGGCCGTCTAACCATTGAAGATCACTATGGCTAAGCGTACCAATATGATCGGGTTCCCCACGAAATGTCTTGGGATGATGACGTAGTTGAAAGGTTCGGATAGCCCATCGGTCAAGGCGGGGCCCACCCCAGAATTACGGCCGTTCGTAAAGTTGTGAGCCGACAATGACCGTTTCGACGTCGGTTCGTGCCAGCTTTTTCTTCAAGCATTTTGCTTGGCTGACTTGATTGTCGGAGCCGCCATGGAAGCCGATGGTATTGGGGGCGGTCGCGATTATGTAAGCATCAATCGCGCGACACTGCGACTTTGCTACAAGAAATTGTTCGTATGAAAATGGCGGCTTACGCTCAGTGCACCCACTGACAATTATTGTTAGCGGCAATGCCAGCGTGATGTAGCCGGTCACCTAAGTGCGCCCTCCAGCCGCGCTTGCTGAGGTTCGATGCACGATCACAGCAGCGAAGTAACAGATAATAGCCACGGCGAGCGACAAAATCGCGGGCATTTCAGGAGCGGATAAAGTTGCATCAAAGTCGAGGTCGCTGATCAAGGCGAGCATGAGCCTTTCACCCGCCCAGAATGCCGTAAGGGCGCAAGGCAGAAAGAGGACGTGCAGCACCAGCGTGAATGGTGGGCGAACGACCTTCGCGCACCGCCAGAATATCACAGCCAAGGCGATCGGGCCGTAAGTAGCAATTGCCCATCCCGTAGCTGCGATCGGCAAGCTGCCGGGCAACATTTGATCGACGTAATATTGATAGGGGAAGCTTTGAAAGCCAACAGCGCCGAGCAGAGTGGATATGGCCGCCGTCGATATGGCAACTTTTTCAAGGCGGTTCATCGCCTCATGATAACGGATGAGTGTAGAGTCGACTATTACAACGAGCGGGCCGGCGGCGCCTTTTTTTAGGAGGGCGAACCGGCGTACACTCCCAGGCGCCAGCGCATCATGGCGCAGCGTGGCGGAGAGGGTGGGATTCGAACCCACGGTGAGCTTGCACCCACGGCGGTTTTCAAGACCGCTGCCTTAAACCACTCGGCCACCTCTCCGCACGCAGCGGCTAGCCGCGCTGTGGCGTGGTGCGACGATATGTGCAAGCCCGGCGATGACTTGCTGTTTCACAATCCCGCCGGCCGTGCGAGATAGGCGGCATGAGGGGGTTGCTTACGCGCATCATCGCCGGGATCGCCACTTTGGCTGCGGCGTCGATTGCCACGCCGGCCGCGGCACAGGACGAGGCTGGGTTCCAGACGTACCTGCCGACGCTCCGCGCGCAGGCGCTGGCGGCCGGCGTCCAGCCGGCAACCGTGGAGTCGGTCTTCCCGACGCTGACGTTCAGCCAGCGCGTCGTCGATCTCGACCGGCAGCAGCCGGGCGGCAATCCCAATGCGCCGGTGGCGATGTTCGCGCCCTATCGGATCCAGCATGTCGACGCCGCGCGGATCAGCCGCGGTCGCGCCGCTTATGTCGCCAATCGCAGCAAGCTGACGCGGGTCGAGGCGGAAACCGGGGTGCCCGAATCGATCATGGTCGCGATCTGGGGCCACGAAACCAATTACGGTAGCTACACCGGCAATTTCGACCTGCTGCGCAGCCTTGCCACGCTGGCCTATGAGGGGCGCCGCCGCGATCTGTTCGCCGGCGAGTTCGTCGCGGCGCTGAAGATGATCGATCGCGGCGTGCCGCGCGCGGATCTCAAGGGGAGCTGGGCGGGGGCGACGGGCAATCCGCAATTCCTGCCGTCGATCTACCTCCGGCTGGCGCGAGACGGCGACGGCGATGGCCGCGCCGATATCTGGAACAGCGCGGCGGATACGCTGGCGTCGATCGGCAATTATTTCGTCAACGCCGGCTGGCGCCCCGGCCAGCCATGGGGGATCGCGGTCAACGTTCCCGCCGGTTACGATCGCAGCGGGCAGGTCAACCGGCTCGTTTCGCCGCGCTGCCCGCGCGTGTTCGAGCGGCATAGCGGGTGGCGGACGATGGCCGAATGGCGCGCGCTGGGGCTGGTGCCGCAGGATCGCTCGTGGCCGGGCGACAATGTGCTGGCGACGCTGCTCGAACCCGATGGGCCGGGGAAGACGGCCTATCTGCTGACCGGCAATTATCGCGTGATCCTCGATTATAATTGCTCGAATTTCTACGCCTTGTCGGTCGGGTTGCTGGCCGACGCGGTCGAGCATTGAGGTGAGGCCGACGCATTGCCGCCACGCTTTCCGCAACAATTCAGCCGGCCCCTAGCCGAAGCGTGACGATGCCGCGCGACGCGGCTATGGCAATGTTTCGGTCTTCGTTTAGCCTTCGAGTATCCGCCCCATGTCCAAGATCCCTTATCTGCTGGCCGCCCCTGCGATCGCGCTGTCGGTCGCTTATCCTTCGGTCGCTTCGGCACCGCAGTTCGACACACCGGCACCGGTGGCGTTCATGGAGGATCTGTCGTCGGGGGCGATCCTGTATCAGAAGGACGCCGATCGCCGGATGCCGCCGGCCTCGATGGCCAAGATGATGACGGTCTATGTCGCGTTCGATCTGATCAAGCGCGGCGAGTTGAAGCTTGACCAGGAATTCGAGGTACGCCCGGAGACTTGGAAGAAATGGCACGGCCCGGCAGCGGGTTCGACGATGTTCCTCTCGGTCGGTGAGAAGGTGTCGGTCGCCAATCTGCTCTATGGCATCGTCACGCTTTCAGGCAACGACGCCTGTGTCGTGCTGGCAGAGGGGATTTCGGGCACCGAGGACGCCTTCGTTCAGCGGATGAACGAGGCGGCGAAGCGGATCGGGCTGACCAACAGCCATTTCGGCACGTCGAACGGCTGGCCCGACAATGGCGTGACCTATGTCACCGCGCGCGATCTCGCGACGCTCGCCGGGGCGACCATCAACGACCATTACAAGCTCTATAAGCAATTCTATTCGCGGCCCGATTTCACCTGGGGCAAGACGCTGGGCTCGGGCTCGGCGATCACCCAGGCGAACCGCGATCCGCTGCTCGGCCGCGTCGCCGGGGCGGACGGGCTCAAGACCGGGCATACCGAGGAAGCGGGCTACGGGTTCACCGGTTCGGCCGAGCAGAACGGACGCCGCATCGTGATGGTCGTTGCCGGGCTGACTGGGTTCAACCAGCGGATCAGCGAATCGGTGCGCTTCATGGATTGGGGCTTCCGCGCGTGGCAGGCCAAGCCGGTGGTGAAGCAGGGCCGCAAGGTCGGCGATGCCGCGGTGCAGCTCGGCAGCTCGTCGAGCGTCGGGCTGGTCGCGCCGCGCGATCTGAAGGTCGCGTTGCCCGCCGGCGCGGTGCCGGTGCTGAACGCCAAGATCGTCTATCAGGGCCCGGTGAAGGCGCCGATCAAGGCGGGCGATCATATCGCCGATCTCGTCGTCACCTCGCCGGGGCTGCCCGATCAGACGCTGCCGCTGGCGGCCGAGAAGGATGTCGCGCAGGCGGGCTTCTTCGGGCGCGCCTGGGCCGGGCTGACCGGGTTGTTCGGATGATCGGCCGCTTCCTCTCGCTCGAAGGCGGGGAGGGAGCCGGCAAGTCGACCCAGGTGCGGGCGCTGGCGGCCGCGCTGGAGGCGCGCGGCATCTCCACGCTGGTCACCCGCGAACCCGGCGGCAGCGAGGGCGCGGAGGCGATCCGCGCGTTGCTGATGCAGGGCGACGTCCAGCGCTGGAGCGCACATACCGAGGCCTTGCTGTTCGCCGCGGCGCGCGCGGATCATGTCGAGAAGACGATCCGCCCGGCGATCGCGGCAGGCAGCTGGGTGATCTGCGACCGCTATATCGATTCGACCCGCGCCTATCAGGGCATGGCGGGCGGGATCGACGATGCCGCGATCCTTGCGCTTCATGCGTTCGGCTCGCGCGGGTTGCTGCCCGATCGCACCTTCGTGCTCGAAGTGCCGCCGGCAGAGGGCGCGCGCCGCGCCGCCGGGCGTGATGGTGAGGGCGCCGATCGTTTCGCGCGCCGGGGTGAGGATTTCCATATCGCCGTCGCCGATGCCTTTGATCGTTTTGCCTCCGCCGAGCCCGATCGCTTTCGCCGCATCGACGCCACTCGCCCGCCGGCGGAGGTCACCGCAGCGGTGCTCGCCGGACTGGCCGACCTGCTGCCATGACGTCATTTCACGGCAATGCCGCGGCACGCGCGGCTTTCGACGCCGCGGTCGACAGCGGGGTGTTGCATCATGCGTGGCTGCTCGCCGGCCCGCAGGGCGTGGGGAAGGGGCGGTTCGCGCGCGAGGCGGCGGCACGGCTGCTCGCGCTATCCGCCGGCGATACGACCGGTGAGCGCACCCGCGCGCTGATCGAGGCAGGGTCGCATCCCGATTACCGCGAACTGGCGCGGCTGGTGAAAGAGGAACGCGGCGAAACGCGGCTGGCGCGCAGCATCACCATCGCGCAGGTCCGCGCGCTCCACCCGCTGTTCGCCACCACCCCGTCGCTCGGGCCGCGCCGCGTGATCGTGATCGACGCGATCGACGATCTCGAGCGCGAAGGCGCTAATGCGCTGCTCAAGAGCCTCGAGGAACCGCCGCCCGGCACCGTCTTCCTGCTCGTCAGCCATGCGCCGGGGCGGTTGCTGCCGACGATACGTTCGCGCTGCCGCACGCTGCGCTTCAACCTGCTCGACGAGCGCGAAGTGCGTGAGGTGCTACGCGAACAGGCCCCCGATCTGCGTGGCGACGAGCTGGAGTCGTTGGTGCGCGCCGCGGCCGGGTCGCCGGGGCGGGCGCTGCGCTATGCCGGGCTCGATCTCGGCGCGATCGATACCGCGTTGACGACGATCGCGCGCACCGGCGACCGCGCCAATGCCGAGCGCACGCGGCTCGCCAAGGCGCTGTCGACCAAGGCGGCGCAACCGCGCTACGAGGCGTTCCTCGATCGCACCCCCGAATTCATCGCCTCGCAGGCGCCACAGCGCGGCGGGGACGAACTGCGCATCGTGCTCGATGCCTATGAGGAAGCGCAGGCGATCGCCGGCGCGGCGCGGCGCTTGTCGCTCGACGCGGGGGGCACGGTGTTCGAGCTCACTGGCGTGGTGGCGCGGCTCGCGCGACTATAATCCTTTCGTCATCCCGGCCTTGCGCCGGGGTGACGCCGCAGGACGGCACGGGCATTCCATCTGCCATAACCGTGCTGTAGGGGGTGGCCATGGCCGACCCCTTTTATATCACGACCGCAATCAGCTACCCCAATGGCAAGCCGCACATCGGCCACGCCTATGAAGCGATCGCCGCAGACTCCATCGCCCGCTTCAACCGCCAGACCGGGCGCGACGTGCGCTTCCAGACCGGGACCGACGAACACGGCCTGAAGATGATGCAGACGGCGCGCCAGCGCGGCATCGAAGTGCGCGAGCTTGCGTTTGAAATGTCGTCTTTGTTCAAGGCGATGTGCGACGATCTCAATATCTCTTACGATCGTTTCATCCGCACCACCGATGCCGATCATTATCGCGCCAGCCAGGCGATCTGGGAGCAGATGCGCGAGGCGGGCGATCTTTATCTCGATCGTTACGAGGGCTGGTATTCGGTCCGCGACGAGGCGTTTTACGACGAGAAGGAACTGGTCGCAGGGGAAGGGGGCGAGAAGCTCTCGCCGCAGGGCACCCCGGTCGAATGGACCGCCGAGGAAACGTGGTTCTTCCGCCTGTCCAAATACCAGCAGCCGCTGCTCGATCTCTATCGCGACAATCCCGATTTCATCCGCCCCGAGGCGCGGCGCAATGAGATCATGCGCTTCGTCGAGGGCGGCCTGTCCGATCTGTCGGTGTCGCGCACCAGCTTCGACTGGGGCGTGCCGGTGCCGGGCAGCCCGGGGCATGTGATGTATGTGTGGGTCGATGCGCTGACCAATTATCTCACCGGCGCGGGCTATCCCGACGGCGAGATGCGTTACTGGCCGGCCGACCTGCATCTGATCGGCAAGGATATCGTCCGCTTCCACACCGTTTACTGGCCGGCGTTCCTGATGTCGGCGGGGATCGCTTTGCCCAAATCGGTGTTCGGGCACGGCTTCGTGCTCCACCGCGGCGAGAAGATGTCGAAGAGCGTCGGCAATGTCGTCGATCCGCTGGAGCTGACCGCGGCGTTCGGGGTCGATGCGTTGCGCTACTTCCTGCTGCGCGAAGTGAGCTTCGGGCAGGACGGCAGCTATTCGGCCGAGGCGATCGTCACCCGCGTCAATGCCGAGCTGGCCAATGCCTTCGGCAATCTCGCGCAGCGCACGCTTTCGTTCATCGCCAAGAACCTGGACGGCGCGATGCCCGATCACGGCCGCCCGGAGAACGCCGACGGGCAGCTGATCGAGGAAGTCGTCCTCGCCGCCGCGGGCTTCAAGACCGCGTTCGAAGATCTGATGCTGAGCCAGGGCGTCGAGGCGTGGCTGCGCGGGGTGTTCGCGTGCAACGCCTATATCGACGCGCAGGCGCCGTGGACGCTGCGCAAGACCGACCCGGAGCGGATGCACGCCGTGCTGCGCACCTTGATCCGCGCGATCCGCATCCTCGCGATCACGATCCTGCCGGTGGTGCCCGAAGCGGCGGGCAAGGTGCTCGACCAGCTCGGCGCCGAGGCGCGCGATCATGCCGCGGTCGATGACGATGGCTGGTACGATCGCCACGCCGCGACCGGCTTCCGCATCGCCGCGCCGACCCCGGTATTCCCGCGGCTCGAATTGCCGGTGGAGGCCGCCTGATGCTGGCCGACAGCCATTGCCACCTCAATTACAAGGGGCTGGTGGAGGATCAGCAGGCGGTGCTGGAACGCGCCCGAGCGCGCGGCGTGACCGCGATGCTCAACATCGCCACCCGCGAACGCGAGTGGGACGACGTGCTGGCGACCGCCGAGCGCGAACCCGATGTGTGGGCGACGGTCGGCATCCACCCGCATGAGGCGGATGAGCATCCGCATATCGACACCGCCAAGCTCGTCGCGCGCACCGCGCATCCGCGCGTCGTCGGGATCGGCGAAACCGGGCTCGATTATTATTACGACCATAGCGACCGCACCCGGCAACAGGTGAGCTTCCGCGCGCATATCGCCGCCGCGCGCGAGACGGGGCTGCCGATCATCATCCACACCCGCGACGCGGAGGATGATACCGCTGCGATCCTGCGCGAAGAAATGGGGAAGGGGGCCTTCCCCGGCGTCATCCATTGCTTCACCGGGACGGGCGCCTTCGCCGATATCGCGCTGGATCTCGGCTTCTATATCTCGATCTCGGGTATCGTGACCTTCAAGAGTGCGCGCGAATTGCAGGAAACCGCCGCGCGGCTGCCGATCGAGCGCTTGCTGGTCGAAACCGATGCGCCGTTCCTCGCCCCGGTGCCGCATCGCGGCAAGACGGGGGAACCCGCGTTCGTTGCCGATACCGCGGCCTTCCTCGCCACTTTGCGCGGCGAATCGGTCGAGCAATTACAGGAAGCTACCGCACATAATTTCCACAATCTGTTCAGTAAGACGCGCGCGTGAAGCTGCGCATCCTCGGCTCCGGCACTTCGTCCGGCGTGCCGCGGATCGGCAATGACTGGGGGGCGTGCGATCCCGCCGAGCCGCGCAACCAGCGCACCCGCGCCTCGGCGCTGATCGAACATGCCGGCACGCGCGTGCTGATCGACACCAGCCCTGACATGCGCGCGCAATTGCTCGCCGCCAAGGTCGGGATGATCGATGCAGTGATCTGGACCCACGAACATGCCGATCACGTCTTCGGCATCGACGATCTCCGCCAGATCTTCCACGTGCGCCACCGCCCGGTGCCGGCCTATGCCCGCCCGGCGACCGAGGACGCGCTGCGCGCCAAATTCGATTACGTCTTTTCGGGGCAGCACGGTTATCCGCCGAGCGTGTCGCTGGCGAGCTTGCCCGATCGGATGGCGATCGGCGCGATCGAGATCGCGGTGGCCGATCAGCCACATGCGTCGATCACCTCGGCCGGATTACGCTTCACAGTCAATGGCAAGTCCGTTGGCTATGCCACTGATCTTAGCGAGATGACGCCGGAGATGCGCGCGCTTTACACCGGCGTCGACGTGTGGGTGGTCGATGCATTGCGGCGCAAGCCGCACCCGTCGCACCCGCATCTCGGGCAGGTGCTCGAATGGGTCGACGAGCTGGCGCCGCAACGCACCGTGCTGATCCATATGGATCAATCGATGGATTATCATACATTGCGCGCCGAACTGCCGCTCGGCGTCGAGCCCGGCTATGACGGGATGGAGATCGCGTTGTGAACGACGGCGCACAGGTGGCGCTTTATCTGCTGATGCTCGCGCTGCCGCTGTCGGCGTTGCTCAGCCGGCGTGTGCCGCTCGGGCGGACGATGAAGATGGCGGCCGCGTGGGTGCTGATCTTTGCGATCGGGCTGGTCATCGCCGGGCAGCGCGACCGGCTCAAGCCGATCTGGGACGACACCCGCGATGCCTTGTTCGGGCGCGATCAGCATGTCGTCGGCTCGACCGTGCGGATCCATATCGCGCCTGACGGGCATTTCTGGGCCAGCGCGCGGATCGAGGGCATCGAGCGGCGGATGCTGATCGATAGCGGCGCGACGACCACTGCGTTGTCGCAGGCCACCGCTAAGGCGGCGCATATCGCGATCGATGACGGTCCGTTCGCCGCGGTGATCGAAACCGCCAATGGCGCGGTGCAGGCGCGCCGCGCACGCGTCGCGCGGCTGGAACTGGGCACTATCGTCGCGCGCGATCTGCCGGTCGTCGTGGCGCCCGAATTCGGCGATCTCGACGTGCTCGGCATGAATTTCCTCTCGCAACTCGCATCGTGGCGGGTCGAGGGGGATGTGCTGGTGCTCGAACCCAAACCCAGGACGTGATTTACATAATGTATATTATCGACGTTACATATGGCTGACGCGGAACGGGCCCCTATCGATCGCTTGCTCGCGGTAATGGCGCGGTTGCGCGATCCCGAGCGTGGTTGCGAATGGGATGTCGCGCAGAATTTCGCGACGATCGCGCCTTATACGATCGAGGAAGCGCATGAGGTCGCTGATGCGATCGCGCGCAACGATATGGCCGATCTCAAAGATGAGCTTGGCGATCTGCTGCTTCAGGTCGTGTTCCACGCGCGGATGGCCGAGGAAGCGGCGCTGTTCGATTTCGACGCGGTGGCCAATGCGATCTCCGACAAGATGGAGCGTCGCCACCCGCATATCTTCGGCGATCGCGCCGAGGGCGGCCATCATCTGTGGGAACAGATCAAGGCCGAGGAACGCGCCGCCAAGGCTGACGCCAAGGACGACAATGGCGCGCTCGCCGGGGTCGCGCTTGGCCTGCCCGCGTTGCTGCGGGCGGAAAAGCTCCAGAAGCGGGCCGCGCGGGTCGGTTTCGACTGGCCCGATGCCAAGGGACCGCGCGCCAAGATCGACGAGGAAATCGCCGAAGTCGAAAGCGCGACCACCGACGAGGAGCGCGCGGGAGAGATTGGCGATCTGCTGTTCGTCATCGTCAATTGGGCGCGCCACCTTGGCATCGATCCCGAAGCGGCGTTGCGCACCTCCAACGCCAAGTTCGAGCGGCGCTTTCGTTTCATGGAAGCGGCGGCCGGCACGTCCTTCGCATCACTCGATCTAGATGCGAAGGAAGAGCTGTGGCTGGCGGCCAAAGCTGACGAGCGGAAGGGCTAAAAACCTTCGTCACCCCGGCCTTGAGCCTCTTGCGCTGCGCTTGCCTCCCGATGGACCCCGGCTCAAGGCCGGGGTGACGGCGTGGATCAGCGCGTCAGAAACCGCTCATAATCGCGCGGCGCCATGCGCACTTCGTAGATCGCGCGTTCGCCGTCGATTTCCTGATCGAGCACCTCGCCATGCTGGTGCAACCATGCCGCGCCGGCGCCGTCCGCCGCATCGAGCGTGATCGTATAGCGCTGATGCCCCGCGGTGAGCCGCCCGGCGACGACAGCGATGAGGTGATCCACCCCCTCCCCGGTCAGCGCCGAGATCGCCACCACATCATCACGCCGCGCGGTTTCGGCGAGCAGCGCCGTGCGTGCTTCATCGTCGAGCAGGTCGAGCTTGTTCCACGCCTCGATCCGCGGCGTGGTGTCGGAAACGCCGATCTCGGTCAGCACCTCCTCGACATCGGCGCGCTGCGCCTCGCTGTCGGGATGCGCGACGTCGCGGACGTGGATCAGCATATCGGCCGATACCACCTCTTCCAGCGTCGCCTTGAACGCCGCGACGAGCTGGGTCGGCAGCTCGGACACGAACCCCACCGTGTCGGACAGGATCGCCTTGTCGATCCCCGGCAGCGAAATCTGCCGCAAGGTCGGATCGAGCGTGGCGAAGAGCAAATCCTTCGCCATGACGTCACTTCCCGTCAAATAATTGAAAAGTGTCGATTTTCCGGCGTTGGTATAGCCGACCAGCGCGATCACCGGCCAGGGCGCGCGCTGGCGCCGGCCGCGGTGCAGCCCGCGGGTGCGGGTGACCTGTTCGAGTTCGCGCCGCAGCC
>APMI01024506.1_pt1 | contig 13118 bp, 13 predicted proteins | sample 667938 | NCBI WGS metagenome assembly APMI01 (sample SAMN01084076, study PRJNA167559) | wastewater metagenome | biome: Wastewater | place: Denmark: Ejby Moelle, Odense | collected 2011-11-28 | reverse complement strand
AAAAAAATCTGGTTAACTGCAAAATGTTGTTAACCTTTTATTAGCAAATCAGTTTAGACTGCGTCATGGGTTGATTTGTTTTCGTTTTATGTACCTAGGGGGTTATAAATGCGTGTTCTTTTAATTGAAGATGATCGTGCGACATCACAGGCGATCGAGCTTATGCTTAAGTCAGAAGGTTTTAACGTCTATACTACTGATTTGGGCGAAGAAGGTGTCGATTTAGGTAAATTGTTTGATTATGATATCATTCTTCTTGACCTTAACCTTCCAGACATGAACGGCTTTGACGTTCTTCGCACACTTCGTAATTCACGCGTTGGCACACCTATTCTAATTCTTTCCGGCTCTGCTGATATTGATACCAAAGTTCGTGGCTTTGGCGTTGGCGCCGATGATTATGTTACAAAACCTTTCCACAAAGACGAACTTGTTGCACGTATTAACGCTGTGGTTCGCCGCTCTAAAGGTCACTCTCAAGCAACTATTCAAACTGGCGACGTTATTGTTAACCTTGACCAAAAAACTGTTGAAGTTAACCAAGTTCGCGTTCACCTTACTGGCAAAGAGTACCAAATGCTTGAACTTCTTTCTTTGCGCAAAGGCACAACCCTTACCAAAGAAATGTTCCTTAACCACCTTTATGGCGGCCTTGACGAGCCAGAACTTAAAATCATTGACGTATTCATCTGTAAATTGCGCAAAAAACTTGCTGCTGCTGCGGGTGGTGCGAATTATATCGAAACTGTTTGGGGACGTGGATATGTTCTTCGCGATCCAACACAGGACGTAAAAGCAGCGTAATTTCTGTTTTCACATTGATATTAAAACAAGCGGTGAACCCCCTCACCGCTTTTTTTATTGCCTATTCCCTAAATTCATTCTTTTCGGGAACGCGGTTAAAGGCGATTTTTGCGCCGACAAAATTATGAATTTTGGTTCTTGGTCCAATGGTTATCGTATCCTTGCCATAGCGTTGGTTTAATTTATCAAGCGACTTCAAAAGCCCAATATTAACGGGGTCATCAAGCTGATTAACCGACCAACCAAATAAATCCTCCTCACTATTTTCTTTTATCAAAGACATACAAACCACCGAGACTTTTTTAATACGTATGCGTTTGCCGCGAAGGCGAGACAGAGATTTTTTCCATAATTCATCGGTAGTGCGCATTAATTTAAAACTGTCTGAGGTGGCGGGAAAATGCGCCTCCGCCCCCGCGTTTTGCCTGTCATCGGTGCGCAGCGAAAGCATAAGGCGCGGGGTTTTATATTCCATCCGCCGCAAACGCGACCCGCATTTGGCAACAAGGCGACGCGCCACCCCATGTGCGGCCTCTGGCGGGCGAAGCTCTGGCGCTAAAATATGCGAATGACTTATTGATGAGCGCGTAGTCACAAGTTCAGGTGGGTCTTTACCGTGTAAAGCATACCAAAAATTTTCCCCCATTATTCCGCCCCATAATGCCCGCATCCGCCCAGGGCTTAGGTCCCATAATTGTTTTACATTTGCGATACCCGCACGCCGCAGGCGAAATCCCATTGCCTTGCCTATCCCCGCAAAATCTTCAATTTCAAGATCAAGCAAGCGACCCGGCAATTCATCGGCCCGCAAAACCGTAAGCCCCAACGGCTTTATGATATCGGCGGCAGTTTTTGCCAAAAGTTTGGACGGTGCAATCCCGACCGATGCGGTTAAATATTCCCCAACCTCACTTAGGATAATTCGTTGTAAATTCATGCCGATTTGCCGTGCATTCGCTTCAAACCTTTGGGGGCCCATCAAGAGGCAGGCAAATTCATCAACCGAACAAATGCTATCAATCGGAATGACCTTATCAACCGCCGCGATAATTTGGTGATGAAGCTCGACATAACGATTTGGTCGCGCCTCGACGATAATAACGTCGGGGTATTTTTGTTTGGCTTCCATGACCGAAGTGCCGGTTTTTATGCCGTATAATTTCGCTTCGCGTGAGGCGGCAATTGCGCCGGTATAATCGGTCATGGTCGGCACAACGATGAGTGGGCGATAACGATACGCCTTATTATCCTGCTGCTCACAGGAGGCAAAAAACGAATTCATATCGGCATAAAGCCACAAAAGCCCGCCCCCATCTTCCCAACGTTTATCGGCAAGAATTCTGTTAATAAGGCTTGTTTTATCGGCACTATCGCCGTGCATAAATTTATTGGCATAGCTCATAATAACCAGAACATATCATGAACATTTATGGCGCGCAATTGGGGCGATAAATTATGATGGGGATAAATTATTAACCAAGCACCCATTCATACTTTGTAACAATTCCCCCCCCTTTTTAACCGTTTGTAACAATACATTTCGGCAAAAATTTTAAAATAATCATTATTAATCAATTACTTGTATCGCCTAATAGCGTTTATTTTGCCTATTCCCCAAAAATGTTGACATTTGTTGACATTGAAAAGGCGCATAATTTCCACCAATATCCTGCACATCGCCAAAAACCCTGACATTTCCTGACAGTTTTCCAGCGAGCATCAGGAATAAGATTTTGATATTATAAGGGTAAATTCTTGGGTGGTGATAGTGGGTTTGCGTCTTTATTAATAGTATTGGTGTATCAACCTTACATCATTTAGACTATCTACAGCAAAATTACTCAATCGAGGTATGACATTCTGGGCATTCTCTGAATATATGCAAATATATCTTATAAAGGATTTTCGGATTACTTTTTAAATGCTCAGTAGTGTATATATTTGCACCGCAAGAAGGGCACTTCTTGCTCATAATATAAAAAACAGATGGAAAACCAATGAAGAATACTGGGGCAAATACCGTCCAGAAGGACAAATATTTATTAAAAAAAACAGACAACACCAATGCATACACTGAAAGTATGCACATACTCCAGTAGCTTACCCAAAACCAAAAGTCATAAACTTTTTTCTTCATTTGCACCCCAAATTATGGAAAGCTGAAAGCCAAAAACATTATCAAATTATCCATAATCACAATTGCTATCACAAGATTAAAATGGTTGCAAAGTATATGATTTCAATCAATAAAACGACGATATGAACGTCAAATTTATATCATATACCTCTTTTTACGAACCGGAAGGTTTAGATAGAAACAAACCCACAATAATCAATAGTGCTACTAACGGCCCTAAAACCATGTGAAACAATTGCATCGGCTGCGAGACTTTTGCGAAATATTTTTCCCAGCTAGTGTCTAATAGATCATCTTTTTGAATAATGTAATGCAGATATAAAGCCCTGTAATGAACAATAATTCCACAACCAATCAGTATTAATGCAATTATTCCTTCAGACATTTAATTACCTTTTGCACAGCTTGGTGTAAAACGTTTATCCATAAAACCCCTAATAATAAAGAAAAATCGGACTATTTAAGCATCACCTCTACCGGTTTATTCGCATCAAATTTCGTGCATTTTGATGTTCTTATATAGGCATTAATAACCCTATCGCGATAATCATCTTTGGGGGCTACCTCTTTAATTAATGGCAAAATCTCTTCTATTGCGCCTTTACATTTCCCCAATATGACCACCTCATAATCTATATTTCCTTCAACGTTAGGACTTAAAGCAATTGCATTATCTATTTTCGATTTATCGGCTGCATTTGCCAATCCAATTGAAAATAATGTAGCATTTGCCGTTCCGACTTCGTATTTCTATAAAAAATTTCAGAGTAACGACTTCTATGGTTTATATTTGAAGTGATGCCATGTTTTAAAATTGAATATATTTGTCATCTTAAGTAACTTATATGCTAGTAAATTATAAATTTGATTGATGAATCAATCTCATCCGTTGCGACCTCTTCAACAATATCTATAATCGCACCCGACAAAGGAAGTCCTAATAATTTTGTTCCGCACCATTTTAATCTTCCTTGCTTATATTCTTCACTTGCACACAACAAAGACGACGCCGCGGTCATTGCCATCAAAATTGCTTGCACCTCATCTTCACCCCCAGCTTCATATATTTTCTCATCATCAAGACCAATTATTTGAAATGCAGCATTGAACCCATATCCTAAATTACTATCAATTTTATGTGGTTGCCAAAATTTTATATGGACCTCGCTATACCCTTGTATTCCATCATCGCCGACAACTTCTAATTCTAATGACCTTTGAAGAAAGGGCTTGTTTAAATTTTCCACTTTAATTTCCTCCTAAGGGAATAAAGCTATAAAGAATGACTAAACCAAAGGAGGCGCTACTGGAGCTGTCATCCCTCCAAATGGCATATACTGACTAAGTGGTATCAATGGCTAACACATAGAGCTAGTTCAAAACGGGGACACGGTGAGAATTAACCCTCACCTAATGCCCCACAATCACAATTGCTATCACAAGATTAAAACGGTTGCAAAGTATATGATTTCAATCAATCGTATCACCCCGCACTTGTTGCAGGATTACAAGCAATATGAGACCCCGCAATAAATGCGGGGTGGCAGTCTCATTGGCAACGGGGGAAGCAGATACCCCCGTCACAAAGGGAAGAAAAGATTATTTCAATACCGCCAAGTCTCTGCGGTCAAAGGCTTGAAGTTCTTCTGCGCGGTTTTCTTTGATTTTTGCAACCCACTCAGGATCGCTTAGAAGCGCGCGACCAACGGCAATCATGTCAAACTCATCATTTTCAATGCGTTTGATAAGGCCGTCAATTGGTGCAACCTCTGAACCTTGGCCACGGAATGCGCCCAAGAATTCGCCGTCAAGACCAACCGAGCCAACCGAAATTGTCGGCACGCCCAATAGTTTCTTTGCCCAACCGGCAAAGTTTAAATCAGAACCTTCAAATTCAGGTGTCCAAAAACGACGCTGCGAACAATGCAAAATATCCGCACCGGCATCAACCAAACCACCAAGCCATTCGGTCATTTCATCCGGGGTTGTTGCAAGGCGGGCCTCGTAATCTTGTTGTTTCCATTGGCTTATGCGGATAATGATGGCAAAATCATCGCCCACCGCCGCACGACATGCCTTGATAACCGCTTCGGCAAAGGCATTGCGTTCTTTAATGGTCGCGCCGCCCCATTTGTCGGTGCGTTTATTCAATTCTTTCCAGAAGAATTGATCAATCAAATAGCCGTGCGCGCCGTGTAACTCGATACCGTCAAAGCCAACATCTTTGGCGGCTTTTGCAGATTCTGCAAATTTTGCGATTGTGTCGGCAATGTCTTCTTCGGTCATTGGCTCGGTGTTTTGCTTGTCTGGCATGATATAGCCTGATGGGCTATCAATTTTTGATGGCTCCCACCCCTTTGCCATACCAACATTGCCAACATGCCAAATCTGCGGAACAATTTGCCCACCTGCAGCATGAACCTTTTCAACAACATTTTTCCAGCCATCCAATGCCGCGCCAAAGAAATTAGGCACATCAGGCGCCATTTTTGAACCCGGGCGGTCAATAACCGTGCCTTCGGTAATAATAAGGCCGACCCCACCCTTGGCACGGCGTTCATAATATGCAGCATTGGCCTCACCGGGGATGCCATTTGGCGCCATGGTGCGCGTCATTGGCGCCATAGCAATACGGTTTTTTGATTTTATTGATTTAAATTCAAATGGTTTGAAAAGCGCGCTATTAGGCATAAAAGCTCCTTAGGGATTATTAGAATTATTGGGACAACAAAAATATAGGTTCGCAAATGAAATTCACAAGCCACCGCCCCCCAAAACCAACTGTAATTTAGTGTATTTAGTGCCATACTTCATGCGCTTTGCGGTTTTACGAGCGCAATTCAAATGATAATAATATTTCCGCAAGCTATTAGGGGGAATGATGAAGCGCTTTATTACTTTGGATTTGTTTCGTGGGATTGCGGCTTTAATCATTCTTATGCGCCATTCTGTGCCAATCGCGGGCTTTGACCCCTATGTTTCATATCTTGCGGTTGATTTGTTTTTCCTCATAAGTGGCTTTGTTTTTGTCCCTTCTGCGGGTGATAAACTTGTTAGTGGCAAAATGGATGCCAAGGGCGCAATTATAAACCGCTTTATTCGCCTCTATCCGCTTTACTTTTTGTCGGTTTTATTGGCGGGATTATGCTTCTTTACTGGTGCTGCAACCTCATTTGGCATAACTTATCAGCCATTCTGGCAAGCATGGCTTATCAGCTTGACCATGGGGCCGAATTTAACCGCGCCAATGTTTTGGTTCCAAATCAACGGCTTGGCATGGTATTTATTCGTTGATATTGCGGGCGTAATTATTCTTTCATTCGTTTATAAATATCTCAATAACATCGCATTGGCAGTCATAAGCATCATTAGTGCAATTGTGCTTGTTTGGGCGGCATATCATATGAACCCTGCGGGTGGGCTTGATTTGGGCTATGCCAATTATAATTGGCAATTTGGTTTCTGCCGCTTTGGGTTCTCATTCACTTTGGGCATGTTACTATATCGTGTTATGCGAAATGGCTTTTTTGAAAAGCAATATAACAAGCCTTTAATTGGGTTCTCACTAAGCCTTATTTTGGCGATTTGTCTGTGCATCCAAAATATCAATCACGACGCCAATGCCCTTATTTCATTGGTTTTAACCATTGTGGTTTTCCCTATTTTGGTAATTATTGCGACAAAAATTGATTTCGGTGGAACTTTGGCAAAAATTGCGGAGTTTCTATCCAATCTTTCTTATACAATTTACGTTTTGCAATATGCGATTATCGCAATATTAATGCATCAGCTTAAGGTCATGCATATTGTTCCCCATGCAATTGCGCCGTGGGGGCAAGTTGGCTTGCAAATATTCATGATTATTTTGTCGTATTTTGCCAATAAATATTATGATGCACCGGTTAGAAAATGGCTAAATGCCAAGTTAAAACCCAAAAAAGCCTAATTAGTGCTTTTTTGCCTGTGGGACGGTTTACTTAGGTTTCTAAAATCCGCTAAAAGCGCGCCATGTTAGAAATCACCGAACTATCCCACGCCTTTGGCAAACGAATCCTATTTGATAATGCCAGTGCATTTATTGCCGATGGCTGGAAAGTTGGTGTCATTGGTAAAAATGGCACGGGCAAATCAACGCTTTTGAAATTAATCCGTGAAGAAGTTGGCAAACCCAATTCCCCCATTAAATTAAAACGTGGCGCGCGCATGGGCTTTGTTGCCCAAGAAGTTCCCGCCAACGAAACACCAATGATGGAAATGGTTCTTGAACAAGACCTTGAACGCCACGCATTAATGACCGAGGCCGAAACCGCAACCGACCCCGATCGTATTGGCTATATCCACTCCCGCCTGCTTGATATTGATGCATATAGCGCCGAAGCACGCGCCGCCGAAATCATGGTTGGCCTTGGCTTTAAGCAGGATGATTTATACAAACCCGCCGGTGAATTTTCTGGTGGCTGGCGGATGCGCGCCGCATTGGCCGGGGTTTTGGTTTCACAACCTGATTTGTTAATCCTCGATGAGCCGACCAACTATTTGGATTTAGAGGGTGCGGCATGGCTTGAAAGCTATTTGGTGAAATACCCCCACACGGTTTTGGTGGTTTCCCACGACCGTGAAGTTCTGAACCGTTCAGTTACCCACGTTTTGGCGCTTGAAAACCAAAAGCTTGAGATTTCGACCGGTGGCTATGATATTTATTTGAAACGCCGCGCTGAACGCATGGCAAATTTAACCGGGCAAAAGGCAAAACAAGATGCCGCCAAGGCGCACCTTCAGGCCTTTGTTGATCGTTTCCGCGCCAAGGCATCAAAAGCACGCCAAGCCCAAGCCCGCATCAAAATGATGGAAAAAATGCAGGATATTCAGGTTCCGATTGAAGATCGGGCAATGCCATTCCATTTTTACGATGCACCTGAACTTGCCTCCCCCCTTATTCAGCTTGAAGATGCCGATTTGGGTTATATCAAGGGGCAACCGGTTCTAAAGAATGTCAATTTCAGGCTTGATAATGAGGACCGCATCGTAATTATCGGACCAAATGGTCAGGGTAAAACCACGCTTGTGAAATCTATCGGCGAACGCCTAAAGCTATTGAATGGTGAAAGGCGCGCCAGCAATAAAATCAAAATTGGCTATTTCTCCCAAGATTCAATGGATGAATTGCGCGAAGGCGACACGGTTTTACAACATATCAAGGACCTTGAACCCGAAGCAGGCGAATCCAAACACCGCGCCATTGCCGCCAATATCGGCTTTGGGCAGGATAAAATTGGCACCAAGGTTGAAAAACTTTCGGGTGGTGAAAAAGTGCGATTACTTCTTGGCATTACCGCCTACGCCCGCCCGCATATTTTAATCCTCGATGAGCCGACATCCCACTTGGATATCGATAGCCGTGAGGCATTAATCCACGCGCTAAATGATTTTAGTGGTGCAATCTTGCTTATTACCCACGACGTTTATTTGGCGGAGGCCTGTGCCGATAGTTTGTGGTTGGTATTTAATGGCCGCGCCAGCCAATATGACGGTGACTTGTCCGATTATCGCCAAATGGTTTTAACCGCCGATCGCCCGGATAGCAAACCCGCAAAAGACGGCAAAGAAAAATGGGGCAAGCCAAAAGCAGGCAATAACCAAATTCAAACCCTTAAACGAAAAATTGCGGCGTGTGAAAAAGATATCGCGATTGAACAAGATAAAATCGCGCAAATTGAAAACCAACTTGCCGACCCCGGCAGCTATAACAAAGACCATCATGCGGCAATGGATTTAACCAAAACGCAAAATTGGCACCAAAAACGCCTTGATAAATTAGAGGCGGAATATTTGGAAGCATTAGAAAAATTAGAAGAGCTGGAAAGTTAAACTAAAACCTACTTGACTTTAAGTAAAACTTAAATTAATTTGCCTTTGACATATTTTTGTCAGGGAGCAAATAGTATGAAAGAAGCAAAAACAAATTTGCAAAAGCAAGCCATGCTGTGGGAAGCCTTAAGCACTATGGTGGCGTTTCTTTTGATTATCTATCTAATTCGTGATCGGTTTGTAGCTACATCAGGGATATTGCCAGACATGAATTTGACACAACAATTGTCAATTTTCTTCCTGTCACTTTTAAGCCCTGTTTTTTGGGTATCAATTATTGCGCCCGCCTCTTATGCCATGGCAATTATTGCCGCTGTTTCCGTATTTCGCGCAATAAATAAAGGAAATGATTTCAGCCCGACACTTTTAAAAGGTTTGGAAAAAATGGGGGCAAATCTATTATTTGGGGCGTGTGGGGCGATTTTCATAACCCCGACATTACTAAACTGGTTTAGCTTTAAAGGCGGAATTAAATTTGCCTCATCTACTGAAGCGTTCGTAATTCTTATTGTTGGCGGTGCATTATATTTCATTGCCGATATTGGCAAAAAATTGAATGCCGAACTTGAAAGTTTTGTCTGATATTTAAAAATGCAAGCCTTCACATAGTTCACATAACACAAGTTAGTATTTAGCAAGAAAGTACCAATTCAAATGTTAGATTCACTTTTGGAAAAATATGGTGTCAAAAAATTTGCAAAATTTGCAAAATATTTTTCGATTTTTGCAAGTCTATATTTCATGTTATGTGCGGTGGCTGGAAGAGCATACAAACTAGGCTTAATTGATATACACTTGAAATTAATTCCTAATGAGAATGGCATAATATCTTCACTTTTAAATCCAAATTATTGGGTCGAGTTAATCTCACAGGTCTTTTTTGCAATTGCGATTTTCAATTGCGCAACCTTGTTTGAAAAAATCTCAACTGGCGAAAAATTTACTAATTCAATGGTAATTCAACTCGAAGCAATTGGTTCAAATTTATTCTTTGGTTTTATCGCAGCAGCATTCATACAACCATTTTTAATTGACCTATTTCGCGGCGTTTTCCATTGCTGTCGAATTGGATTTGATAATCAAAACCTTTTGGCAGGAGTTATGGGGGCATTATTATTTACCATAGGAAAAATTGGGCAGAAACTTAGAAATGAATTGGATGAAATAGTATAATGCCTATCAATGTTACCCTTGATGTCATGCTTGCCAAACGTAAAGTTCGGGCAAAAGATTTGGCGCAAACAATCGGAATTTCCGAAACCCAAATGTCGCAATTGCGCAATGGGAAAATAAAAGGTGTGCGTTTTTCAACAATTTGCAAAATTTGTTATCATCTTGACTGCCAACCATCTGATTTATTCGAATATATCAAAGATGATGTTGATTTGTTGGAAGACTGAATTAAAGTGAACCTAATTTTCAGGAGATGGTTTTGCAAAGACGTGGTTTATTTCAGCTTTCAGGTGCTTTGATTATTTCATCTCTTGTGCCAAAGTTTTCATTTGCGGCGACAAAATTGGATGGTGATTGGTTTGGCGAAATCGTTACCAGCAATGTGAAATACCCAATAAAACTTGTCATCGGCACAGAAAGCGCAAGCCTATATTCAACTTCACAGGCAAATCGCGCCATTGTTTCTAATGAACTTCAAATCCATAATAATCAAATCATGCTTCGTTTTGATGAAATCAACGCAACTTTTGTCGGCAAATTAAAAGGCAATAAAATTGTTGGTATATTCTCGCAAAGCTCTGCCAAGGCTGCGGATTTCAAAATTGTAATGCAGCGTGTATAAGACCGCGCATAATTTTGTCTTTTTCATATAATATTGACCAGATTGATAAGTGCTTTTAGACTATGCAGCATTTTTCGGAGGCATTCATGAAACGTCGTGATTTTACAAAATATGCGGGGATTTTTGTTGCCTCTTGTATGGTACCGCTTCCGCTATGGGCGCAAGATGCCATTATTGGCGATTGGTACGGCAATCTTGATGTTGGTATTACCACACTTAAGCTACGGCTTGAAATATTGGCATCCAATAGCGCCAACCTATATTCAATATCCCAAAAAAACGCCAAAATCCCCGCATCTGAATTTAAAATCAAGGGCGATAATATTTATGCCGAATTTGCAACGATAAATGCAAAATATGAAGGTAAACTTCAAAATGGAAAGATAATCGGCAAATTCACCCAAGGCGCACAATTTGACCTTGTTTTCAGTCGAAATGCTGCCGAATCTGCACCACCACCGCCCCCACTTACACAAGGCATGCTTGATGAAGCCGTCGCAAAATCGGGCGCACCCGCAATAATCGCCATTAGTGCAGCAGCCGAAGCACAGCCAAAGGCAATGGTTTCTGGCATACGTTCGGTCAATAACGATATTAAGGCAGAGCTTGGCGATAAATGGCATTTGGGTTCAATCACCAAATCTTTTACTGCGCTTTTGATTGCCATATTGGTCGAGAAGAATATCCTTAAATGGGATGAGCCAATTTCAAAAACTTTTGGCAATTATATCGATGTTCCCGATGCCTATAAAAATATTACTCTTTTGCATCTCTTATCCCACCGCGCGGGGTTACAGGCCAATTTAGATATTGATAAATTGCTTGAATATAAAGAAAACAAATCCCCCATCATGAGCCAGCGCAAGGATTATGTCACAAATGTTTTTGCCCAAAGTCCGGCCGGAGAAATGGGCAAAACTTTTCTTTATTCCAATAGTGGTTTTGTAATCGCGGGGCATATTGCCGAATATAAAATGGGGCGGTCTTGGGAAACCCTTCTAAAAGAATTTATCTTTCGCCCCCTTAATATCACTTCTGCGGACTTTGGCGCACCACGCGGGCGCGATGTAAAAGATGAACCAATGGGGCATTATTTCGATGACAGCGTGAATAAACGGGTCGCCGTTGAGCCGCAGGATATAATTTCCGATAACCCGTTGGTTCTTGGCCCCGCCGGAACATTAAATATGAATGCCCAAGATATGATAAAATATCTAAAGGCACGCATGGGGCGCAATAATATTTTGGGCCTCCAAAGCTGGGAAAAGCTTGAAACCCCACCATTTGGCGGCAATTATGCCTTGGGTGTTATTAAGCGTGATGATGGCGGCATATGGCACAATGGCTCGAACACTTTATGGTATGCTGAATTTATCTATTACCCCAAAACCCAAAAATGCGGCTTTGTCGATTGTAATTACGGCAACCTTCCAAGGGTACAGCCAAAAATCAATGAGATACTCTTAAGCGCAATCGCAGCGGCATAACATGCATATAAGCTTGAAAAACAACGCCCCCTGCCCCATATCCCCGCAAAAGGATTCTTAAATGACCAATCTTGTAACTTTATGGAAAAATGCCAAATCAGAACTTGAAGCAGCCGGTGTCGATAGCCCAACCATCGATGCCCGTATTCTCTTGCTTGATGCTTTGAAAATATCGCGTACTGATTTGTTAAATGATCCATATCGCGAAGTTGCAAAAGCCGATGAAGATAAATTAAACGCCTTTCTTGCGCGCCGCAAAACCCGTGAACCCGTTGCCCATATCATTGGGAAAAAGGCATTTTGGAAGCTTGAATTTGCATCCGATGCCCGCGCCCTTGTACCGCGCCCGGAGACCGAAGTTATCATCGATTATGTCGTTAAAACCAATGGCGAAGAAGAAAAGCGCGTTCTTGATATTGGAACCGGAACCGGCGCAATAATCCTTTCACTTCTTGCTGAACGCCACCAATGGAAAGGTGTTGCCACCGACATTTCAAAAGACGCACTCGAATTGGCGCAAATTAATGCCAATATGCACGGCCTTGAAAACCGTGTTGAGTTTTTGAATACAAATTGGGTGGATGGTGTTAAAGGCGAATTCGATATTGTGGTTTCTAACCCGCCCTATATCCCAAGCCATGTAATACCGACACTTGATACGGATGTTAAAGATTATGACCCGCATTTGGCTTTAGATGGCGGGCATGACGGGCTTGAGCCATACCGTATCATTTTTGCCGCATTACCAAATTTATTGAAACAAGGCGGTGTCTTTGCATTTGAATTTGGTATTGGTCAGGCAAAAGAAATACTTGAAATCGCACAAAATAGCGGTTATTTCACTGAATTAGCGATTATTAAAGATTTATCTGATATTGAACGTGTAATAATTGGGAAAAAACAATAAAAGCAGTAAGCCTCTTTATTGTTTAACTTCTTCATTGTAGAAAACTCTAATGAAACTGATGGATATGATTCTTATTGGGGGCTTGATGCTAATCGGTTTCGCTTTGCTCGGGGCGGCTGT
>APMI01047713.1_pt1 | contig 13122 bp, 9 predicted proteins | sample 667938 | NCBI WGS metagenome assembly APMI01 (sample SAMN01084076, study PRJNA167559) | wastewater metagenome | biome: Wastewater | place: Denmark: Ejby Moelle, Odense | collected 2011-11-28 | reverse complement strand
TAATCAAATCAAGCAAAACTGACTATGAGCTCAATAAACCAAATGTAAACATATTATCGAAGGAGGTATAACATAAATAGGCGAATGTAGAATGTAGAAAGTAAGAACCAGCGAGTCCAGTATCCTTGTTGAGCAATTACACAGCGACTCAGTACACAAAAATCCTTGAAAGCAAATGTAAAGCCAATACATTTAACAAATAATGTAAAGCCAATACTTTTAACAAATAAGCAGATATTGTAGCAAAATAAATCACGAATAAAACACCGGCAGTATAAAGCTAGATAAGTGTGCATAGCCAAATAGATATGATGAAGGAAGCCAAAATTGATGCTTAAATTGTAGTAAATGAAGTCAGTGTTACCGGCAATAATAAAAAAACGAAGGCACCTAAGCAGCAGCAGGGTGGGTCTGCAAGCAGGGCTAGTTCTGGCCACAAGGGCATATATTAGTAGATATTATCAGAGTACTCCACTGCCAAGTTACTTGCAATTTCTAAGCACCAGTACAGGTCAGTATCATAAAAGAAAGAGAAGCCAAGCCAAGTGCAAACTCATTCGGGAGACAAGAAGCACAAATAAACAGTTAAAACTAGCAGTAGAAAGGAGTATGGAAGTTTGGAGAAAGCACCAAAAGCAGATGCTCAGCAAGGTACGCCAATCAAAAGAGCAGTAAAATAGAAACATGCATAGAGAGAAGTGAATAAATATGGATTATGCTTCATTAACAACGAGCCTGTTATTGCCCAGGCTAGCAGTTCAACGACTAAACTGAGTACAAAAATGAAAGTAAGCAATAGACAGACTGGCAACATTAATAAAATGTGACAGTTCAGTTGTTGTATATAATATTTGCAATTCTCTCAACTAATATTTACCATATCTCATATATATATATTGTTGAGATATCACATAATTTACTATAAAGTTTAATGCAATATAGTAATACAATACAGTAATAGAAAATAGCAATAGTATATAGTAATAGAAAATAGTATAATATAATAATATTAAATAAATAAGTCACAGGTCTTATATTCGGATGACTTGCCTGTTGAGGGACAGCAGCTGGTATAGTTTACGTCCCTCCACCTTCTTCATCAAATTGCCAGCCCCATGCGCCAGTGCGTTATTATTATTGATATTATTAGCATTAGTACTAGTACTGCACTAGTGCGCACCCTTGTGTGAGCCCAACTCATTGTGTTTGTTGCGCTTGCACTGGAAATACTTAGTGAAAGGACGGTACTTCTTATAGTGGATTGCCCTCGGGTACTACTGCTGGTCTGCATCCAAAGTGTTCTTATTCGAGTTTGGGTTGGAGTTAAGCACTGTCTGGCTGTGCTTGTCCTTCTACTTCTATTTGTGCATTGATGCTGCACACGAATGCGGGTAGCTCCCATTCACACTCAACTGCCCCTCGTTCAGGGCTGAGAATGACTCAATTATTAGGTGAGGGTTCTTCCTGTTTAATGCACTGATCCATTACTTGGTCAGTGTTTTGTACATATTGTTACTATTACTATTACTATTATTGTGATTATTATTATGACTGTTGATAGAGTTGACCCAGAGTGCGGAGTTGCTGTTCTGCGAGACTGTGGACTCCTTCTTCCTCTTGGTGGACTATGTGCGCAGTTTCCTACCCACTGAGTACAGCTGACTGGTGTTCAGCTGAGCACTCCTGTAGTTGCTGCTATTGTTAGTAATGTCCTATTTTATGTCGTAAATGCACTATGGGTTGTGCAGCATCTGTGATTGGTGGTTGCTGAAACTGGGCAGTCTGTAGTTGGTGACCTAGTCATCAGCCAGGTGTTTGGCCTGGAACTTGAGCAGCTCAATATTGGACATCTCGTACTTCAGTGCCATATTGCTTCCACACTCATTTGCTTACGTGAACTGATTGCAGTACTCCCCCTCAATATTCATGTTCATGTTCATGTTGATATCCATATCTATATTGATATTGGAGTGAGTGTTGTGCGTGTGTGCTATTAGTGCTTGCGATGTTGTTAATGGTTTCTTGGGAGTGCGTCTGCGCTTGTGTGAAGTTCGAGCATGCGAATTCACAATATTATGATCTATTGCAGTACTGATATCGTTTTAATTAGATGATAGACTCAGCTGCTTCTTCTTTGGCTTGCTGATGTTCGGGTTATGCTCCAGTAATATTCTATCATCATGCCACCCACTAATATAATCAGCCTGTCCGATCTACTTAGTCAAAGCAAAGGGTGTCTGCTCCTGGTTTTCTTGATTATGATTGATTAAGCGGTTGTTGGCTGAAGAAGAAGACGCCGTGCAGCCTGGTTTAGCCACTCTTTTCATCTGCTGCTCCTTATTGGAATTAATTAAAATTAGTATAAAAATTATTTACCATCATATTCGATATTATTAATATCATATCAAATAATAATACAAACCCTTAGAATATAGTACAGTATAACTGGTGCATGTGTGAGAGCAAGGAAGAGTGTGTGAGTACAATATTGATAATATTTCTTTTGTTTAAATAAAGTGCGGAGGCCCTCCGGAATAGGGAGCCAGCCACACAACCAGTGAAACTGATTTAAACTTGGATATAGTTTGCACAATAATCAAAAATATTTGAGCAATGCACTACTCCCTTTTGAACTTATTTATAGTTCCATTTTTAGTCACTTATGGGTCCATAACCTCTTATATTTTAATATATTATCACAATTAGTACAATCAACTATTTGTAATTTTGGCTAAACAACTCCAAAGTGAATTCGTCAAAGTTGTTTAAATAATATGATATGCTTGGCCTTATGCGAATATTATAGCTCACATCATGCCTATGTGATAATATTTCTTATTATTTTTTACTCTACAATATTAATTAAAAATTGAACTGAGACCATCAATAGATATGCCTTTCATGCGGCAATATCAATTTTATAAAAATTCAATCCACAGTTAATATTGTTTTATAAACTATTTTTTCATCAATTTAATGGACTTCCATGCAGCACGAAAAATATTATGCAATTTAATCGACAGTGAAATACTTTGTTTTTAAAAAACTCAGTTATGTTTGACGTTGGATTTGGTGCATATATCCTGCATAAGATATGTGACTATTATAATTACTCCAAGATGATGATCAAATTATTGATCGTGTCCTTTTTTGTACTCGGCACACTTTGCTAACCCAAGGAAAGTATCAGGTTTGCTGACGGGCCCATGATGAGAGAGCACCACAAGGAGCCTGCTCCCAATGCTGACAATCTCACCGTCCATTTGATCCCCCACTCCCATGACGATGTCGGATGGCTTAAAACTGTGGACGATTACTTCTTCGGAGGCAAGCAGGAGATCCAGTGGGCTGCCGTACAGTTCACTATCGACACTGTAGTGGCTGAGCTGCATCTGAACCCTACATACAAATTCAGCATTGTCGAGATGGCCTTCCTCTATCGCTGGTGGATCCAAGCATCAGACATTGAGAAAGACAGAATAAAGGCAATAGTCAAAAATGGACAGCTCGATTTCATCAATGGAGGCTGGTGCATGTCCGATGAAGCCACTCCCTACTACGAAGATATGATCGACCAAATGACAATTGGTCTTCGCTGGCTCAAGGACACTTTTGACTATGTCCCTGATGTAGCCTGGCATATTGATCCATTCGGTCATCAGGCTTCTGCTGCCAGCATGTACAGCCAAATGGGATTTCAGTCATTCTTCTTCGCCAGAATTGATTACCAAGACAAGTCAAAGAGAATGTCTGAGAAAGGGTTGGAGATGATTTGGTCACCCAAACTCACAGTGCCAGATAGTTCCAATTATATTTTCACTCATGTGAATTACTACCATTACTCTCCACCACCTGGATTCTGCTTTGACTTGGTATGCCACCCCGACCCCATTAGAGACGGTGCTGATGATCCCGGCAACAACATCGCAGAGAAAGCAACAGCATTTGTGAATTATTTCAAAACTATGTCACTGCATTACAGGACTAAGAATTTGATGCACACCATGGGCGAGGACTTCCAGTTCGGAGATGCCAAAATGTGGTACAAAAATCTAGACAAATTGATTAAGTTCGTAAACAACAGGCCTGAATTCGGGGTCAAGTTGCTATACTCGACTCCCAGTGCGTATGTCAGAGCTATTCAAGCTGAGGGTGGAGTCAAATATCCTAAAAAGTAGGATGACTTTTTCCCATACTCAGATAACCAAAACTCATTCTGGACTGGCTACTTCACATCCCGAGTGTCAGTTAAGGGTTTCGTTAGAGATTTCGGTCGATGGTTGCAAGCTGTGAGAAAACAAATCGCAGAAATAAAAATCAGAGGAACTTCTGACTACATTAAAAACAACGGTAAAATACTCGAGGAAAGAATATGGGAATTGGAAACATCAATGGGTATTCTACAACACCACGATGCAGTCGCAGGCACTGAAAAGCAGAAGGTAGCTGATGACTACATTGCAACAGCCTTAAGATCTATTGGCAAGTTCGTCCCTGTCTATAGACAAATTGTTAAAGAATTGGTCTCACAAGAAACTGGTGAGACTTCATCTTAATAAAGTATTTATTTCAATTTATACTGGAATCAAACTGCCAAATAAACCGGTGTTGCTCAAAAGTTAGCTGCTAATAAAACCATTTTACTCGCTCTTTACAACTCAGGACCAGCTACAAAGAGACAGGTGAAAATCCAAGTGCCTGACCATGACTTGAAAGTGACAGGTTGGAACAACACAGCCATCAGTGGTGATGTGATATGTACTAATACCTATGATGCTGCCAGCTGCGAGTTGTTCGTGATCCTTGACTTCCCTGAAAGCGGAAACACATACATTAAAATCACAAGTGATAATAAGAACCCGACTGCTAAAGTCGTTAAAATGAAAGAATTATCGATATTAGATGCTTCAAAATAGTTCAAAATTTCAACCACAGCCTCCATCAAGATAACTAAGTCTACTCAGAAATTCGATTTGACATTGGGATCATCGACTGAGTCCTTTACAGTCAACTACTTTTATTATGAGGGATATGAAGGAAGTGGACAGAAATCAGGCGCATATATTTTTAGACCTGTGAATGGATCAAACAAAAAGTACTCCACAATTAAGACAATCTACTTCGCCGAAGGAACAGAAATGATAGTGTTCGCCTTGTAAGGAGACAAAACTTACACTAAACTCTACTTTTCAAAGCAGGATGGGTACGTGAATACAAAAGGTTTTGAAATCGATACCAGAATCGACAGCATTAACGTGGCTGATAAAGTAGGAAAATAGATTACATTGAACTTCGCCACAACTGGATACTCAAACAATAAGACATTCTACACTGACTCCAATGGTTTGGAAGAACAAACGAGAGTGATTAACTTTAGGCCCACTTGGCCATTAGTCGTATTTGAGCCAGTTGCCGGCAATTATTACCCAGTGAACTCTCACATTGGCTTCAAGGACGTTTCATCAGGAAAGAAAGTCACTGTCCTCAATGATAGGTCACAAGGAGGGTCAGTACTTAAGGAAGGAGAAATAGAGTTAATGATCCACAGGAGACTCCTAGCAGATGATTCAAGAGGTGTTGGTGAAGCACTCAACGAAACAGAAAGCGATGGCAGAGGCCTTATTCAACACGTCCGACACTATGTTGTATTCGGGGACAAATACAGAGATGTTCAGATGCAGAATGACCAAAGCATCGCCATCTCCATCATAGACTCAGAAACTGCTACATTCTCTAAGAAGAACCCAAGCGGTGTCGCTATTTCAGTGCCCGCAGGTGTTAAACTTTATCTGCGTCCATATAGTGATGGCACTTATTTGTTAAGAGTACAAAACTTTGGCAGCACTGCTACCTCAGTAACATTGCCTCCTACTTGGCAATCGGTCGAATACACTCTGGCGGCCAATCAACTGCTGAGTGACTGGAAAAATAAGCAATACAAATGGTCAGTGGAGTCTACTCCAAGCTAAACCCAAAGTAAAAATAGTATTTATTTAGAATAAGAATAAATTGAAATCAGTTACTTCAACAAGTTTACATCTTGGGCCAAGGGTATTTTCATAAGTGATGCCAAAATTGAACAGAATCTCAACAAAGAGAGATCATCAGCAGACCCAATAACTTTGGACTTCCTAAAAATTCGCACATTCAAAATAGTAAAAAGTTGATTGATGTGATCTTTATAAAAATTACATAATTACCTAATCCAATATTGAAATTCATAAAGTTTAATCAATTTGTTCGATGGATTTAAAATTCAGATCTAATAACTTGGCATGCAACTATTTTGTAATTTAGTCGATACTTCTATTCGAGTCAATTTTTATAATGTTGCATGTTTTGCATTTATTGATGTTGCTCATGACTTCTTGGGTGTTTTATTAAAATACTTTCAGTCTTTTTCGAATAGTGTCAATATTGTCATCTCCTCTGCCACTAATTTTGCCTCTCCCCAGTAATCTAGCTTCCATCACGTCAAGAGGACAATCAAAATATAAATAAGTATTAATGTTGAAGTCAGACGAATTATTTGTTAATTTTGCCCATGTTTCCATATTTTATGCATTTCTTGGGAACCCGTCTAATAGGACAGTACCACTTTTTATTTTATTGAGCTCGTTGATGATCAGTTTTACTCCCAGTTCGCTAGGGACTAACTTACCCTCCAACATGTAAGAGTTCAATTATGCCGAAAGTGGTCCGTTATTTTTGATTTCTTCTCTGAACAGGTCTCCTAATGAAATGTGTTTAAACCCGAATACTTACTGCATATAGGCGGAATGAGTACCTTTGCCTGAGCCTGGCCCTCCCATAACTGCGATCAAATTTAATAATGGCTTTGATTTTATTTCTTAGACAATATTTTTTACTTCTATTTTAGATTTCTTAGTTTGTGACACCGAAGGTTTCGTTTGTATTTTTGTCATTTTTGCTCGCTCAGTGATTATTTATTATTCATTCTGAACAATCTTAGGTTTATACTCTTTGTAATTATTTATATTGTGATGCTTTTGCGACTTGTACTTATATTTTTGCTAGCGAGGATATTGGTTGTACTTATTTTTGCGCTCATTGCTAAACTGAGACTGCGATACATTGAATAGACCGAGTAATACAGCAACAAGCAAATATCTTATCATACTTTACTATATTTTAATAATAATATCCCGAACTAATATAATATAATGGATATATATGAATAACCCAAATATACTGAATTATTTAATTAGTGTAACGAATAGAGCAGTCAACTCTTTGTATTATAATATGTCTTATTTTGTGCAAATAGCAAATAAAATATTCATAATTATCGAGTCACCAGTGCTATCTTGCCGATATTTAAATATCAATTTGTTATATTTCGGTAAGTTCATATTTAATATTGACTTAAATCTACTTATTAATATGAGATATAGCTTTATGATGCAAATCATACAGATTTTAACAGTTTTGTACTAAACAGCCATAAAATAGATAAAGTTTCAATATATTCTTTCAATTTGAGTGCCAATATCTTACTATTTCATTAGTTCGCCATCATTGGAGACTCTTGAGTTGAGAGACTGCAAAGCCAATATCAATATCAATTGCCTTAGCATCGATATACCGAATTTGTCAAATTAGGCATGGACTGTTTATATTAGGACTGTGCAACATCTATTATGTAGTCCGTATTCCAATATTGCTGATAGTTTGTCTCAGTTATATTCAAAATATTGCCTAACTTTGAATGTTGTTACACTCGTTGCTTACTTTGCTCTGTTTTATTACCCTAATTCATCACTCATGCACTTTCATTAATCATATGCAGCATATGGGTGTAGGATTTGCAGTCGTATTGATTATTTTGTACTCGCCATTACTACAAAATAAAACGACAACAATGCAATAAAACGCACGATAGATCAACAAATTGGATTATAAAAAACATACCCATACTCCATAAAGTAAATGTAGTCAGTAGTGACAGTATGGTGGGCTTTGATTAGCGAATATTGAGCTGTTCATATAACTTGTTTGCCACATGAAGGATGACGTAATATTCAAGGAAATGCAGGAATGGTTACAATAACTCCAGAATGTTGAACCTGTCCTGATGGCTCACCCTAAAAATAAGTATGACTTCTATTTCAAACATTCCCTTAGTTGCGAGATTTGAGTGGATAATAGCCAATTAAATTTGAAAATAAATGCGAGCCACTAATTCATTATCTATATTTAATTTCTTTCCTTTCTTACATCGACACTGTTGCCGCAGTATATGCGAAATTTTGGGAGACCATGCATTCGCCGAGCCCTTGACTGTTACAGTTACTCAGTATATTTCCTAAAAGGAAATGATTCTCGCCTCCTGAATCTTTCCCAGCAGATTGAAATTTCTTCATTCATCTCATCGGACACACTGAGCTCCAGCTGCCTCGTATACAACCCAATCGAATCTTCCCGGAAGCTGGCGGCTTGGAATTCAGCCTTGCCGTGGATAAAGCCCCACTACGCAGTTAAGTCAAATCCGACAATGGAACTGATTAAGGATTTTGCCAAACAAGGCGCCGGTATGGACTGCGCTTCCAAAGAGGAGATCAAATCTAGCTTACAGGCCGGAGTGACCCTCGACAATATCGTGTACTCGAACCCCATCAAAAACGAAAAGGATCTCCAATGGGCTGGTGAAACTGGAGTGAAACTGACCACCGCCGACTCAATTGACGAACTCACCAAAATCAAAAGGTTCGCTCCAAATATGGACATTCTCTGGAGAATTGCCATCAAGGAAGAAGCCTCAGACAACCTGGCTACTCCTTTTTCAGGCAAGTTCGGAGATGACTTGGAAAATGACGAAATGATCTACGACAGGATGAGCGAAATTGCATAAATGGGAGTCAAGCTCAAGGGAATACATTTCCATTGCGGCTCTGGCCAACACGGATCATCTGGTTTCGGAAAGGCTGTCAAATTGGCGAGAAAATGTTTGGAAATCGGAAGAATGCATGGACACTAAATGAGCATACTAGATATAGGCGGAGGTTTCCCTGCCGGTGAACTATCGGAGAAAACAATTGATGCTCTTAAACCTACACAAACTGACCCTCTTGGCTTCAAAGTGATTGCTGAGCCAGGTCGACACTTTTCTTCTCGATGCTTTTACCTCTTGACCAGAATTCTCGGCAAGAGAGTGAAAAGCGGAAAACCCTGCTTCCACATCAATGAGTCTCTTTACCACAGTTTCAACTGCACATTGATGGATGGGGTCAGCTTTGAGAATGCTTCGGATCAATTTTACTCCAAAATTGATGAAAACAAAGAACCAAGTGCCATTTTTGAGACAAGAAACTCGACCTTGTTCGGCATGACTTGCGATGGGATGGACATCATCACCAAGAGCATTAACGTGCCAATCGAGGCTCAAGTTGGAGACTGGCTCTGCTTCAATGGCATGGGAGCATACACTCACGGATGCAAAAGTAACTTCAATGGAATGTCAAGTACAGAAAGGATCATCAGATGGCCAACAGTTGTCGAGCAAGAGACTGTGCCTGCACACTCCCCTGTTGTGTGCTGATTTGTGATAATTCCATAGCCTATATCTTTATAAATTTTCACTTATTAATTAATACAATCAGTTTAATAAATATTAAAGAGAGAAATCTATACTCCCATACCCTTACTTCATTACTGATAGTTAGATGATCAACACGAAGGTTCCCCCGAATAAGAAATTGTTGACGCTGGATAAAAAGTAAGCCATTTTGATTGCTCTTGTAGACAAGTAGATTCAGCATGAGGAATATTTGTCCAAAATGTATGCACAGGAAATATAAGCATTGACTTATAAGAGAAAATCATTAAGTGAAAGACTGTAGAACTGGGATCAAAATGATCTTGCCTCGCATTATATGACGACTTGGGATAAAGGCGGATTTATGGCAAATAGTCGTCGTTTAATCAAAACTAACTTTGGTAAAATATTGAGCAAAAATTAGTCTAAACTGGATTAGTCTATGTTCTTCAACGAGTCGCCAAACAAAAAAACAAGTTTTGGAAAAAAAATAAGTGATAGTCCAATTCGTAGACTTCAATCTTCACAATACCAAAACAATAAATATGGAAGGACAGCTTAGATATAGAAGAAAATGTCATAGTCATCATTGTCCTCATAAAGAAGGTACTCAAAAATAGAAGAGTTGTAGAAATAGATTGCCTAACTATAAGGACGAATTGACTAAAAATCATAAAAAACATTAAAATTAAGAGAAGATGACTAAATAAGTAAAGGATTATGGGCAAAAATCCAATAATAACATAAATTAACTGAGAATTTATTGAAGAAGTGGAAATAAATAGAGCTAAAACATCGTGTGAAATTAGATATGGATAGAAAAACACAGCGAATCAAATAAGATATATTCAAGCAACAGCAAGGCATCAAAGTCATCAAAATACAAAATATTAACAGAAATAAAGAGATAATTCGAAAGGGGTACACAAACAAAATGCTCAGCATTATTGCGGCCTATGGGGGGATTAGAAAATGAATCATATTTATATTTATTCTATATCCTTTTTGTATTACATGCATTAGAAATTAATTAGAAATTAATATAATCATTACAAAGTATGAATTTTGGGCGAAGGAGAAAATTAGGGAATCCCCTCAGCGTATTTGAAGTAAGGGACTGCGCATTTTAGTATTTGGATTTTAGGGTTCAACTCTTTAGCCATTGCTTAAAGCACTAACATGTTTGTCAAGAGAGTGGCAAATTAGCCTTCCAGTTTCATGTTATTTTGTCTAATTATGTTGAGCATTCCTAAAAGCAAGGGCACCCCATCTAGTTGCTAAACTGGCTTGCCATCAATTATGCCAAACAAGACTCTCAGCTATGTAAAATATTTCTGATATTTGTTAAAATTCTGTTCAATTATCTTCCTATTATCGAACAAGGACATACTGTAAATCATTTATGCGCATTTCTGTCCATCACCATGCAGGATAGATTTTATAAAATTGATGAAATTGACACGATCTCGCTAATCGAGTCTAATAACCATACCAACGTCGATTAAAGTCACGACGACCTTCTCTTTACATGATTTTAATAATTTTTTAACCTCTTGTTATTACTTTTTGCTTTACTCGAACAATTTCTTAAGTACACTGCTGTTCAGTTAAGACTGAATGAAGTACTCCTAGATGTTTTTGATCTTTTATTTAATATAGTCTCTAATTTAAGTAAAGAAATTGTAGCTTCTCTCTTGGATTTCTACCATTATATTGCCCCCATGACAGTCGGCATGTATAAAATTGTTTTTCATCAACATTTCGAAGAAAGTAGTTGCACCGAGTCTCGCAATCACTGCATTGAGTCTATGCGGGTGTTGTTCATAGTATGTAATGGGAACTCCTTCAACAAAAGTCTATACTAAACAGCTCTCATTCGTGTTTTCAGTGAAGGGTAAAGGGAATTTAACGTTTTTGTTGCCTTTGAACATCTCATTAAATATCAACAAATTGTCTTTCTCGTTGTTAAAGTCAATTTGATCGATAAGTGTCTTTTTCATCGACACTTCAGATACTGGTAATGTGAAAGCCCTTGAAAATTTGGACAAAAATCTGCTGATAAAGAATAAAATGTTAATATCTCGTTGAATATACTTTTCAACTCCTGGGTGTCTAACTTTAACGGCAACTTTTTGTTCTTTATACATGGCTTTATACACTTGGCTTACTGACCCTGATGCTATTGGGTTTGTATCAAACTCCTCAAAAATTTACAAAATTTACTTTCCGTAGTTTTTCTTGAATATCTTTTCAGTTGCTTTGAAAGAATGCTGGGGAGCGTGCTCTCTAAGATGTGCAAATTTTTCAGCCATATCTGGACCAATGATATCTCGACGGTGACTCATATATTGAAATGCTTTTATCCAGACAACTCCAGCTCTTTATACGGCCCTTACGAAACAACCGAGCCAGTAATCCCTTAGGAACTTGAAATTTCTGAATGGAAACAATACAATAACGGGCGTGAATATGAGTAAGAGTTGGAACAGTCTCAGAGTGTGCCAAATGATACTCAGCAGCTATGACCAAAAGGATTGCTTGTTTTATGCAAAAGTCTCTAACTTCATGATATCTCTTCGATGTTGAAACTTTTCCACTTCTTCTTTGGTTTAGGCACAATATGTTTTGCTGTTCTTGATGAAGTGCCAATAAGCGGATGAGAAAAGCACAGGCAGGATTAACCGGGACAGTGGCTTCCACTTTATGAAGCTGACTCTGCTGCCCATAGGTGAAAGTGGGTTCGTAATGCTGAATCGATACGTCCCGATGTTGAATATTCTGGTTTTGGCTAAATAGGCCCACATAAGATAATATTTGTGTCCTATTATTAATGCAGTTATAATAGGATATTATTATCCTCCATTATCATCAATTTAGACATCTGTAACTGGCCATATAATCATCTATGGATAAGTAGCATAACAGTTATAAATAATATCATTTTTGGTTGATGGCCTTAGCTTTCTGCTCCAACTTGTTACGAGCGTCCTTTTTCTGCTTTTGCCCGTGCTAGATTACTTTTAATAGTTTCTTGTTTTTGTTTGACATCACATTTTTGGACACTTGTGCGAAATCCTTTGCTTATTTCTTCTTCATTTTGATTTCCTGCTTCTTCTCGGTCACGATATCGTATTTATCTTGACTTCTCGTGTGTCTGCTCTCGTGCTCTACTTATTAGTCTTATTTATGTGTTTATTATGCGCCTCTTAGTTCTTTTTCTCTTTCTGGAACATATCTTTCCGTGTCATTTTCATCGAAGAAAGGCGATACATGTGCTGGAAGCTGCTTCACATCGTACCAATATTCCTTAACGTTGAGCAATTTATTAAAATTGATTGAGTCGTACACCCACTGCGGCTGAACATACTCCTTGGTCTTCACCAATGCCACATTCGGTTTCTCACGATCTGTGATGATGTGAGTTATTGTTGTGCTGGATGCATTGAAATCATAAGTAACATGACCTCCCATTGCCAAAATTACATATTCAAGCGATTCTCTGGGGACCTCTGTGCTTAAGTAGAAGCCCAAACCAGAAAACAGAAGTTTTTTATTTAATGCTTCCT
>APMI01015450.1_pt1 | contig 13133 bp, 7 predicted proteins | sample 667938 | NCBI WGS metagenome assembly APMI01 (sample SAMN01084076, study PRJNA167559) | wastewater metagenome | biome: Wastewater | place: Denmark: Ejby Moelle, Odense | collected 2011-11-28 | reverse complement strand
TTATTATAATTCAATAACATCCAACCTGTAAATAAACCTTTGATATGATCTGCATTTTTATTAGGAAGATAAGTAGGATAATCTCCATATGCTGTATTGCAATACATCACATCATCTTGATCAAAACCAGCTGGCCAAATCCCAATTCTTCTTTCAAAATTATTTTTTTGGCTCAAAACTACGGTAGAAACGTGCCAATATTGTCCAAAATTATCTTCGAAAGTAGCACCGTGTCCAGCTCCTCTTGCAAAACCACCTGGTTTATACGAAAACGGATTGTGTCTTTGGTAAGAAAAAGCATCTAAAGGATTTTCGCTTACATACACTCCGTCTGCATAACCAGAAAACTCTGTTCCGGGAGCGCCGTATTGTAAGTAATATTTATTGTTATGCTTCGTCATCCAAGCTCCTTCTATAAATGGTGGCAAAAAAGTATTGTCATTATATTCCCCAAATCTTTCCCAACCGTGAACTTCTGGATGCAATCCCAATAAAGGTTTCACATAACCTTCGGATTGTAAAGTTTTGGTATTAATTTCAGTTCCAAGAATCGGAAACTCATTGCTAGAACCCCAATACAAGAATAACTTTTTCAAATCTTTATCATACAGAAATCCCGGATCCCAAGCTCCAACTTTGAAATGATCTACCGCAATTTCCCATTCATCTTTTTCAGGATTTTTAGATTTCCAAATAGAAAAACCTGGTCCGTGAGTAGAACCAATTACGTACAATTCGCCTTCCATTTCGAAAACAGCAGGTGCACACAATTCATCATAAATTTTAATGCTTGGATCTGCTTTTTGATTCGGCATTCTGAAAGCTCCCGGAGGAAATTGAGGAAACTCATCGGTTTGTTTTAAGAATTTTCTGGAAATAAAATTCCAGTTAGACATATCATCACTCCACCAATATCCCCATTGATTGGTACTAAAAAGGTAATATTTGCCTTTAAAATTCACAATCACAGGATCTGCAGTTGCTCTGTGTTTTCCCTGAGTTGCAAAATTAGGAATAGGTGTATATCCGTAATCTACGTTAATAGGATTACAATACGTTCTCTGCTGAGCAGAAAATTGCATCACAATCATTACGAATAAAAATTGTAAAAATAATTTTGTTTTTTTCATATATTAATTTCTTTTTTTTACCACAAAAGAGACAAAAGCTTTTTATCCTTTTTAAATTCAATAGTAAAAAAAGCAGAATGTTACCTTTTTTTACTTTTGAACTACTTGTTTTCAATACTTTCTTTTGCGGTATATTATTTATTAAGCATTTATACAATCATTAATTCTTTTATGGTTTAAAATCTTTATAATATTCCAAAATTGCCAAAACATAAGCGCCAGAACCGTAGCCAACCATAGGAATGGCACCGCTATAAGCTTCTTCGTCATTGGTAATAATTTCTGGAATTAAATTGTAATTTTTTTCGGCAAAACTGGTAATTCTGTCAATATTCTTTTTAGCATCTTGTTTTAATCCAAAATGATTTTGCGCCACTGCAACTCTCAAATTTGCAAAAGGCCATTCTTGATTTTCGTAGGAATCTTCAGAATTAAAACGAATATAACCTCTATCTTTTCCGTACTTTTCGTTCACTTTCAGATGCTTATTGTACTCATTCATATGAGAAACTAACATACTTTTGTCTTTAATAAATTGTGAAGCAAACAACTCAAAAGTAGCTCCATCAAAATAATAATGATCTTCTGGCGAAAAATCATTAGCATTGCCTTTCACATACTTGTTTTCCATCCACATATTTTTCATTACTCCGTCATAAATTCTTTGTGAAGCGTCTTTATATTTTTGAAAATCAAGATTTTCGTGTTGCAATAATTCTGCCAATTTTGAAAGTCCTACAGAAGCAACTCCATTGGTAAATGCAAATTGTCTTCCCGGAAGATGATGTTCCCAAGGTCCAGAATCTCGCTTCAACAAATTATTTTCTTGAATAATAAAAAGCAAAGGATCTCCTACTTTTTGGGTAACCAAAGGTTGCCATTTTTTAAAAAACTCCCAATCTTGGCTTTCATTTACATAATCTGCAAAAGCAATGAGAAACAATCCCCAATCATCATATTCTATATTAGGTCCGTTTTCATTGAAATCACATTCCTCGGTTCCATCGCCGAAATATCTTGTTAAAGAAATCTGGTAATCTATTTCTGGTCCGTAATTTTTACCATCTCTGAAAATATAATTTTTAAATCTATTTCCTTTGGCTTTTAGCATAAATTCCAAACCTTTTTTGGCTTCATCGTACATTCCTAATTTTGCCATTGCCGAAATCGCAAAAGTACCATCGCGAACCCAAGAAATAGCCCAAACTCCAGGACGTAGCGATGCCAAAACCTGTCCGTGAGAAAACGGAAGTTCATCTTTATCCGAAACTTGCGACATTTTAAGCACAGAAACCGCTTGTTCCATTGTGTTTCTTTCTGCTACGGAAATATTTTTTGGAATTTTTGCCTTGTTGATAAGATTTCGCATAAAGGCGAGTTCGGATTCTCGTAAATTTCTAGTTTCATCATTTAAAATTGCATATTTAGGAAATTCACCATCTTTAATTTCATTTTCTGGAAAAAAGTAATAATCTTTTTCAATGTCATTCAACATTTGAATCATAAATTTACCCGAACTATTTTGATTTAAATCAAATTTTCTTACAACATTTTTTTTCCCTTCAACAACAACATAAAACACTTTTTCTCCATTTGTAAATGAAGCAAAATAATTAATCGTTAAATCTTTATATTTAACTTCTATAACGTGCGTGTTTTCCTTGTACCCAACAGAAATCGGTTTATCTATTCTGTTGGTTTTAAGATTGGTAATGAAAGGTTTTACAGAATTTGTAGAATCTATTTGTGCAAAAATATGAGGATAAACTGCTTCTATCTCGTCAGTTTCGGTATTATAAACAGCTGAAATTAAACCATTAGAAGTGGTGAGTTGATGGTAAGAATTTTTATTAAGTTTGGCTTTTGCTTTTAAAGCATTGTACTCTTTTAATTTCATTAAAGACAATTTCCCTTTGTACAAACCACCAAAAGCACCAGCGTGATACACTCTAATTGCCAATACATTATGAGCCTTCAGAAGAGTTTTCGGAATTACATAATTTCTTTGTCTATCCCAAGCTGATTGATCATTTGGAGGCATTTTACCAGTGGCTCCTATTTTTTCTCCGTTAAAAAAAGTCTCATCACAAGCATCAATAGTTCCCAATTCTAGCATAAGATCTTCTTTTTGGAAATTTGCAGGCAAATCAAAACTCACTCTATACCACGCAAAACCGTGATACATCCCAACAGAAGTTTCCGTCCATTTTGCAGGAACGGCAATGTTTTGCCAAGAAGAATCATTGAACTCAGGATTTTTGAATTCTGCTTTATCTTCTTTGATGATTTTCCAATGATTCGTTGGAATCTGGAAAACCGATTGTGCAAACATCTGAAACCCTATTAATAAGAAAAATAGATACCTCATCAGATTTTTGTGTTTTTATTACGTTTTTTTCTAAAGAATTCCGCCTTCATCTTCTACAATGTACTTGCAATAAAGAAATTCATCTGGATTGATTTTTTTTTGCAAAGTAAGTTTATAGGATAATATTTGCATCAAAACACTTTCCATCAGAAATTGTTCGATTTCTGTTTTTACTTTTAAATCAAAGGTTTTTACCCCTTCAATTTTTGGCAAATCATTTCCAACAATTGTTACATTTCCTTTGAGCAATGCTAAATCTTTTGCTAATTTCAAATCATTTTCTTTCTGAATTCCTTCATTCAAAAAAATAAAATAATTAATAGGATTAAGTGCTACTTCTTGCAAACCGTGTCTAAAACTTCCTGTATCAAAAGAAACCGCAGGTTGTTTTGCCGCTTCGTGCCAAAGCAAAACCGCTTCGTTAATGGTTCCGCTTTGTGGTTTTCTGCCTAAAAAATAGGTAGGATTTTCGGTTTTGAATTCTTTAAGATTATCCTCTGCAAAATTTTCAAATCGTTTTAACTCATCATTGAAGTTTTCAAAAGAAATTTCTTTGATGCTATTTTTTGAAAAAAAGTTAGCTATCAAAAAAATGGCAGTAAAAGTCGCTAAAGAAATAGAATTATCCATATTTACCTTCATTGGCAAAAATAAATCAACGTCTTTTGCAAGCATACTTTCTGCATCATTTCCTACACCAATTGTTTTGATTTTCTGTGCTTTACAATATTGAAGAGATTGAATAATTTCTATACTTTTTCCACTTCTGGAAAGCAAAATCACCACGGTATTGGGCAATAACGGATAGTTTAAAAACTCTGCGCTATCGATTAAATGCGCTCTATAACCTTTTTGCCAAAGAAAATATTCCCAGAATTTTCCTGCATTGTAACTCGCTCCAATTCCTGAAATGATGATTTCCGAAGCTTCATCTAAACATTTTTGAGTTTCATAAATAAGATTTCCACCTTCATTTTGATAAAAATAAAGACATTTTTCCCATTCTACAGCTTGTGAACTTATATTTTGAAAATATTGAGACACTTTTAATTTACGATTTAAGATTTTGGATTGTAGATGCTTATTCTAATGAATTTTCACAAATTTAAAGGATTGAGCAGATTTTAATTTCCTTATAATCTACTCAATTCCTTAAATTCATCATTAAAAAAGCAAAGAACAGTACTGAAACCGTCTTTGCTTTTTAAAATAATATTATTTATTCCAAGTAACTTTTTGTGAAACCGTCTTTTGTGAATCACCTCCTACGAAAAATTCAAATTCACCAGACTCCCAATCGTATTTCAGATTATTGTCATAGAATTTAAGATCTTCTGGAGTTACGCTGAAGGTAACTGTTTTAGATTCACCAGCTTTTAAGAACACTTTTTGGAAACCTTTTAGCTCTTTTACGGGTCTTGTATTGCTGCCAACTAAATCTCTGATGTACAATTGTACGATTTCGGCGCCATCATATTTTCCTGAATTTTTCAATTCTACAGAAACTTTTAAAGTTTGATTTCCTTTTAAATTTTTAGAACTTAAACTCAAATTATTGTAAGCAAACTGAGTGTAACTTAAACCATAACCAAAAGGATAAAGTGGTGTATTACATTCATCTAAATAATTAGAACGGAATTTTTCGAACTGACATTTTTCTACAGAAGCTTGAGAAAGTGGTCTTCCTGTATTTTTATGATTGTAGAAAATAGGAACTTGTCCTACACTTCTTGGGAAAGTCATTGGTAATTTAGCGGAAGGATTTACTTTACCATAAAGTACATCAGAAATCGCTAAACCAGCTTCAGAACCTGGGAACCATACATTAAGAATAGCATCAGCTAATTCGCTTTCTTCTTTAATTTCCATAGCTCTACCTGCAAATAATACCAATACAATTGGTTTCCCTGTTTTTTTCAATTCTTTAAATAAGTCTTTTTGAGCTTGAGGAATAGAAATATTAGTTCTAGAGCTAGATTCGCCACTCATTTCAGCAGTTTCTCCGATTGCAAGAAGAATTACATCCGCTTTATTAGCTACATCTACTGCTTCTTTTAGCATTTCTTCTTTGCTTCTAGGATCTCTGTATGTATTTTTATTAAACATAGCAGCATTTTGTTCAAAAGTAGCATCATAATCTACATTAGAACCTTTAGCATATGTGAAATTTACAGAATTCCCTAAAGTTTGTTTAAGTCCTGCCAAAAGAGAAATTGCATCTTTGTGTTTTGCAGCTACACTCCAAGTTCCAGGCATATTCTCGGCATTGTCTGCTAATGGTCCTATAACTGCAATATTTTTTTGAGATTTTAACGGAAGAATTTCGTTAGCGTTTTTCATTAAAACCATAGATTGTGCAGAAATATTTCTTGCTACATCTCTATTCGCTTGACTAAAAACTTCGGTTTTAGCTCTGTTTACATCACAATATTTATATGGATCATCAAAAAGCCCCAAATCATACTTAGCTTCTAAAATTCTTTTTACCGCTAAATCTATTTGTTTGATGTTTACTTTTCCCTCTTGTACAGATTTTTTAAGAGTGGTAAGGAAGCCTTCTCCTACCATATCCATATCTACACCTGCATTCATTGCTAAGGCAGAAACTTGTTGTAAATCTCCCATTCCGTGGTCTGTCATTTCATTGATACCAGTGTAATCCGTAACTACAAAACCTTTGAATTTCCATTGATTTCTAAGAACTTCTGTCATTAACCATTTATTACCAGTAGCAGGAATTCCGTCCACTTCATTGAAAGAAGCCATCACAGAACCTACACCTGCATCTACCGCTGCTTTATAAGGAGGGAAATACTCATTATACATTCTTACGTGGCTCATATCTACGGTATTATAATCTCTACCAGCGTCTGGAGCTCCATATAATGCAAAATGCTTCACACATGCCAAAATGGTATTTTTAAGAGATAAATCTTTTCCTTGATAACCAAAAACCATTGCTTTTGCCATTTCAGAACCTAGATATGGATCTTCACCTGCACCTTCTGCTACTCTTCCCCATCTTGGGTCTCTAGAAACATCCACCATCGGTGAGAAAGTCCAGTTAATACCATCAGAACTGGCTTCATTAGCAGCAATTCTAGCAGATTGTTGTACCAAATTGGTATCAAAAGAAGACGCTAAACCTAGTGGAATTGGGAAATTGGTTTCATAACCATGGATAACATCCATCCCGAAAATTAAAGGGATTTTTAAACGGCTTTTTTCTACCGCTACTTTTTGTACTTCTCTGATTTTTTCAACTCCTTTTATGTTGAAAAGACCTCCTACTTTTCCTTCTTCAATTTTTTTTCCGATATCAGAACTTTGAGCTTGACCGGTGGTAATATCACCAGCTCCTGGAAGATTAAGTTGCCCTAATTTTTCGTCTAATGTCATTTTAGACAATAGAGAATTTACGAAAACTGTCTTTTTGGCTTGATACTCTTTAGTTTGATAACTTTGAACTGGCTGTTTTACAATCTCTTGAGAAAACCCTACAGCAGAAACCAACAGCGTGCATAACACCATTTTAGGATTAAAAGTTAACATATATAATTTTTATTTAGGATTAATTTAAGGTAAAATTATGAATCTTTTATGATATACATACTATAAAATCTATATTTTAACACATTGAGACAATATTAAAAAATCATAAAATTTTACTTTAAGAATAATAATTTAATTAAATTTGGAAAATTCTAAATTTTAAAACTATTCTTTGCAAAAAATGAAATTAATACAACTGTTAGAAAAAAACGCTCAAAACCTTCCGAATAAAAACGCCATCAGTTACAGAGATAGAGAAAACCTTATTATCCTAACTTGGAAAGAATTTTGGAACAAGGTATGTCAAACCGCAAACGGACTTCATACTTTGGATGTAAAAAAGGGAGATTGTGTAGGCGTTTTTTCGCAAAACTCTAAAGATTGGGTCATTTTTGATGTTGCAACACAAATGTTAGGTGCTGTTACCATCCCTATTTACGCTACTAATAATTACGCACAAACAGAATACATCATCAAACAAACCGAAATGCAACATATTTTGGTAGGTGATTCTCCCCAATTAGAAATCCTGAAAAGTGCCGAAACTCATCTCAATAAAAAACTTCATATTTTCACCTCTCACATTATAAAAGATGAAGCTGAAAATATTACTTATTTTCCAGATTTTATTTCCCATTTTTCTACTGAAAGAAATATTGCCGAAATCACAGACGAAGATTTGGCTACCATATTATATACATCAGGAACCACTGGAACACCAAAAGGAGTAATGCTATCACACGGTTGTTTCAAAGATGTAATTACTGCACATAATCAGTTCTTTGGCTTTAATAACTTACACTCAATGAAATCTTTGGCTTTCTTACCTTTGAGCCATATTTTCGAAAGAGCATGGACTTTATATGTACTTTCTCAAGGAGGAGAAGTCGCGATTTTAGAAGACCCTAAAAATATCCTTAGTGCTTTAAAACAAGTACAACCAAACGCAATGTGTGCTGTACCTAGATTCTATGAAAAAGTGTATCAAACTTTGGTAAAAAAAATAGATGCAGCATCGCCAACCAAACAAAAATTGTTCAAAAAAGCACTGGAAGTAGGTGCTAAAGTTGCCGATAAAAAAAGAACAGGGGCGTCAATTCCTTTTGGCTTGAATCTTCAGCATAAATTCTTTAATGCTTTGGTTTTCAAAAAAATTAAAAAAGAATTGGGCGGGAATCTAGAATTCTTACCTTGTGGTGGTGCTATGCTTAAAAAAGAAATTTCCGAATTCTTTGCTGCCATTGGTTTACCTGTAATTGTAGGATACGGATTAACCGAAACCACCGCTACCGTAACCGCTTTGCCTACCAAAAATTATGTATATGGAAGTGTAGGAATTCCGTTACCTGGAGTAGAAATAAAAATAGGTGCAGAAGACGAAATCTTGGTAAAATATGGTGGCGTAATGAAAGGTTACTATAAAAACGAAGAAGAAACAGCCAAAGTTTTTACAGAAGATGGATATTTCAGAACAGGTGATGCTGGCAGAATAGATGAAAACGGAAATCTTTACATCGTAGATAGAATTAAAGATTTAATGAAGACCTCAAACGGAAAATACATTGCACCACAAACTATAGAAATCCCGTTGCAATCTCATCCTGAAATTCTTCAGGCGATGGTAATTGCGGAAGGAAAGCCTTATGTTTCGGCGGTAATTGTTCCAGATTTTGAAACTTTAATTGAGAAATATCAGGAGTTTAAAAACTATGTTTCGCTAACTATAGAAGAGAAGAAAAAACTATTAGAATCTCCTTTTATCAAAGAAAAATTCGAGAAAATAGTAGCAGATATTCAGAAGGAATTTGCGTCTTACGAAAAGATTAAAAAATTCAAACTTCTTCCAGAAGAGTTTACCATCGAAAAAGGCGAAATAACTCCTACTCTTAAAATTAAGAGAAGAGTGGTTCTAGAAAAACTAAATGCTCTGATTGAAGGAATGTATGCTTAATGTTTATGAAAACAAGTTGTAAGAACAGGTGATAATGAATTTTAAATTTTATCATAAACTGCTTTTTTTTGCCCTATTGGCAATTCCAAAAATAGCTTTTTGCCAATCAACTGATTTTACTATTCAAGAGGTAAAGTTTGAAAGTCAGGGAATAATGCTAGCTGGTTCTATTGTAGAGCCCAAAAAACCAATTGCAGCTGTGGTAATTGTTCACGGATCAGATCCTGTAAAAAGAGAAATGGACTTTGCTAAAATTCTTGCTAAAGAAGGTATAGCAGTTTTGACCTATGACAAACGAGGAGTTGGTGAATCTGGTGGTGTTTATGTAGGGCCTTCGGTTGGTACTAATAATATTGATTTTGATAATCTTAATCTTTTGTCTTACGATGCTAGTGCCGCTATCAATGTATTTAAAACTCATCTTAAAAATAAAAAAATTCCTCTTGGGTTGATAGGCTTTAGTCAGGCAGGATGGATTATTCCTCTAACCGCGGAAAAAAATAAAAATGTAAATTTCATGACCATTTTTAGTGGTCCCGTTATTACGACGCTAGAGCAGCTTAGATTTCAGTTTTATACCAATGGTAATGAAAATTTTTGGGACACGCATACAGAATCTGATGCCAGAGAACATACTAAAAATGATCCTGACAAATACCAATTTACAGCAACAAATCCTCAGGAACCGCTCAGAAAACTCACCATTCCAGGTCTTTGGATTTTTGGTGGTAAAGACATACAAGTGCCTGTAGTCTTATCAATGGAGAATTTAGACCAACTTAAGAAAAAAGGTAAAAAATATGAATATATCTTATTTCCGAAATTAGGGCACAATACATCTTCTTCAGAATCACCAGAGCCTGTAAAAGCTGCGGTTAAGTGGATAAAATCATTTAATCAAAAAAAGAAAAAATGAATCATTCCATTTGCCTTGCCAATAGATTCCGAGAAGTTATTTTAAATGGAACTTGGATTGCCAATACCAATTTCAAAAAAGAATTAGAAAATCTAGATTGGAAAATAGCAACAACTCAATTTCAAAACTTAAATACTATTTCTGTTCTTGCACAGCACATTCATTATTATATTAATGGTGTTAAAAATGTTTTTTTGGGAGGTAATCTAGAAATAAGTGACCAATATAGTTTTGATTTCCCTGAAATAAATTCACAAGAAGAATGGCAAAATTTTCTTATAAAATTCTGGACAGACTCGGAAGAATTTGCAAATTTGGTTGAGAAACTTCTAGAAGAAAAACTAGCCGAAGCTTTTGTAAATGAAAAATACGGAAGCTACCAAAGAAATATAGACGGAATGATAGAGCACTGTTACTATCATCTGGCTCAGATTGTATTAATTAAGAAAATATTAAATAAATAAATTTCTAAAAACACCCCCTCTTTTAGGTCATAAAAGAGGGGGTGTTTAATAATTATTGACAGTTATTTATTCTCTCATTTGCGCGTCTAGCACTGCAATAGTAGCGAGATTCACAATTTCATCTACACTGGCTCTCATTTGCAACACGTGAACAGGTTGACTTAGTCCCATCAGAATTGGGCCTACTACTTGGGCTACTTTCATCCCTCTGATAATTTTGTAAGAGAGATTAGCACTTTCTAGATTTGGGAAGATAAAAGTATTGGCTGGTGTATCTCCTAGTTTTGAGAAAGGATAATCACGAAGGTGATCTGCATCCATTGCAAAATCTGGCTGTATTTCTCCATCTACAATCATATTAGGATATTTCTGATGAAGAATTTCGACCGCTTTGGCTACTTTTTTAGAAATTTCTGCATTAGAAGAGAAGTTTTCGTAAGAAAGCATCGCAATTCTAGGTTCTATCGCAAAAGATTTGATGGTTACTTCTGCCATTTTTGCAATGTTTGCCATTTCCTCAGCAGTCGGATTTTGATTAATAGAAGTATCTGCAAAGAAATATGGTTTTTTATCAGACAAAATCATCATCATAGCCGCTACTCTGTCAACGCCTTTATCTTTTTCTATCAATTCTAGTACAGGTTTTAGTACAGTTCTATAATTTTTAGAATACCCAACAATAAGTGCATCTGTATCACCGTGTTTTAACATTAGTGGCCCGAAGTAATCTCTTTGTCTTACCAATCTTTTGGCAATATATTCATTTACCCCTTTTCTGTTTCTAAGTTCCCAAAGTGTTTTTCTATATTTTCTGCGATTTTCTTCTTGGTCATCATCAGAAGGATCTACAATAGGAACATCTAAATGAAGATCAAATTTTTCCATTTGTTCCAAAATATATTTCTTTTCTCCTAATAAAATAGGATGTGCAATTCCTTCTTCATAAAGAATTTGTGCAGCTTTTAGCACATTATATTCTTCGGCATTTCCTAGCACTACTCTTTTCGGATTAGAACGGGCACGATTTTGCATCATTCTGATGAGTTTTTCATCTCTTCCCATTCTGTCTAATAACTGAGTTTCGTAGGCTTCAAAATCTGTAATGGGTTTACCTGCAATTCCACTTTCTATAGCTGCTTTTGCCACTGCAATAGAGACTTTGGTCAATAGTCTATTATCAAAAGGTTTTGGAATAAAATATTCTCTTCCGAAGCCTAAATTTTTAACATTATATGCCAGTTTCACCATTTCTGGAACGGGTTCTTTGGCTAAATCTGCGATAGCGCGAACTGCTGCTAATTTCATTTCTTCATTAATTCCCGAAGCTTGTACATCTAATGCACCACGGAAAATGTATGGGAAACCTAGCACATTATTTACCTGATTAGGAAAATCACTTCTGCCAGTTGCCATAATTACATCTTCTCTCACAGAAACTGCCAGATTATAATCAATTTCGGGAGTAGGATTTGCCAGCGCAAAAACCAAAGGATTGTCTGCCATAGATTGCAACATTTCTGCCGTCATTACATTTCCTTTAGAAAGACCTACAAAAACATCAGCTCCCTTCAAAGCATCTTCTAGCGTTTCGAATTCGGTATGAGCAATGAAATCTATTTTTTCTGGAGTAAGGTTTTCTCTCTTATGATTGATAACGCCCTTAGAATCACACATCAGTACATTTTCTTTGTTAAGACCAAGCGCGACATATAATTTAGTACAAGCAATAGCTGCTGCTCCTGCACCGTTCACCACCATTTTTACTTCTTCTATTTTCTTACCTGCTAATTCCAAAGCATTAATAAGAGCTGCCGCCGAAATAATTGCCGTACCATGTTGGTCATCGTGCATTAAAGGTATATCTAGCTCTTCTTTTAATCTCTGTTCTATGTAAAAAGCTTCTGGCGCTTTAATATCTTCTAGGTTAATTCCACCAAAAGTAGGAGCAATTCCTTTTACAATTTCTATAAATTTATCTGGGTCTTTTTCATTGATTTCTATGTCAAAAACATTGATATCTGCAAAGATTTTAAACAATAAACCTTTACCTTCCATTACAGGTTTAGAAGCTTCTGCACCTATATCACCCAATCCTAGAACTGCTGTTCCGTTTGAAATTACAGCTACTAAATTACCTTTAGATGTATATTCATAGACTGTTTTTGGATTTTTTTCGATTTCTAAACAAGGTTCAGCTACTCCTGGTGAATAAGCCAAAGATAAATCTCTCTGAGATGAATGTGGTTTAGAAGGAATAACCTCTATTTTGCCTTTTGGTTCTGATTTATGGTAATCAAGGGCAGCTTGTCTAAACTGTTCTTGATCTCTATGCATTTTGTTAGACATAATTTAAAAAAATTATTGTTTGGGAAATATTATAATTGGTTGAAAATATATTTTTTGTGAAATTCTACCAGACTTTCTATTGGTTTTTGAACAATATGACCTACGGTTAAATTAAGTTCTGCTGCCGCTGCTCTTAGTACATCTTCATAATAATAAGCAATAGAACCTATGAAATTAATTTCTGCTTCTCTGGCTTCTTCGTAAGGTAAAACTTGATACTCAAAAAAATTCTTCATCTCATCAAAAACCATATTTTGAAAATACGGATGTTGTTTTCTTTGAACTACAAATTTATTAAACTCTGCTAAATAAGCATTAGCACGAGGATTGTGATACATATTTTTAATAGCATCTTCTATGGTCAAATGATATGTTTCTACAAATTCTTGGTGAAGGTCTTGAGGTA
>APMI01009975.1_pt1 | contig 13143 bp, 7 predicted proteins | sample 667938 | NCBI WGS metagenome assembly APMI01 (sample SAMN01084076, study PRJNA167559) | wastewater metagenome | biome: Wastewater | place: Denmark: Ejby Moelle, Odense | collected 2011-11-28 | reverse complement strand
TATAAATGAAGCATGTTGCAAACTAATGCCGTGTTTAAAAGCATTTTCAACAAATGGAATAAGTAACATCGGTGAAATGTTTAACCGGTTCAACTGCTCTTCTATATTGGTTTGTATAACGATGTTGGAGGAGCTGAACATGCGTAGTTTTTGTAGCGCAATGTAATTGTTTAGATATTCTACTTCTCTTGCCAGCGATATGCTCTCCTGCATATTTTCGTGCAACATGAAACGCATCATATCGCCTAACCGCTGAACCCCCTCTCCTGTTCTTTCAGCCCCCTCCTGCAAAGCGGTTCCATACAGCGTATTTAAAGCATTAAATAAAAAATGCGGATTGATTTGTGATCGCAAAAGACTAAGATTTGCTTGAGAGTCGCCCAATGCTGCTTGCAAATATTCTTTATCATCATTGCTTTTAGAAATATACCAACAACCGGGAATCACCACCGCAAATGCAAAAAGCATCCACAACATTGCAATGGGTTCAAAATTGCTACTGCCAGTGATCCCGGCAGATACCCCGCCACTAACTATGCCCAATACCAACACAATTGGTACAATTCGCCAAATATAAGCCCTACTCTTGTAGCGTTCCTTTCCTGCAAGTGGAATCAAATACCGGATGTGCCCATACAGTATAATTGCAACAAATGGCGCACCAACAGCAATGGCAGCCACACCAACTTGGGAGTTATTTGCACCAAATACTATCAATAAGGCGATCCAAGCAGATAGGATAATTGCTATTGTAACAACTCGGCTTTTATCTTTGGGTGCTGTTCTTGTTCTTTTCCTTTCTATAAGCTGTCTAAATACAAGCTCCTTTAAAATATAATATGCAACATATATCATAAAAACAATAGCAACTGTTGTAAACCCATCCATAAATATATTTAGATAGACGGTATTGCGATCGTATTTTCCAAACTTCCAGGCATCAAAATAGGTTTTGCTTACAGATACTAATGTAGCAATAATGAGGTACAATCCTAATACGGAGCCCAATTTGGCCCAACGGTCTTTTCTTTCCTCCGCCAGATTATTGAAAGAAACATAACCCATATAAAAAATGACAACCTGAAATATTCCCGGAATAAAAAAATGTTTAAAAAAATTGTACTGAATGTGATAATCTTCAAACCGATAAGCACTTGCATTTTCAGCATTTTTACTCATTACCAAAAGACTAAGTATAAACGATGCAGCAACAATAGAAACTATCCAAAACTCTATTTTATTGTAAATATCCTTTGCCTTCATACTAAATTACTTTTGTTATGCAAGATTACAGCAACATTGCAGTTCATAATACAGTTTGTGATAAAACCCTCATATAAAGTGATGAACTACCCGTCTATATTGTGATACATGCAACCACCACCACAAAGAGTATATATTACAAAAACCAAATAGTAATAATGAAACGATGTTTGAATGCGCTGCACTATAATGAACCATAAACAATACATTATATTTGCCTAACAATTTTTTATAACAATGCCTAACAGAACAATAGCCCCGCCAATAGTAGATGCAGTCAACTTTAATTTGAAATTAACCCCTTACGACAAGTATGTACTAAACAATGGTGTGGAAGAGTATGTAATAGATGGAGGCACAGAGGATGTGCTACAAATAGAGTGGGTTTTTGATGCAGGCAACTGGTACGAAACAAAGAATTTGGAAGCAGCAGTAACTAACTTTTTATTAAAAAATGGTACCGCAAGCAAAACTGCTTTTGAAATCAATGAGCATTTTGAATACTATGGCGCTCACCTCAACCGAAATTGTGGAGCTGAGTTTGCCAATGTTACGCTACACACACTTACCAAGCATATAGACAAACTATTACCCGTGGTTCGGGAGCTATTATCAGAAGCTTCATTGTTGCAAAGCGAAATGGATATTGCTATCCAAAACATGAAGCAAAAATTAGAAGTGAACCTAAAAAAAAGCAGCTTCGTTGCCGGGCGTTTAATAGATACCTATCTCTTTGGAGAACACCATCCCTATGGGCAGTACAGCCGGTATGAAGATTTTGATGCACTAACAAGAGATGATCTTGTTCAATTTTATAAAAAATATTATCAACAAGGGCCGTTCAAAATTTTTGTAGCAGGAAAAATTCCAACAAACTTAAAAACCTTACTTGAAACAAACTTTGGGGACTTTGGCAATATTAAGAACACACAACAAAAGTGTATAATAACGCCAGCAAAAGAGCACAAGTATAGAATAGTAAACGAAGAAAATGGCGTACAAGGATCCATCAGAATGGCAAGACCTTTCGGCAACCGCCACCATCCCGATTTTTTGAAAGCTCAGGTGTTGAACGTTGTTTTTGGTGGTTATTTTGGCAGTAGGTTGATGGCCAATATTCGGGAAGACAAAGGTTATACTTATGGCATTCATAGCTATTTGCTTGGCAACAAGCACGAAAATGGATGGATGATTAGTACCGAGGCCGGAAGGGATGTAAGCGATGCTGCTATAAACGAAGTGTATCAAGAGATGGCTTTGTTAAGAAACGAACCTGTAGATGCAGAGGAACTCATGTTGGTAAAAAACTATATGATGGGCTCCATTCTTGGCGATTTGGACGGCCCTTTTCAAATCATTGCAAGATGGAAAAACATTGTAATAAACGATCTGGATGCCAATTTCTTTAACCAATACATTTCTAATATCAAAAGCATCACACCACAGGAATTACAAGAAACTGCCAACAAATATTTAATCCCCGAAGACTTTTATGAATTAGTAGTAGTGTAGTATTTTTTGCAAAAAAAACTTGTTACAATCAAAGCACATTTAAATTGCCATAGAAAAATAAATAAATAGAAATGAAAAAGATTGCAACCCCAATGTTAGTAATTCATTTACTGCTACTATTATTTCAGTTGAGCCTGAGAGCACAAACCATCCCCATTCAAACCCAAAACTTTGCACAGGTGTTGCAAGTGGACGATCAGCACCGCCTAAAAATTACTCATTTTGGAAAACCGCTCCAAAATAGTGGGGAGTATCAATTTGCAAGCGAAGTTTTTGATAGAAAAGAAGAAGGCGCCAACAACAATAATCTTGCATTTGCCGTGGCAGGTATTAATAATAATATGGTGGAGCCCGCAATTGCGGTAGTACACACAGATGGGAACAACTCCATCGATCTAAAATATCAAAGCCATACAAGCACTACCACAAAAGAAGGTGCAACACTTACCACCATCACCTTAAAAGACCCTGTGTATCCTTTCACCGTTAAGTTGTTTTATAAAACATGGGCCAACGATGATGTAGTAGAACAGTGGACCACCATTAGCCATCAGGAAAAAGGGAAAGTGTTATTGAACAAATACGCTTCAGCCAATTTGTACTTTTTTAATCGCGATTTTTTTCTTACCAGTTACAACAATGTATGGGCAAGAGAACTACAACCAACGCTTACCCAACTAAAGCAAGGAATGCACACGATACAATCCCGCCTGGGCACAAGAGAAAACCTGCAAGCGTCTCAAAATTTTATGCTCGCTTTTGACGAAAAGGCTACTGAAAATACCGGAGCAGTACTAATCGGCCAGCTTGCATGGAATGGCAACTATGCAATCCAGTTTGAAACGGATGTGTATAAAAACTTGCACCTCGTTGCCGGTATCAATTCGTACCAATCAGCCTATGAACTATTACCCAATCAAGAATTAGAAACACCCCGACTTGTTTACACCTTTTCACAGGAAGGAATGGGAAAAGGTGCGCGAAACCTGCATAACTGGATGCGCAATCACAACTTGCTCGATGGTAACGGGCAGCGTCTTACCTTGTTGAACAATTGGGAAGCCACTTATTTCAACTTTGATCAGGAAAAATTAGTAACCCTATTTAAAGGAGCTAAAGAGTTAGGTGTGAATCTGTTTTTACTGGACGATGGCTGGTTTGCTAATAAATACCCAAGAAATGGAGATAATGCCGGATTGGGCGATTGGCAAGAAAATAAAAAGAAATTACCAGACGGAATTCCCTTTTTGGTAAAAGAAGCCGGAAAGGCAGGTATTCAATTTGGCATATGGATAGAGCCCGAAATGGTAAATCCCAAAAGCGAATTATATGAAAAAAGAATAGACTGGGTTCTTAGAGAAGAAAAACGTCCCGAAATTTATTTCCGCAACCAACTGGTACTGGATCTTACCAACCCCGAAGTGCAAGATTTTGTATTTGGCGTAGTGGACAAGCTGTTTACACAGAATCCAGAACTGGCTTTTATCAAATGGGATTGCAATGCACCCATCTTTAATGGACATTCCAAATACTTAGAAAAGAAAAAAATAGCACAATCAAATTTGTATGTTGAATACAGTCGGGGATTTGAAAACGTTTTAAAAAGAGTACGCGCAAAATATCCCAAAGTGCCGATGATGTTATGCTCTGGTGGTGGTGGGCGCACAGACTATGATCTACTAAAATACTTTACAGAGTTTTGGCCGAGCGATGATACAGACCCTCTGGAAAGAGTATTCATACAATGGAACTACTCATATTATTACCCTTCAATTGCTGTGTGCAACCACGTTACCGACTGGAGTAACAAATCGTTAAAATATAAAATTGACGTAGCCTCAATGGGAAAGTTAGGATTTGATATTGATGTACAAAAACTAAATCCAAAAGAACTTGCGTTTTGCAAACAGGCCATTAATAATTACAATAGCTTTAAAAATATAGTATGGCATGGCGATTTGTTTCGGCTTAAAAGCCCCTACGAAACCAATATAGCTTCCTTGCTTTATGTAAACAAGGATAAAGGGAGTTGCATCATGTTTAATTACCTTTCAGATTGGCGATATGTTTCTACGGCAACCCCAAGCCCTATATTGTTACAAGGGTTAGATGCAAACAAGCAATACAAGATTACGGAGCTAAACCTGCACGATGGCGACAAAACGCCAATCAATATCGCCCAAACATATAGTGGCAACTTCTTAATGAATGTTGGCATCAACCCCCGTGTTGATCTTAGTCGAACAAGCGTAGTGCTAAAAATTGAAGCATTATAAAAAGACGCTCTAATGTAAGGCATTAAGTACTTATTTTCCTTAATGTAGGTTAATACTCCTGCTTAACCTGTGTTATTTATCAAACGATGTTGCCAATGTAGCTTTGCATAAAAGGAGATTTAAAAAATGAAAAAATCAATTGAAAGAATCGTAGCAAAACCTATTCAGCCCGGTATGGTGGGTGATGGTTTCAGAGTATTTAACTATATTCCCCGCGGTGGAATTTCTCAACACCGCATGAGTCCATTTTTAATGCTCGATTTTGCTGCGGCGTTCAACTTTTCACCTACAGATAAACCTCGTGGCGTAGATGTTCACCCCCATAAAGGATTTGAAACCGTTACCATTTCCTACAAAGGCAGTGTAGCGCATAACGATAGTGCCGGCAATAGTGGCGTTATCAATCCCGGAGAGGTACAATGGATGACAGCAGGAAACGGAGTGCTTCATAAAGAATATCACGAAGAAAATTTCGCTGCCAAAGGGGGGCTGTTTGAAATGGTGCAACTATGGGTAAACTTACCCCAAAAGGACAAGTCGGAGACGCCTCATTATCAGGCATTAACAAAAGAACAAATAAAGACAATACAATTAGCCAATGATGGCGGAACAGTAAATGTAATTGCTGGCGATTATAATGGAACTTTGGGAGCAGCAGAAACATACACTCCAGTAAATTTGTTTGATATAAAATTGAAAGCAAATGCCGCTGCAACAACCAATATTCCGGCCACGCACAATACGGCACTGCTGGTTATTGAAGGACAGGTGAAAGTAAATGGCGAAAACATCGCCGAGCATCAATTTATCTTATTTAAAAACGAAGGCGAAGAAATAGCAATAGAAGCCGCAGCAGACAGCGTAGTTTTGTTAATGAGCGGAGAACCTATTAATGAGCCAATAGCAAGTTATGGTCCATTTGTAATGAACACTCAAAAGGAAATTCAAGAAGCAATAGCAGAATTTCAAAGTGGGAAATATGGTGTACTGAGCTAATCGCAGGTTTTATAAAAAAAAGTCTCCCGATGGGGGCTTTTTTTATCGCTAATTTTAGGGATTGCCCAACAACTGCCGATTGTGTATTTTGTTTAGCTAAAATCCCTGATTATGAACAAATTAATATTGCTCCTTCTGCTTTTTATCAATTACAGCACTTTTGCTCAATGCAATTATTACTATTTGCAAAACAATAAAACCGTTACAATTGGCATGTTCGACCGTAAAGGAAATCCTGATGGCAAGTATGTGTATAAGGTTTCCGGAGTTGCCAAAAATAGTAGTGGCAGCAGTGCTACTGTACAATCAGAGGTTTTTGACAGAAAGGGAAAATCAATGGGTGGTGGTAGCGGTGCCATGATGTGCAAAAACGGTGTATTAATGATAGACATGAAGATGTTGCTAAACCCACAACAAATGGAACAATTCAAAAATGCAAAAGTAGAAGGAAAATCTTCTTATATGGAATATCCTACTTCCTTAACCGTAGGCCAAAACCTCCCCGATGGAAAATTTAATATGGATATGGTTTTGGATGGCGGCATTGCAGCAAACATATCAATGGAAGTAACCAACCGAAAAGTTGAAGCTAAAGAAAAAACAACAACACCCGCCGGTAGTTGGGATGCCTATAAAATTACTTATGACGCAAAAACCGTAATTACAATGGGGGTTAGCATCCCAATAAAAATACAACAAACTGAGTGGTTTGTGCCTGATTTTGGAATGATAAAAAGCAGTTCCAAATGGGGTACACAGGAACTACAATCTATACAATAATTGTTCAACTTCTTTTAATGAAAATGGTTGTACCCTTTGCAATGGGAGTTAGGAAAAATTAGATACCCCCTCTTTTATAAAGCACAAAAAAAGGTTCGGCAAATGCCGAACCTTTTTTATAACTAAGGAAAATATAGTACTGCAATTTAGAACACTTTTAGCTCAGCTACATTTGAATAGTTTGCACCTCCGTACACCGAGGTAATTGTAAGTCTAAAATATCTAGCAGCAGGTGTAGCTGTCGCAAAAGTAAACTTCTGCCAGTTGCTATTATCCGCCACATTGATATTCGTTAAATTAGTCCATGTGGTGCCGTTTGTACTTACCTCAAAAGTCAACGTTTGGGGCCTTCCCGGATTGCCCACACCCTGGCGAGGCAAAAGGTTGATACCATGAACAATATTTGAAGCATTCATGTCAATGATAAACCAGTAAGGAAGTGGATCGGTACCACCTTGCCATTTGGAATGCCAAAAAGTACCCGGTAAGTTATCGAACATATGAATCACCCGGCCATTGTTGGCTCCTTCCCCAGAGGCTTCCTGCGAACTAAACCCTACCACTGTCCATGCCGAGTTGCCATAAGGAGGGAATGGATCTTTTTCGATATGAAAATATATCGTTTTCAGGCTCTGACTCACTTCAATGTTTGTAGCATTGGTAACGGTTATCGGCAATAAATACCCCTTTGATAAATCAATCTTTTCTGGGTAAAAGGTAACTAACACTGTTGTATCCTTTTTTCCAGCAGGCAGTGTAACTGTTGCAGATGGTAACTTATAATAAGTGTCGGGCATCAATGTATATTTTGTTTTATGTGCCGTATCAGCATTATAAGTATCAAAAGCAGCCTGGTCTATACCAAATGTTACCACAACATCAGCATCATGCGCTTTGGGCAAATTGATTGATATAGGTATCGTTACAGATGCTTTGGACATATCAAACGCCAACAAGGCATCCTTAAAATAATCAGCACCGCTACTGGCAATGGTATAGCTATTTACTGCCGGATATGCCAAAACTAAACGACTACTTCGATTATTGGGCGTATCCACTTGTTTATAACATCCTGTAATTACAAATAGTAATAAAAATGGGATGGATACATTATAGAATATTTTTTTCATTTTTCTAAATCTTTTAATATTATAAAACTAATTCCAACCCGGATTTTGAGTTAATTGCGTATTAAGTGTTAGCTGCTCTGTAGGCAATGGACTTAAATAATCCCTTTCTGTTTTAAAATTATATCCACTGGTGCCCACCACATTATTTCTATATGGGAAAATATAATCATTATCATTCACCGGATATAATGCTGTTAATCCTGCTGCGGCGGCATCGGCCATAGACGTAAACTGACTTCTTTTGGCTCCTAAAGGTTTCCAGCCTTTTATCAATTTACCGGCTGCCGCCCATCTCCAAATATCATCATGCCTGTACCCTTCAACGGCAAGTTCCACTCTTCTTTCTCTTCTTACTTCATTAATCAACGGCGACAGTTCTGGAAACGCCCAATTAGCATCTGAAACAATGCTGGCGATTACTAAATTGGGCATACCTACTCTGGCTCTCAACTTGTTGATGGTGGCATCTACATCACCTTGAGATGCGGTACCCAATTCAGCCTTTGCTTCAATATAGTTGAGCAAAGCTTCGGCATATCTAAAGTAAATAGTACCCTGTGTGCCGGCTGCAATAGCTTGTTGCTTACTATCAGGGTTTGTTCCTTTGTATAGCTGATACCCTGTATAATCCTTATCCTCTGCGGCGCCACCCCATGCTGGATGCCAAAAACGGGTGGTATCGGATAAATAGTGATTTCCATCATTAATTTGAACAGTTTGCGCCAAACGAGGATCGCGGTTTGTAGCCACATTTATTAAAGTAGCATCGCCCTGATACAATGGGCTAACGGCAATTGGTTTACCATCAGTACACAAATAAGATTCCACCATGCTTTTGCTGATGCCGCGTCCGCCACCCATTGTACCATAACGGGCAATCAGCGTATAGTTTCCATCGGCTACCGAATATTTTCTCCAAAACATCACTTCGTTGCTGCCAGAATAATCTAACTGATTGAACAAGTTCCAGTACCCTTTGGCAACCCCTACATTGTCTAATCCAAACTTGCTGCTATTCATTACTATTTGAGCAGCATCTGCAGCTTTTTGCAAAAATTTAGCGCCATCAGATCCTTGCGCACCAAAGGGTGTACCAGCATGATATTTTTCCCAAGTACCTTCATATAATGCAATACGCGACTGTAGCAAAGCTGCTACTTCTTTATATACCCTAAAGGGTTCGTATCCTGTAGCTCCTTTTGATGGAAGCACGGCAATAGCCTTATCCAAAATGCTCATGATACTATCCACCACCACATTCCTTGGAAGTCTTGGTGCAAAAAGATCAGTAGAATCGCTCACTGTTAGCACTTTGGAAATCCAGGGAACTGCTCCAAACTGCTTTAATTTGCTATAATAAAAATTAGCTTTAAAGAAAAGTACTTCGCCCAGATATTTGTTGATTTCTGTTTGATCGCCAGAGGCAGTTTGATATTTCCCTAAAAAGTAGTTTACTCTTCTGATACTGCTCCAGTCAGAATAACTCCATCCTCCGCCCGATGCGGGCAAAGTAGATTCTCCGTTCAAAAACCGGCTATAATTTCTATTGATCATATTGTCGCTGGTATTGTCATCCTCAGAAAAAATACCTGCTGTAAAATAGGCCTGTATGTAGCTTGGAAAACTAGAATAAAAAGAGTTTACATAAAAGCGTAAATCATTAGTACTCTTCCAATAATCTGCATCGGAAATAGCTGTGAGTGGTGCTCTATCTAAGAAGTCCTTTTTACAGGAAACCATCCCTATTATTGCAGCCAAACTAAATATTAAAATTTTTATCTTTTTCATTTGAAAGTCTTTTAGGGTTATAAGGAAACGTTTACACCAAATGAGTAACTTCTTTGCAGCGGATAAATTTTCATATCGCTAAAGAAAATTTCAGGATCAAGGGTGCTATGTTTTTTCAATGGAGAAACGGTGAATACATTTTCTACCATTGCATAAATCCTTAACCGTTGTATTGAAATGCCGCTTAAAAGGTTTTGAGGTAGTGTATAACCAATCTGAATATTTTTCATCCGCATATAGGCAGCACTCTGCATATATTTAGTTTGCGTTTGCTGGTTTTTGCCATTTTCTCCGCTCATATAAAATTTAGGGAAGTAGCCATCGGGTGTAGAAGGTGTCCACCTATCATTATGTACAGAAAATGGAGAGCTTTGCCACTCACTACCGGTTATCCCCCAGAAATAGTTGCCGCCCACAAAAACATCTCTCTTGGCTATACCCTGAATAAAGAAGCTGGCATCAAACGACTTCAAGGTAAAATCAGCGTAAAAACCATACTGATATCTGGGTGTGGTATTTCCAATTACTTTTAAATCGCCCATATCGCCTACTTTGCTAGCACCTACATTAATTTTTCCATCGCCATTCAGGTCTTTGTACTGAATATCGCCAGGACCCCATTTGGAGTAGATATAAGATTGATCGGGAGCTTTGGTTACATCATCATAGCTCTTAAAAAAGCCAACAGTTTCATATCCATAAATATCGCCCATTACTCTACCTGGGAAATAGTCGCTTAAAAGCTTTAAATCGTTGGGGTACTTGGTAACAATACCTTTGTAGTTACTGAGAGTACCTCTCAGGTTATAGGCCAGTTCTCCCACTTTGTCCTTCCAGGATAAGGTTAATTCAAATCCTTTGGTTTCCATCCCCAATACATTGGCTCTTGGAGGCGAAGCTCCTAAAATAGCTGGATAGTTTCCTTTGCTACCCAAAAAGTCGGTTGCACTTCTTTTATACCAGTCAAAAGTTACTCCCAGCCTGTTCCTCAAGGCTGTAAGATCAAAACCAAAATCTAACGTAGTGGTAGTAACCCAGGTAACCGTTGGGTCTATTAAACCCGGAGCAGAAGTAGCCGCTTCTAAACCACCATTAAAGTACCAAGAAGTATTGGTAGCAGCAGAAGTGCCTAATGCAGGATAAAAAGGATACCAGTTGCTTTGAAAATCTGCCACCTGATCGCCTAAGCTACCATAAGAACCTCTTAGTTTTAAAGTGTTTACCACATTAGCAACACCGCCTAAATCATTCCAAAATTTTTCTTTGCTTATATTCCAACCAGCCGACATGCCCGGATAAAATTTCCATCTGTTGGCAGAAAGGAATCGGGAGGTAGCGTCATACCGCCCAGAAACTTCTAACAAATACCGCTCGTCAAAATTGTAGTTGAATCTTCCAAAATAACCCATAGATGCCAGTTGCGATCTGCTATCTGAAGCAGTGGGCGTTTTGCCATAACTGGTGTTTAGGGAAGGTACATTGTCTGTGTATAAATAATTGTTATAACCAGAAAGTCCCATATTGTCATTCAACTCACTTACAAAACCACCCAATAATTTGAAATAATGTTTATTGACAGACTGTTCGTAGCTCGAAAACAGGTTTAGCAAATTATGATAGCGAAACCCAACACTTCTTGAAAACGAATTAGGGCTTGTCCAATCAAGCACCCCTCTTTTTCCGCTTGGCAAAGTTTGGTATAAGGTTTTTAAATGATTGGAGTTATTATTAATACTGGCTTCGTAGGTATAGTTTACTGTGGTATTCCATCCTTTAACGGGGGTAAAAATAAGTTCGCCGGTCATTAAAGGCTTATCCCAAGATTCTAAATTTCGTCCGCCGTTTAACTGATAAGGAATATCGCTAGTTTCGGAATACTCTCCATTTGGATCGCGTAATGCAATGTTGGGATGTTTTCGAGCTAACTGGTGCATCCAGTTGTCTCCGGTTCTACTACCGCCGGCCCACGGCCCATCATAAGTTTCTTTGGAATAAGACGTGCGCAATGCAAATTCTAACCAATTCGTTAATTTGCTGCTGAAGTTGGCACGCACATTATATCTTTTATAAATATCGCTGCCATACCGATACATACCCGGACGATCATTATATCCTAAGCCAACAAAAAACTTAGACTTGTCCGAGCCACCCGATACGCTTAAATTGTGTTGTTGCAAAGTTTGTGCGTTCTTGTAAAATACTTTAAACCAATCGTTATTAGCATTGGCCCCAAACCAGCTTAGCCACTCATCGCTACCGGAGTTAGGGTTGGCCATGGTTTCGGTTTTAAGAATGCCGGCCTGATAGTCCTTCATGCGCTGTATCAACTCTGCAGAAAAATAGTTATTAGTTCCGTATCCTGCATTATAGCCCGCCTCATTATAAATGGTTGCAAAATCCAGCGAGTTCATCATTTTGGGTAACCCAATTGGTGTATTGGTGGTAACCCCTCCATTGTATGAAATAGACACTTTACCCGCCTTTCCTTTCTTTGTTGTAATCAATATTACACCATAAGGAGCACTTGATCCATAAACAGCAGCAGCAGACGCATCTTTTATTACAGAAATACTTTCTACATCGTTAGGGTTGATGGCATTAAAATCACCAGCTTGCACCCCATCTATTACTATCAATGGAGAGCCTGTAGTCCCTATGCCCGTAAACCCTCTAATATTTAAAGACTGGGTTGCATTGGGAGCACCACCTGCATATTGTGTCATTATATTTAAGTTGGCTACAGCACCCTGCAAAGCCTGAGACAATCTTGAAACAGGACGATCTTCTAAGATTTGGTTATCAATGGTAGCAACGGCACCCGTAAGATTTATTTTCTTTTGAGTTCCATAAGCTACAACTACCACCTCATCCATCGTATTGGTAGTAGCCGCTAATGTTACATTCAATACAAAGTTGCTTCCTCCTGTATTTACGGCAACTTCCTTATCCTTATAGCCCACTGCAGAAAATACTAAAATGGCATTATCGTTTTTTACCTCTATTGAAAAAGAACCATCCTCTTTAGTGTTTGCTCCATTTTGTGTTCCTTTTTCAATAATACTTACTCCTTGTAGGGCTTCTCCCTTATCGCTTGTAACCGTACCCCTCACGGTTCTTGCAATTAAGGTGCTGGAAATTTTGTTTTCCGTTTCCTTTGTAGAAATATTCCAGCTACTGCTTATATCAAAGCTATTGTTTGCAGAAGCTTGTATTGCAAACAATACTAATACAACTGCCAGCTTTGATTTCAAAAGAAAATTCCACATGCGCCTATTGGTCAACGCAAGGGAAGGCTTAGTTTTTATCATATGACCTGTTTTTGATGATGAATGTTTAAAAATCACTTTTTTTTAATAGTTCGCTGTATTGAGGAAAAATGAAAACCTGCCAATACAATT
>APMI01007653.1_pt1 | contig 13149 bp, 8 predicted proteins | sample 667938 | NCBI WGS metagenome assembly APMI01 (sample SAMN01084076, study PRJNA167559) | wastewater metagenome | biome: Wastewater | place: Denmark: Ejby Moelle, Odense | collected 2011-11-28 | reverse complement strand
CGATCGATCGGCTCGAACCTTCTCCGTCCGCGACTTCAGTTCCCGACTCGACGCCATGTCCGCCTGACTCATCGTCTCGAGCCAGAGACACCATCTCGTGGTTCCGTTGATAAGATCGGTTCCCCCCATGAACGGCCTGATGAAGCCCGCCGCAACCTTGTCCTGTGCTCGCAACTGGGCTACCTCTGTCTCCCCCAAAGTCAGGTGGCCCCACTCCACCGGGTTTGATCCGGAGACCACTTCAGGCAGTGTGGGGGATAGCGGGCTGGAGCGCTTGCGTGCATACCGACTGGGCCCGTCTATCAGGTAGCCGTTGATCGTCGCGGGTGCGGACTCGTTCGGACCTGACCTCGGGTTTGGGTAGCTGAACAGACGCCGACCTCGCAGTCTCGTCTGCCTCTGGAAGCCGACGATCACGCAGTGGACCTTCGCCGCTCTCGTGGCCTCAGAAGTCCACTCGAAGGTGCGGTGGGCGAACGCTATCCCCCAGCCTGCCCCCTCCACCGGTTCGAACAGATCCCCCACTGACTGACCCTGCGTCACAGAGTTGGTCGACACGAACGCGAAGCGTCCCGGCTGGGTACCAAGGTGGTCGATCGCTTTGGCGTACCATCCCGTGACGTAGTCCAAGTAGCCCGCGTAGTTGCTTCCCCACGCCACCTTCAGGTCAGCCGTTTGGTCAGCAGACCGCTCCTTGTGGCCGAGAAACGGTGGGTTGCCAGCAATGACGAGGCTGCCAGAGGCGGTCACAACGCCGGACCAGTCAAGCCGCAATGCATTGGCGACGACGATCTTTGCTTCGCGCTGGATGGGGAGTCGCTCCGGGGCTTGCCCGAAGCGTTCCAGAAGCCTGAGGTCGCACTGGCGGTCCATCATGAACATCGCGGTCTCCGCTATCCGCGCGGGCCACTCGTCGATCTCGATGCCGTAGAAGTGATCGAGGGTTACGCGGATCTGGCGCACGAGGTCCCCGCCAAGGGTCTCTTGACCCACGACCTGCTTCGCGTCGTGCAGCGCCTCCATGACCTGCAGCTCGATGGCGCGGAGTTCGCGGTAGGCGACGATGATGAAGTTGCCGCAGCCGCAGGCGGGGTCCATGAACCGGATGGCGCCGAGTCGGTCCCAGAGCCTGGTGAGTGAGTTGACCCTCTTCTTGGTCGTGTCGCGGGCAAGGGCAGCGGCAAGGTCGTCTCGCAGCTCGTCCAGGAATAGTGGGTTGAGCGTCTTGAGGATGTTCTCCTCCGACGTGTAGTGCTCGCCGAGTGCCCGTCGTGTCTCGGCGTCGCGCACGGACTGGAACATGGAGCCGAAGATGGCGGGGCTGATGCCGGACCAGTCGACGGCGCAGGCGTCGAGGATGGCAGAACGGAAGTCCTTGCCCAGGGGTGGCAGGTCGATCTTCTCGTCGAAGATCCCGCCGTTGACGTACTTGAACCCGCTGAACCCGCTGGGTGTGCGCCCGGGAGAAGGCGTGTCGAGGAACTCGAACAGGTCGTTGAGCACGTGCGCAAGGTTGGATCCGTCGGGCAAGGTCTCGTACTGGATGACGTTCCGGAACGCGTCGGTCTGCCACATTTCGGTGTCATCGCCGAACATCAGGAAGAGGATCCGGGCAAGGGTCACGGAGATCTCATGGTCTCGGACCTTCGGGTCAACTTTCGGCAGATAGGCCTTCTCGACGGCGGCATACATGTTGGCCATGAGTTTGGAGGCCCGTTTGGACTCGTTCTGGGCCTCGGTGTCGAACGCGTCTCTGACCTTGCCCAAGACGGCGTTCGCATCGAGGACGACGTCGAACGGCATACGGATGATGTCGAGGCGGGCAGCGAACCTGGGGTCGGCGTCGCCCTTCTTGTGTCGGTGACTGGTGAGGCGCGAGGTGACCGACCCGTCCTTGGCGCGCCGCACCGGCCATCGCCAGACCTGCTCCTTCTCGCCGTCGAAGATCACCAGCCGATCGGTCGTGGTCTTGGCGATCAGCCCATCGAGTTCGGCTTCCAAGGCTGAACCCGGACGCTCGTCACACACCCAGACCCGTAGGCCCTTGTAGGAGGCGACGTTGCGAGCACTGATCTTGTGCCCTTCGTCGTCCGTCACGCTGACCGTCTGCTTGACGTCGGGGGCGAGCCAGTTGAGGTCTTCGATGAAGACCTCCTGGAACTCACCTCGGTCGACCTTGGGCAGCAGGTCTTGACTCACTTGTCCGTCACTCCAATCGAGCAGACGATGCGCAGCTCGTCCGACTCGCTGGAGCCGATCACGAGGCGGTCTTCGCGGTGCAGGCGGTCGAGCAGGTCGAGGACATCTTGATCGGGATACCTGTTCCGAAGGGCGATGGACAGCTGGTTGGTTGCGTGGGTGGTGAGCGGCCGCTCGTGCAGCGCGTTGAGCGCGTCCTCGGCTCGGTCGGCGTAGAAGGTTCCGCCGAACCGCTCCCAGATCCGTTTGCGTACTCCACGGAGGTTGCCCGCGGCACGTGCCTCGATCGTGAGCGGTCCACGGACAAGGTGCGCCTCGAGGTCGAAGTGGTCATCTCGCAGTGCTGCGGTGGGCGTGGTGGGCTCGGCTTCGAAGACGCGCAGTGCCTCTGCGGGTGTGAGGAGTCGCTCGGCCCCTGACGACTCACTGATGGCGAATGCGTCGACTCCGGACTCGGTGCGCACGAAGCAGGCGACACCCCCGTTGACCTCGCGTGCATACCGTTCTCGTGTGGAGTGGATGAGGTCCGGGAGCCCGAGGACCCTCTTGGCGATGGAGGGGTGGCTGTCTTGGGCGTTACTCCAGGCGAGCCATGCCTCGCTGACGGCGTCTGCTTCCCCTTCGCCGTCGTCATCGTCGTCGGACAGTCGCCCGTCGTAGAAGTCGTGGAGAAGCTTGATTTCGTCCTCCGTGCCGAAGAACTGCTCGTCGGAGCCGAAGGCCTCGGCGGCGGCGGTGAGTCGTGCGCGGATGCGGCGGCGCAGGTGGATCTGCTGTTCGACCTTGTCGTGGGTGATCAGGTATACGTGCACGGTGTCTGACACCTGGCCGACGCGGTCGACTCGCCCAGCGCGCTGGATGAGTCGGATGATGGCCCAGGGGAGGTCGTAGTTGACGATGACATGACTGTCCTGGAGGTTCTGTCCTTCGGACAGCACGTCGGTGGCGACCAAGACGTCGATTGGGTCGTCAGGGTCTTGGACGTCCTCGACGCGTTGCCCTGGAAGACGGTTCGACCGTGGGCTGAATCGTCGTGCCATGTCCGCCGGGTCGGCGGAGTCGCCCGTCGCCAAGCCGACGTTGTCGATGCCGGCCGCCTCGAGGGCAGCGGCGACGTAGCTGGCGGTGTCCTTGTACTCGCTGAAGACGAGGACCTTCTTGCCTTCGTGATCTCCGCGGAGCAGGTCGACCAGTGCGTTGACCTTGCTGTCGCGGGTGGAGTCCCAGGCGCCGAAATTCGTGAGGAGCGTGGTGATGAGCTCGTTGTCCTTGACCAGGTCGTGCCGCAGAGTGCTCTTGAAGACCGTCGAGTTGAGCCACTTCGTCTTGGCGGGTGCGCTGTGACGCAGCTCCTGGTAGCGGCTGTCCAGAGATCCGCCCACCGGCTCGTCGCTCTCCAGGTCCTCGTCGCTCACCGTGATCTGCCGGTCAGTGAAGCTGCCCAGCGGGACCTGGAGCTTCTCGTCGATGGCGTAGATGAAGAGCCCGTTGCGTGCGCGCTGTCGTTGGAGCGAGAGGATGAACGAGTGGCCGGAGGATGAGAGCCGCTTGAAGAGACCGACCCGGACGAACCCGCTGACGTTGCCGCGGCCCGAGCGGATGTCGTCCAGGTACTTCTTGTCCTCCGCCGTCTTGGGTGCTCTCGGATCCTCGTAATCTGACAGGCGGTACCGGGGCAGCGTCAGCTTCGCGATCGCGTCCAGGGTGGCGTCGTCCTCCATCAGGGACGCCGGGTCGTTCTCGCCGAAGGCGTGCGTCAGGGGGTGCGGGACGCGTCTCGGGAAGAAGAACTCGGTCCCGTCGGCGAACCGCAGATACTCGCGTTCCTGAGTCGTCCCGTCCGGCAGGGTGATGGACTTCTTGCGTGCGGACTTCTTGATGAAGCTGCGGGTGCGGCGCACCAGGTGGTCGGACATGAGGCGGCGCCAGTCGTCGGCCTCCTCCGAGCGCTTGAACGCAACCAGCGTGTTGGTCTTCCCGTCGACCTTGTCGGCCAGGGTGGGGTCCTTCGCCATGGCTGCTGAGGGAACGATGCCCAGGTCGTCGTCCTCGTCGATGTAGATCGCCAGCTGGTTGGCGACGTCGGCGAAGGCGAGGTTGTATGGCGTGGCGGTCAGCAGCAGGACCTTGCTCGAGTTGCGGCGGACGTAGTCGCGGATGGCCTCATGCGCTTTGGTGGCGTCGTTGCGCAGGTTGTGCGACTCGTCGCAGATGACGAGCTTGAACAACTTGAGGTCGGGAAGGACCTTGTCGGCCATCGAGTAGGGGATGACCCGAGCGCCATCGACGCCGTAGGCCTCGAGGTGCGCTTGCCACATCGTCTCGAGGTTCTTCGGACACAACACCAGCGTGCTGTAATCCTCGGCGGCCTGCAGCATCAGCGCCGTGGCCACTGCTGTCAGGGTCTTGCCCAAGCCGACCACATCACCGAGCATCGTCCCGCCGCGGCGGACGATCCGGCGTGCGAGGGTTCTCACCGCTGTGACCTGGTAGTCGAGCAGGAGGTCCTGCATTGACTTAGGGAGCACGTAGCCGAGTCCGTCGCGGGCGTCCTGGGAGAGCGCGTGACAGACCTTCAGGTAGACCTCGAAGGGGGTCGCCTGCTCTTCGCCGGACCAAGACTCCTCGATGAGCTCGATGATCTCTTTGGTGACTGTCAACGAGTACTTGTCGCTCCACCGGTCCTCGAACCATTGCTCCAGCTTCTGGTTGGGGTCCTGGTCCGCGATGTCGATGTTGAGCTCGAGGTTGTTGAACAGCCCGGCGCCCGTGAAGTTGGACGATCCGAGATAGGACCAGAGCGGGACAGGCCCGCCCCCGCCGCGGAGGATGTAGGTCTTGCCATGCAAGGGCCGCCTCGTGAAGACCTTGATCTGCGCGCGACCAGACTCCAACTGCCGCTTCATGAGCTGAAGGGTGGCCTGCCCGCTCTTGGTCGGAAGTCCACGCATCAGCTGGGTCCGCAGGTGTCGCACAAGGCGTTCCTTCTGCTCCAGAGCCTTGCTGTTGTCGTGGATGTGCGGGCCTGGCTCGGGCTCCAACAACCCGGCTTGCAGGGAGTTCAGAATCGCTTGGGAGTCGGACGGAGCGACCATGCCCACGAGCACGCGGGCCCGGGGCTCGTCACCCTGGGCGTAGGGCTTGCTTTCAAGAACCTCTCCCAGGTGCGCCCACCCTCGCAGGTCGAGGTAGCCGGTCGCCACGTCGACACAGGAGTAAGACGCGTCCAAGTGATGTCGGAGTGCAACCCCCAGTTGGCTCTCGGGTGCGAGGTTGTCGAAGATCGTCGGCACGGTTCGATCCTGCCTTAGTCCTGCGACATCGCGTTGGCCGAGTAGGTGTAGTGCAGGAGGCACCTCTGAACACTCGCCAGCGCGGATTCGACGACCTGGCGCTGACGGAAGGTGCCGCCTGACCGAGCGAGGGCGGCCTTGAGGCGTTCCTGATCCAGCAGCAACTGCGCTCGCTCGTAGTCATAGGCCCGTCGGCACTTCGGACGGCAGAACAGTTGTGGGCGCCCCCTGGCCCGCCTTCGCGCGATCCTCACAGCGTCCGGACATCGCGGATTCATGCACAGGAACTCCTCAAGAGGCTTCACGGCCGTTGGCCACTCCGAGGCCAGGATCGGGACGGTGGCCTCGCTCGAGGTGACGGCGGTGTTGATGCGCTGTGGCACAGAGGGTGGAAGTCCTTCGCTAGGGCTGGTCAGACCCTGTCGCCGAGCGTTGGTCGCGCTCGGCTCACTCAGTGTTGGGCTGGTCAGACCCATCGCTTCGACACTACCCGATCGGCGATCTCTCGTCACGGATCTAGGGTAGGGGAAAAGAGGCGCCTGCGATGCTTAATAAACGACAATTTGGGCCCTACCTGCGGGGATGCGCATCGGGTTGCTGGGGATCGTCTCCCGCGCAGGCAGCCGTGGCATATTGCTCACTAAAGTCGATCCCGCCCGTGGCGCCAGATGTCTGGCGCTTATTGAGCGGAAACCCTTGATCAGCCATCGCTGGCGCCGTAGGCTCCCGCACAGGACAGTACCGAGATGCCTCACCCTCAACATGGGTGAGGGGCGCCCGCGTCAACGGGCACCCCTCGGCGAACGGTCCCGATGAATCTTGCCTAGAAACGAAGGTGCCGTCGCGTGGACGAGTCTATTTCGCGTGCCCCGAAGCGGCCAGCCCCTGTGGTGCTGGCCTCGGACCTGGACGCCGAGTGGTTCTTCGACCTGGGAGCGGGGCTGGCTGTGTGGCCGTGGCCGGCGCATCCGGACGTGACAAGGTTGCAGCGGACGCGCACGCCGAAGGTGCAAGCGAAGTCGTCGCATGTCCCGGTCTACGCGTACTCGGTCACGACCCAGACCCACTTGCATCTGGAGTCGGGGCTGGAGCACGACCTGGTCCGGGAGCTGGATCGCCGTGCGGATGTCACCTGGTTGGTGGCGCAGCCCTGCAGACTCCGGTTGCCGGCCAAGCGCCGGGGGCGTCGCCTCGAGCACACCCCGGACCTGCTCAGCCGTCACGTCGACGGGACCATCCGTCTGTGGGATGCCCGACCGGTGAGGCGTCATGACGAGGACTTCAAGTTGAAGGTTCGGCTGACCGCGGAGGCGTGCGCTGAGGTGGGTTGGTGCCACGAGGTGTTCGCCGGCTGGTCTCGCGTGCGGCGGGTGAACCTGATGTGGGTCCACGGCTTCCGGAGGCCTATGCCGTGGTACGTCGGATCGCTGCGTTTGCTGCATGAGTACCTCGAGGGCAACGGCACCGTCGCCGATGTCCTTGAGCTCGACGCCGGCGGCGGGCACGTGTTGTCGGCGATGTGGCACGGCATCTGGAGCGGCCAGATCGACTGCGACCTGGACCGCCCCATCACCCGGACGACCCGGTTGGTCGTCCGCGAGCCCGAGGCTGTGATCTCGTGAGCAAGGCGGTCGAGTTGTATGTCGGCGCCCGCGTCCTCATGACCTACGGCCCATCGGTCGTCGTCGAGCTGGGCCGACACGGCATCACCGTGAAGGACGCACTCGGGGAGAACCACTTCGTGCGCGCCGACCAGCTCGCGGTCACCGGGTTCGGCGAGGAGGGTCTCGACGCGATCCACCTGTCGCTGCAGCCGTGGTGGAACAGCCTCACGACCGCGATCCGCGCCGAGGTCCTGCTCAAGCTCGAAGTCGTCCTGGAGATCCTCACGGCATACCGCGACGGGCACCCGCTGATGGCCCGCGAAGGAGAACCGTTCTTCCCGTTCGGTGACGGCTTCGGGGTGAGTCTCACCAAGCGGATCGAGGCGATGGCCCGCCAGCTCACCTTCGAGTACAGCCTCGACCGGATGCGTGTCCGCCGCGTCCTGGCCGGCGAGATCGTCAAGAACAGCGTCTCGGCTAATACGATCCGCGGCTGGATCAAGGCATTCCAGCGGGAAGGCCTCCGGGGCCTGGTCGACGGCCGCAAGACCAAAGGCCGCCAAGGGTTCGAGGTCATCGACCCGCGCTTCGTGCGCATCCTTGACGAAGAGTTGGCCGGCTTCGACGGCACCCGGAGCAAGGTCAGCCTCGTCGAGATCGAGCGGCGCGTTCTGGTACGTCTGAAGCAGGAGGGGGTCGACGACATCGAATTGCCGCAGCGGATCACCCAGCAGTACCTGTCCATGCGATTCGCCGCGCTGGGTCACACCACGAAGCAGCACAAGTCCTCGGCCCTGCGAAGGAACTCCGGCCGCAGCAACTACCCGGCCACTCATCCCGGCCACTTCGCTGTCGACGTCACCCGCTGCGACAACTTGGTTTGGGACGACGTGTACGAGCGGGTCTACTCCGTCGAGATCATCACCATCATCTCGATCCCGAGCCGTGTGGTCGTCGCCTGCCGCGTGGTGCCCCGATCGGCGAACTCCCTGGAGATCGCCCTGGCCCTGTACGACGCGATCCGGCCCTTCTCCATGGTCGTCGAGGAGACCACCATCGACGACTTTCGCTGGTGCGGCATACCGGCCAGTCTCGACTTCGGCGATAACCCCCTCACCGCGCACGCCAGCCGGGTCCGCACCAGTCGTGAGGTGACTGGACGGCACGTCAAACCCGGGATCACGCCCATCTCGTTGCGCGCGGACAACGGGTCGATCTTCCTCAGCGAGAGCCTGCGTGCGCTTCTACTCGACTGGCAGGTCGACCTCATGCCCTCCCGGCCCGGACGTCCCATTGACAACAACCTGGTTGAGCGGTGGCACGACAGCCTCCAGGCGGCATACCAGTCCTTCCGCAACGGTGCCGGGTTCAAGGGCCGCGCGGTGCACGAGCGGGGACGGTTCGTCGGCTGGGTCGGGTTCGAGCCACTGGGCTCCTGGCGCGAGCTGCAGCAACATCTCCACCGTCATATCGCGATCGGGTACCACCGGAATCGTCACGGCGGCGTGAAGATCCCCGGCGTCGAGGACGGCAACTTCACTCCCCTGGAGCGCCACGACATGGTGCACGCGATCAGCGGTCGGCTCCTGGCCCCCCAGCATCCCGACCTCATCTATTGCCTGCTTCCGGAGAAGTGGCTCACCCCCGGCAACGGCGGCGTCGCCTTCCGCGGACTGACCTACGACGGCGACGTCCTCGACGAGATCCACGGCGTCCGCCCCGGCACCTACCGCGCGCAAGACGCCAAGGTGCCCTTCCTGTACGACCCACGCGACCGGTCCCGGCTCTGGCACCGCAGCCGACACGACGACCGCATCTACGAACTCCTCTGGCGCGACGCCCACCTGGTTGAGGCGCCGCTGACCGACGTTGTCGTCGAACGTGCCCGCAAGCTCATCAACGAACGCGGCGGCAACCGCGTCGTCTCCCGACGCAACGTGGCCCGCGAGATCATCGCCGCCATCACCGAGTTGAGCACCGCCCCCACGGACGAGGAGTGGCGCGGGAAGCTCATCCGCGCGGGCATGCGCCACGACCAAGCCCTCATCGATCACGCCGAGGCCGACGCCGCACGCGACCTCGTAGACGGCCAAGCCAGCCCCGAGAAGACCGTTCTTGTGCGGAACGAGGGCGGCCCCGAGGCCCCGTTCGAGACTGCCTCGACCGACCACCTTGCGGTCGACTTCGACGCGCCCCTGCCTGACTACGACGAGCAGGCCGTGTGATGGACGCACGCATGTGGCACCAACAAGCCACCACACCCCCACCGACTCTCCCAGAACCGATCTCGGTCGATGCCTTCGACGAGCTCCCGGAGGCGGACCAAGATGCCTACTGGCAGCTGCTTACAGTCGGGCTTGGCACCCTGGTCCTCCCCTCCGTCCTCGCGCAAGAGGCATCCGCGCACCTCACCCGAATCATCGAACGCAACCTGCGGCGCCCACCGGGCGCGAAGTGGATCGGCTCGGTCAGCGCGCCGTTCGCCGTTGGGAAGTCGACCTTTACCAAGGCCTGGGCGCACGCCCTCTACCGTCTCGAACTCGGGACCGCGTGTTCTGATCCCCGTCCGACGTGGAGCCCGGAGCCGGGCGTGACCGCCGACTGGATCCCGCAGGTCTACATCACCCTGCGGACCGCGTCCAAGATCAGGGACGTACTCGCCTCGCTCCTTCTCACGATGGGCTACCCCAGCGAAGGCCTCGTCCGGGTTACCACCACCCGGGTCATCCACGCCTTCCGCCAGCACGGAGTGCGGCTGCTCCTCATCGACGACTGCCACTTCCTGGACGTGTCGAACAAGGCATCCCGCGACATGCTCGACTTCTTGAAGTACCTCAACTCGGAGTTGGGCGAACTGGGCGGCACGATGATCCTCATCGGCGCCGACCTGCAGGAGTCCCCGCTCTACCTCGACCCACAGATCAACGCACGCCTCGACCGGATCACCCTCGGCCCCTACCTGTACGGCACCGACGACGAACGACATCTGTGGCAGCGGTTCCTCAAGGACGCCGAAGTCGTCCTGCTTCCGTACTTTGACTGCGCACAGCCCGGCGTGTTCTCTCTGCAACTCGCCGGGCACATCTGGCGCCGCACCCAGGGGTACGTGGGTGACACCGCCCTCCTGCTGACCGAAGCGCTTCTCGCGGCCTTCGACGACGGCTCGGACACCATCACCACCGCCCACCTGGACGCCGTCGGGCTCTCAGCCCGCGCGGCCGCCGCCGAGATCAAGCTCCGTGCCCCAACCGCACCGCCTTCCAAGCGCCGCAAGGTCAAGGCGACCGTCTCGTGACCGTCCTGCCCGTCCGTCCCACGCCGCGACCCTCGGAGCCGCTCAGCTCGTATGCCGCGCGCCTGGCCGACGCCAACGGCCTCCAGCGCGGCAGGGTCCTGACCCGCGACAGGCACGATATCGACATCCCCCTCGCTGAGCTCACCACGGTCGCGTCTCTCGCCGGGCTCGATAACGACGCCGCGCGACGTCTGACAATGGACCGCTACCCACTGGCGATCCGTGGCCACGGACCCCAGCGACGCCACGGCTGGCGACTACACCACTCGGTGGTCTGGACCTGTCCCGCGTGCACGATCACCACCGGACACACCGACCTGCTCTGGCAGACCGCGCTCATGCCCGTCTGTCTGCGCTGTCGCTGCTACCTCATCCATGCAGGTGCAGCTCACACGGTCCGGCCGGCCCACCCACGGGTCCTGGAACTGGCCACCATCCTCATCGAGCTCGCCGAGGCCGCCATCGACGAGCACCGACCCCGCGCGGTGCTTCACCGGCTTCGCCGGCGCTGCCAGGCATTGGCCTCAACAGTAGACAGCGACCCAGCGGATCTGGACCCCGACCTTCCGGTCGTCGACGTCGCCGCGGCTCGGATGTGGGGCGCCTACCCCTCACCGGATCCAGGGACGGTCGCCACCCTCCTCGTCCTGGGAGGGCAACGCCTCGCCCGCGACAGGCGCCAACGCCCGGCCAACTCACGACGTCACCAGGCCGGCGAGTTCACCCCCGCAGACGCCGCCCGGCTCGACTGGTTCCTCACCCGCATCCACCACCATCTCAGCCGTGAGGGCCTGCACCCCCGACACGTCCCTGCCCTGCTACCCCTGCCCACCGACGACGCCGCGCCGCCGCGCCGGCCCGGGCAGTGGCTGTCCCTCACGCGAGCCGCGACGGCCCTGCACATGCTCATCAACCGAGTCGTCGACGGCGACGCCCACCCAGACCACGCGACCGCAGCCCTCGGAGTGACCGGCATACCGACAAGCCTGCTCATCGACGGCCTACACACTGGCGCCGGGCTCCGCGAACATGACGCCGACCTCCTCGGCCGAGCCCTCGACACGCTGCTCGCCGCTGGGCTCGTCGACTACCAGCGGCGCCGCGACACCCTGCGTGCCGTCACCCGACTCCCGTCGAGCACCACCCGACGACTCCCGGCGAGCGACGTTCGCGCCGACGCCGAGCCCTTGGCTCTGGGATGGATCTGGACGAGGTTCACCCACGGCCCGATGCGCTCCAGCCCCTGGCCCCACATCCCGGACCGAGACGTCCACGCCTTCGACGTGCGCATCGACCCCGAGACCCGACTGCTGCTCCACGAAGTAGGACAACAGCTCCTCGCTGATGCCGACCTGCTCACCCTCCCCACCGCCCAGACCACCTGGTCCGGCGTCATCCAGAGGTACGGATGAGCGGCTCCGAACCGCATGACGAGGACCTGCGGACGCGAGCCAATCGGATCCTGCGGGCCGTGGGCGACACCCAGATCCCGGCCATGGACGCCATCTTCTACGCCCACTACGCCGAGGAACTGCGGCTGATCGTCGAGGAACTCCACGCCGACCCGCCCTCCCGACCCGGGTCGGCGGCACGCGTGTGGCTGGTCTGGAACTGTGACGAGCTCGTCGGCTGCTTTGTCAGCGAGCACGACGCTCGAGAGGCCCGCACCGACCAACAACACCAGCTCTTGTGCGAGTACGGCCCCGACGCCGAACTCCTCGAAAGCATCACCATCTCCGCCGCGCACGTCCCGACCGGCGGCCGCGGCATGAGGTGGAGTGACCGATGAGAGGCATCAGCCGCGAAGTCCTCGCCCGCGACGCCGCCTGGAGTCTCGCCGACGGCAGCTGCAAGGAGCTCACCACCCCGTGGGCCGAGTGGGAGAGCCGGTATGCCGCCGCCACCACCGCGGCGGCCCGGCAGGTCGCGCTGGCCGAGCCAGTAGCCGTGTGTGTCACCTGCCCGATCACGATCGAGTGCACCGACCTCGCCGAGCTCTCTGGCTACACCGGCATCGCCGCCGGCCAGGGCTACCGCAACGGCCGCCCCGACCAGGCCAGGCGGCGCCACCCGAAGCAACGGCGCAGCGCATGACCGCGGCAGCGAGCACCAAAGGGGATCGCCGACCTCGCCCAGACCCGACGCCCATCAAGACCGTCAAGGAGTCAGCATGCCGGGTGCCCCCGCCTACGAGCCGATCTACACCGTCACCCACCTCGACGGGTCGACGACGACCATTGACCTCAACGTCCCCGTCGGCTACCAAGACCTCGGCTTCACGCTCACCAGCGAGGTTGGTGGCCGCCGGACGCGGGCCACGGTCGGGGTCTACCACACCGGCGAGATCGGGCTGTTCTGCCAGCTCCTCACTGCAGCGCGAACCCATGCCCAACCCGGGCTCGTCGACAGGGTCAGCCGCGAGGTCGCCACGCTGACCGAAGGTCTGGAACCCACCCTCGAGGCGCAACATCGCCTCGACGACGTCGACGTGCAGTTGCTGCTCGCGCGACAGCCGACCGCGCGGGTCCGGTACCCCGGGACCGCGCACGACGAGTCGCTCGTGGTGGACACGACCGGCCCGCTGATCCGACTCACCCTCCTGAACGCAGACGCCACCACCGTCACCGCCGACTGGCCTGCCGAACAGGCCGACAGCCTTCTGGCTGGAATGATCTGGCGGACCCACCACCAGCCCGACGAGCCGTTCTCGTGGCTCTCACGCACACCCACCCCCGTTTACGAGACGCTCCTCGCAGCT
>APMI01025574.1_pt1 | contig 13152 bp, 10 predicted proteins | sample 667938 | NCBI WGS metagenome assembly APMI01 (sample SAMN01084076, study PRJNA167559) | wastewater metagenome | biome: Wastewater | place: Denmark: Ejby Moelle, Odense | collected 2011-11-28 | reverse complement strand
GAACCCATGGCCGCGTAACTAACGAAAATCAGCCCCCGGCAAACCCGGAGCGGTTCAAGTTCACCAAGTGCACCATCCGCCAGAGATGTCCGCCAATACCGCAGGACATTGGATAGTGTTGAGGCCATGCGGGGATCACCGTGGAGCTATTGCGGTCAGAAAATTGAGCAAGCTCTATGGCTTGCTCAGAGATTTCCCGATTAGTGACCTCTTGCATACGGGAGGGCAAGTACTTGCCTTCCAGTCTCCGACCCATCGGCGTACGGCTTCGCGCTGTAACTCCGAGGGTCTCGTCCGTCCCGCGGGCAAGCACACGCCAGTAGTGACGCTGACCGCCAGCGCGGTTGCCCTTTTCTGCGTAGGGCGAACCTTCGACAAGAGCAACGCCGTCTGGATTGGCCCTCACTCCCAAGAATTGCTCCTGCTACCCAACTGGTGCCAAGCCTAAAAAGTGAAGCTGAGATAAATTCAGATGTCGTTTGAGATAATCCCTCATATCGCAGAAGAAATATAGTCATTTAAAATCAATAGCATGAAAATCCGACTGAGATACTTACCCGTGTCGTCTGACAGATTTTCTCCAGAAACCGCAATGAAATCAGCGCCTTTTGCGGGCGTGTCCCACTTTTGGGCTTCTGTGCCCCGTTTCATGCGCCCTCTACGAGCAGCTTGACCATCTTCAAGCTGTCGGCAGTGCGCGTGTAACGCTCGACTTCGCCCAGGGTCGCCACCCTCATCAAGGCCGAGGAGGACGTCTCCTCGCGGAGCTTGAATCCCGCTGAATGCGGAGGATCAATGGGTTCTGACCCTAAGGAAAATCCTCCTCGCCCGAACTAGTTCGAGATCTACACGGCCCTCTTGGCGTGGACCCTATGTCGTCCGCGCCCCACTTTGATCAAGCCACCGTGAACCCGTCACCTGCGCTGGTGAACACATGGTGAGCGGGGCTATTCGCTGGCTTTTTCCTGGTGCTATGGGAAACGGGCCGATGCGCCGGATTTGCGGTGTCAGCAAGATGGCCAACACGGCGATACAGGACAAACCATGTCGTCCCCCAAAGATACCTCTGATACCAAAGAAGATTTCACCGAGGGCCAAAGCCCGCGGATGCAGTGGCTGGTGCGCAATCGCGGCGTTCTGATCGCGATTGGAACCTGGGCCGTGTTCGCGGCGATTGCCTTTGTCACTTACCGCATCACCGGCGACGTTCGATATGACGATGTGCTTGATGCGCTGGACAACACCTCTTGGCACGATATCCTTGTTGCAGCCCTGCTGACGGCGGTCAGCTTTGCCCTGCTGACCGGTTATGATGTGAACGCCCTGCGCCATCAGGGAAAATCGCTTAACTATGGCCAGGTCGCGTTGATCGCCTTTAGCGCCTATGCCATCGGGAACACTGCGGGATTTGGCCCCCTTTCAGGGGGGGCCGTGCGCTATCGCGGCTATAGCCGTCTTGGCCTCAAGGGCGAAGAGATTGCGGGCGTCATCGCCTTTGTAACGTTGTTCTTCGGTCTTGGGCTGGCGGTCACGACAGGTATGGCGCTGCTGGTCTTTGCCGATCAGATCACCGGGGCGTTCGACGTGCCGGCCCTATGGCTTCGGCTGATGGCTTTGGCCGGGTTGGCGGCGCTTGCAGGAGCGGCCTTCTTCCTGTGGCGCACCAACGGGCGGCTACGCCAGTACATGCCCCGCATGGACGTTGCGCTGAGCCAACTGGTGCTGAGTGCGGCCGACATCGCGGTTTGCGCCACGGTGCTTTATGTCCTGCTGCCCGCCGATGTGCAGATCAGTTGGACCTCCTTTGTCGCGATATATGCCATAGCCATCGGTCTTGGCGTGCTGAGCCATGTGCCCGCAGGTCTGGGCGTGTTCGAGGCGGTGATCCTTGCGACCATCGGGCGCCTCGGTCCGACGGATGCAATTCTTGGGTCGCTTTTCCTTTATCGGCTGATCTACCATGTGCTGCCGCTGTTGGTTGCGGTGGCGCTGGTGGTCTGGACCGAGGCGCTTCAGGCCCTCCATTCGCCCAGTTTCCAATGGGCGCAGCGCATGGGCGGGTTTCTGGCTCCACCGCTGGTGGCGACGCTTTCGCTGATTTGCGGTGTCATGCTGATCTTCTCCAGCGTGATCCCGACCCCGCAGGACGACCTGTTGTGGCTGGCCGATTATATCCCGATTCAGATGTTGGAGGCGGCGCATTTCCTGTCCAGCTTGCTTGGCCTTGGGCTGGTACTGACAGCACGGGGACTGACCCAGAGGCTGGACGGGGCGTTCTGGCTGACGCTTGGGGCCGCGTCTGCCGCGTTCGTTTTCACCTTCATCAAGGCGATTGCCCCTTATGAAGCGGTGATGCTGGCGGTCCTGATCGGGGCCCTGTTGATGAGCAGGCCCCTGTTTGATCGGCCCGCCTCGCTTTTGGCGCAGGCGCTGACGCCGATCTGGATTGCCGCCATCGCCATGATTGCCGTATCCGCGGCCGCCATCCTTCTGTTCGTCTATAAAGACGTCGAATACAGCCGCAGCCTGTGGTGGCAGTTCGAATTCGAGGCCGAGGCGCCACGCGGCCTGCGCGCCCTGTTGGGCTTTGTCATCGCCGCCTCGGCCATCGCCCTGTTCAGCCTGCTGCGGCCTGCCCGCCAAAGCCCAGCCCTGCCCACCGAGGCAGAGTTGCAAGAGGCTCTGACCATCGTGCAAGCCCAGAACAACGGCGATGCCAACCTGATCAGGATGCGCGACAAAAGCCTGATCTTTTCGGAAAAGCGCGACGCATTCCTGATGTATGCCGTGCAGGGCCGGTCATGGATTTCGCTGTTTGGCCCGATCGGGGCCGAGATGGCGCAGGCCGAACTGATCTGGCGCTTTGCCGAAATGGCCCGGACGGCCGGAGGGCGGCCTGTGCTGTATCAGGCACCACCAGAGATTCTGCCGCTCTGCGCCGATGCGGGTCTGCGCGGGCTGAAGCTGGGAGAGCGGGCGCTTGTCGATCTGGTAGCGATGGATATCCAGACCAGTCGCTGGGCCGAGCAGCGCCAATCGCTGCGCCGGGGCGAGCGGGACGGTCTGTCGTTCGAGGTGGTGCCGCCAGAGGCCGCGCATCTGGTGATGGATGATCTGCAACTGGTTTCCGATGCCTGGCTGGCCCATCACGATGCCCGCGAAAAGGGCTTTGCGCTTGGGCGGTTTGACCGTGACTATGTGGCCGAACAGCCCATCGCCCTTTTGCGGATGGCGGGCCATATCGTCGCCTTTGCCACCATCATGCTGACGGCCACCAAGGAAGAGGCGACCGTCGATCTGATGCGCTTTGCCCGTAATGCGCCACGCGGAGCGATGGACTTTCTGTTTTGCAGCCTGCTGGTCGAGATGAAGCGCCAAGGGTATCGCTACTTCAATCTGGGCATGGCGCCTTTGTCCGGCATCACCGCCGGAAAGGCTGCGCCTTTCTGGAACCATGTAGGCCAGTCGGTCTTTGATCATGGTGAGCGGTTCTACAACTTTCGCGGCCTGCGGTCGTTCAAGTCAAAATATCACCCAAGCTGGCAATCGCGCTATCTGGTCACCCCCGGCAGCGCATCGCCCATTGCGGCCCTGTTCGACGTGACGCTGCTGATTGGCGGCGGTTTCAGAGGAGTCATTGGAAAATGAAGATCAACCGCCTCGCCCATGTCGCGGCCCTAGGCCTTGCGGCACTGTCGCTTGCCCCTGCCCTGCGGGCCGAAACCGGAACCCCGCCCGAAACCGGCGGCCCGTTTGACAGCGGAATGATTGCCAATCCCCATATCACCCTGCCCGATGACGCGGTGAGCGAGGTGGTGGTGCTTTTGTCCGGTGCGGATGGCTGGGGACCGGCGGAAGATACCCTTGCCCAGCACCTTAAGGCACGCGGGGCCGCGACCATCGGGTTGGATCTGCCCACTTATCTCAAGGCGATGGCGCATCACGATACCGACTGCATCTATCTTGTCTCGGATATCGAGGAACTGTCGCGCCGGGTTCAGAAGGACAGCAGCGGCGACTACCGGCTGCCCGTGATTGCGGGGCGTGGGGCGGGCGGCGCGCTGGCGCTGGCGATTGCGGCGCAGACCCCGGCCTCTACCATCGCGGCTACCGTAGCCGTTGATCCCGACCTGGGGGTTGCCCTGCCCGATCAGCTTTGCACCGAGGCCAAGCATACCGAAGCCAATGGCAAGGCGGTCTATGACCTGACACCAGACGAGTTGAACGACCCGATTGACGCGGTGTTCTCCTCTGCCGCCCCGGCGGACGGGCAGGCCCATGTCGCCGATCTGGCCAAGACCTATACGGCCATCAAGATGACAAACAGCCCCGATGTCGGTGACGTTGCGCTGACCAAGACGCTTGATGCCCGGCTTGATCAACAAGACGCCGCCGAGGGCCCGCTTGATCTGCCTATAGACCCGCTGCCCGCCAAGGCGCTGCATGACACGATGGCGATCTTCTATTCCGGCGATGGCGGCTGGCGTGACATCGACCAGGAGATCGGGCTTCAGCTCCAGCAAAACGGCATTCCCGTGGTGGGCGTGGATTCGCTGCGCTATTTCTGGCACGAACGCCAACCGCAAGAGACCGCCGACGACCTTTCGCGGATCATTCGCAAGTACCGCACCGAATGGGGGGTCAAGCATGTCGTGCTGATCGGCTATTCCTTCGGGGCCGACATCCTTCCTGCCAGCTACACCCTGCTTCCGCCCGAGGACAAGGCGAGTGTGGCGCAGATCAGCCTGATGGCGCTGTCGCACAGCCGCGACTATGTGATCCATGTCGAGGGCTGGCTGGGCATGTCCAGTGACAGCACGCAGGACCCGACCGACGACATGTCAAAGATCACGCCAGGCCTGATCCAGTGCATCTATGGCAAGGGTGATGACGACGATGCCTGCGCCTCGCAGGCGGGCAAGGGGTATGAACTGATTGGATTCGACGGCGATCACCATTTCGACGGCAACTACGGCGACGTGACCGACATGATCATCAAGGGCCTTTTGCGGCGCATCAGGTGACTTGCCGCTGCACTTTCATGCGACCGCGACCATTGTGCTTTGGACCAGCAGATACATCCGGCCCGTCATAGGCTCAAAGGCGATGGTGCCCTTCGGGCCCCTCTGGCGCAGGGACAGCGTGCAGACGTCAGGCGCCAGACCTGCTCGGGGACGGAGACCAAACTGACCGGGCCGGTTCCCGCCAAGGGGACCGGCCCGCGGCCTCACTCGATCCCAAGGGCGGCCTTCACCACCGGCAGCGCGTCCTGACCGTCCAGCGTGGTGACACCGGCCAGCCATTTGTCAAGCAACTCCGGCGATTTGGCCATCATCGCCTTGGCTGCGTCCTGCGGCTCGGCGCCATCGGTCATGATCATCCGCATCCCCTGGTTTTCATAATCGAGGTTGAAAACCAGCTGCGACAGAAACTTGGCCGCATTCGGGCAATCCTCGCGGTAACCCGGGCGCGAGATGGTATGAACGGTAGAGCCGCCGAAGTTCGGGCCGAATTCCACGTCACCGCCCGACAGATAGGTGATCTCGTAGTTGATGTTCATCGGATGCGGCTCCCAGCCGAGAAAGACGATCGGCTCGTTCTTCTTCACCGCGCGTTCAAGCTGCGCGAGCATCCCGGCCTCACTCGATTCCACTACCTGCCAGCTATCGTCAAACCCGTGGCGCTTGGCTGTGATCATGTCGAGCAGATACTGGTTCGACCCCGGCTCGATGCCATAGATCTTGCCGTCGAACATGTCGTGATGCTTGGCCAGCTCATCAAAGGAAGTGATGCCCTGATCCGCGACGTATTTCGGCACGGCAAGGGTGAATTTGGCACCGGTCAGGTTCTCGCCCAGATCGACGACCCATCCCTTGTCGAAGAATTCCTTGTAATTCTCATCCTGCACGGGGCGCCAGTTGCCAAGGAAGGCATCCATGTTCTTTTCGCGCAGCGAAACATAGGCGACGTCAAGTCCCAGCAATGTCTCGGTCGGTTCATATCCCATCGCAGTCAGGATCAGTTCGGCGGTGGCATCGGTCAGGCGGATGTCGGTCCAACCGAGGTCGGCGAGCCGCACGGCCTTGCAACTGTCGGCATCGGCATGGGCGGAGGTGGCGGCGAGGGCAAGGCACACTGCAAGCGGAGCGAGCTTTTTCATTCGGTTTCCTGTCGGGGCAATGGGTTTGAGATTGGGTCTTTCAAAGTCAGGTCCATGGGCCGGCAGCGAACTGCCGGGGTCTTTGCGCAAAGCAGTGGCCCTTTGGGCGTCAGGCGAAAGTGATGACCGAGCGCGCAAAGCGGCCACTTCGCAGCGTGTCAAAGCCTTCGTTGATCTGGTCGAGCCCGATGCGGCTGGCGATCATCCGGTCAAGATGCAGCCGCCCGGCGAGGTAGAAATCGACATAGCGCGGCATATCGATGCGAAACCGGTTCGAGCCCATGTTCGACCCCTGAATCCGGCGGTCATAAAGCAGCGCCGCGCCGTCGATCTCGATCCGCTGGCCTTCGGGCACCATGCCGATGATCGTGGCCACTCCCGATCGGCCCAGCATGTCAAAGGCCTGTTCGGCGGTCTGTTTCCGGCCAAGCGCCTCGAACGAATAATCGACGCCACCTTTCGTCAATTCCAGCACCGCCTGAACCGGATCGCAATCACTGGCGTTCAGCGTGTCGGTCGCCCCGAAGCTGCGGGCAAGATCAAGCTTTTCGGGATGCACGTCCACCGCGATGATCCTGCCTGCCCCGGCAATGGCCGCGCCGTTGATCGCCGAAAGCCCGACGCCACCGCAACCGATGACGGCGACGGTCGCGCCAACCTCGACCCGGGCAGTGTTGGTGACAGCGCCCATGCCGGTTGTGACGGCGCAACCGATCAGTGCGGCACGGTCAAGCGGCATGTCGCGGCGGATTTTGACGACGGCATGTTCATGGACCAGCATCTGCTCGGCAAAGGCCGACAGCTCATAGAACTGGTGGACCGGCCTGCCCCCTTGTGCCAGTCGCGGCGGCTGATCGACCGGGCGTTGGGTTTCGTCCTGATGGTCGCAATTGTAGGGCCTGCCAGAAGTGCAGTGACTGCAATGGCCGCAAAAGACCGACAGACAGGTGATGACATGATCGCCAGGTGCCAGGCCGCGCACGTCGTCGCCGACCTTTTCAACCACGCCGGCAGCCTCGTGGCCAAGAATCGCCGGTGCGTCGAAGGCGTGAAGCCCGTCGATGAAATGCAGGTCCGAGTGGCAGAGCCCGACGGCTGCTGTGCGGATCAGAACCTCGCGCGGGCCGGGGTTGGCGATGCTAACCTCTTCCACCGTCAGTTTGCGGTGCGGGCCATGGAAGATCGCGGCTTTCATCGGGCGTCCTTTGCGAAAGTGTCGTGGCGGCGCAGGAATTCGGCGATTCTGTCCAGAGAGGCGGCGGCCTCTGGCAGGACGCGGTAGAACTCGAAAACATGCCAAAGGCCGGGCCAATCGTGCAGATCGGCCTGCCCACCGGCTGCGGTGACGGCCTTGGCCAGCGCATGGGCCTGCTCATTCAGAAGATCCCGGCTGCCGGTGGTGATGACCATTGGTGGCAGATCACGCAGATTACCCCGCAGTGGCGACATCGCGGGCTGGGCCAGATCAGCGCCGGGACCGCCATAAAGCCGGGCGTAATCGAACAGGTTGCGCCGGGCCAACGTCGGGTCGAAGCCATCGTTGGCGGAAGGAATCTCTTGTGTCAGATCGACCCAAGGCGACAAAAGCGCCATGGCGGCGGGCAGCGGCAGCCCCTCCGCCTTTGCCGCCTGAACCAGCGCCAGCGCCAACCCGCCCCCTGCGGATTCGCCGACAAGCAAGGTCGGCCCCTCGGCTGCTGCCGCAAAGCCACGCCAGGCGGCCAAGGCGTCTTCCAGCGCCACAGGATGGCGATGTTCTGGTGCCAGCCGATAGCGCGGTGCCGCGACGGCAAGACCAAGGCGCTTGGCCAGGGCGCCAATGATCGGCAGGTCCGACTCCGGCTCACCGGTCGCATAGCCGCCGCCGAACAGGTAGAAGACACGCAGCGGCGCATTCGGTTCGTCTCGTGGCGCAACCCGCAGCGTCGGCATGCCGCCCATTTCCACCTGCGCCAGTTTCAGCCCGAGCGCCTTGACCGAGGCCCGCGCCTCGGCACCGTAAAGCTGGGCGAATTGCTGGCGCAACTCGGCAACATTCGCCTCGGACATGTGCAGCGGCGAAATCGGGAGGTTATCCTTCAGGAACTGGCGCGCTTCGGGGCTGAGACTGGCGTCGTGGGCCGCGCGCTGCACCGAACCATCCGGCGGCGGAACCAGCTTGTGCCCTGGCAAAAGCCGATTCAGATAGCGATACAGCAGTTGCCGAGCCCGCTCGGGCGTGAAGGTGACTGGGTTCGCCACGTTCTGCCACAGCCCGTCAATGAAGATCGTAAGCTCTTCGGCAATCTCGCCCGCCTCGGTCGCGGGAAGGCCCATGCCCATCAGCGCATGGCGCAGGTTGCTGAGAAAACGGCGGTCGAACGTGTGTTCGATCCGCTCGAGGATCGGAAAGTTGCGCATCGTCGAATAGATTGCAAGCCAGGTGCTGACCGCCTCGGGCGTTAGGGTAGAGGGCGAGATCTGCGCCTCGAGCAACGCCAAAAGCCGGTCCTGCGGCGATGTGGCCAGCGAAAGCCTGCGGCGGATGTCAGTGGTGAACTCCCGATACATGCTGCGGAATGTTTCCTGAAGCAGCGCATCCTTGTCGTCGAAATAATGCGGGATCAGCGCCGGGGCGATCCCGGCCTCGCGCGCGATCCGGTTGATGCTGGCCTGCGCGATGCCGTCGCGATGGATGCAAACCCGGGCGGCCGCAATGATCTGGCGGCGGCGAACAGGTTCCATTCCAACTTTGGGCATCTGAGGCTCCTTCTGCTATCAGCAACATAATTATTATTGTTGATCTGATCAATAATAATATTTCTGTGGTTTGGAGTCGTTGATCATTCTGTCGGACGGTGATTGATGTTCCGTCAGGAGGCTGACTTATGAGCAACCTGTTCTGGCTGGCCGATGCCGAAATGGACCGACTTCGCCCCTTCTTTCCCGGTAGAAATGGGTTGTGCTGCCCTTCTCGATCGGCTGATGGCCGAGAAGCCTAAGACGCTGGGGGCTGGAGGTTGATCGAGGTGGCGACCGAGCTGCCGTATGGGGCAACAACCACGGCTTGCGGTGTCTGGCCGGTGATCCCGCACCGATGCGACGAGGAAAACGCGCACTGCTTGCCGAGTATTGCGCTGGAGGAGGAATACTCCGGCCAGGATGAATACCCCGAGGGGGTCGATGCGCGGTTAGGTCGCTCGAATTGGTGACGGAAGTGCCCGAGCAGCGGCGCCTGATCCTCGCTCCAGCCGATGTCGGGCGCGGCGTCTTCGGAACGCCGTATCCTGACCCTTCTGTATCTGGCACCTGCCAAACTAGGCCTATCACTGTCCCTGACCGGGGATAGCGACGGGGTGGTGCGCGACCTCTGACCCTTGTGACTCGACCACGCTTCTTGGCCTGTCGGCACCGCCCCTACCCGCGGCAACCGCAGCCTTGCGGAACAGACTGCCGATGCTCTCTGCCGTACAGGGCTTGCCCTTGGGGTTCAGAAGGAAGGCCGGGGCAATATCTGCCGTGCGGGCCATCACGGCGTACAGATGTGGAGTAAGGGGACCTTTGGTCGAAGCTGAGCGAAAAGGGGGAGACCCGCCTCTGGTCGTATAATCTCAAAATACACGATAAAGACTGTAGATTTTATTTTGATTTGGTGCATTCTTGATCGCGGCCCCTAAATCGGGGCGGAAAGGCAATCTGACCATGACCGACCTGGACCTGATCGACCGCAAGATCGTGGCGGAGCTTATGCGAGATGCCACGCTGCCCGTCGCCCAAATTGCCGACAAGGCCGGCCTGTCGCAGACGCCGTGCTGGAAGCGGATACAGAAGCTGGAGGCGAACGGCGTGCTGACCGGACGCGTGGCCCTGGCCGATGCGACCAAACTTGGCTTTGGCCTGACGGTCTTCGTTGGCATCGAGGCCCCCGACCATTCGGCTGACTGGCGCGAAGCCTTTGCGAAGGCCACAGATGCGATTCCGGAAATCATGGAAGTTTACCGCATGGCCGGAGAGATTGACTATCTTCTGCGGGTCGCCGTTGCCGACATGATCGCCTTCGACAGGCTTTACAAACGCCTGACGGACGCGGTGCCGATCAAGAACATCACCAGTCACTTCGCAATGGAAAGGATGAAGTTCACCACCGCCTATCCGATCGACACCATATCCCGCTAGAACCGCGCCCGAGCGCCCGAGAGAATGTGTTTCGCTTTCTGTGGCTGTCTTCGGCAACCAAAATGCCAACAGTCCTGCAGGATGAATACAAATCCAAACCAGAAGACAGCGGCACGACCAAGACCCTGTGCCTCGCCGACGGACGCCGCCAAGCGGCTGTATTTCATCGCAGCCCGAAATGAAATGGACCTGCCGTGGACCGACGAAGGGGCACGGCCCCGCAGGGGTTCTCATCGGCGAGGAAACCCCCGCCTTCTGCCCGGGAACGGACGGGGCACCGATGCGGGCAAATATCGGCGGTGGACCCCCGCCCCCGCTCCCGGTTTGCCCGGCTGGTCGGCAGCCGGGGGCGCCTCTGAAGCTGTGGGATAACGCGAAGACAGGCCTTTACGACAAGCCTCGCGCCACGGTCGCCTGACGCCCGAGGAAGGCGCGCAGCCTTGGTGTCATGAAATCAAGGAAAGCACGGACGCGATGCGGCATGTGGGCACCGCCGAGGTGAAGGGCATGGACATCTTCGCTGTCGTCCGCCGCCGCCCCGGACAGCACCGTGACAAGGCGGCCCGCGCGCAAATCCTCGCGGATGTGGAACTCACCCATTCGCGCAAGGCCCATCCCCGCCAGCGCCATACGGCGCAGGGATTCGCCGTTATTGGCCTGAAACGGCCCGGTGACGCCGCGATCTACGATTCGGCCACTGTCGCGCAGCGGCCAGACCGGGGTCGAACGGCGGAAATTCACGCTGAGGCAGGCATGGCGCGCCAGGTCGTCAATGCCCTGCGGCACTCCGTGGTGGGCCAGATACTCGGGCGAGGCAACGATCAGCCGTGGCGACGTGCCGAGCTTCACGGCCATCAGGTTGGAACTCGCCAGCGCGCCCACGCGAAACGCCACATCGGTGCGGTCGAGGTAAAGATCCACGATCTCATCCGACAGGGACAGATCGACCGTGATATCCGGGTATTCTGCCCAGAAAGTCGGCAGCAGCGGCTCGATCGCGACCATGCCGAAGCCCACCGAACTCGTCACCCGCACCGTGCCGCTGATCCGCGCCACACCTTGCGAAAGGTCGCGTTCGATCAGGTCCAGCTCGGTCAACAACACCTGCGCACGCTCGTAATAGGCCTGCCCCTCTCCGGTCAGCGACAGCCGCCGGGTCGAGCGTTCCAGAAGCCGCACGCCTAGGCGTGCCTCAATCCGCCCGATCAGCTTTGAAACGGTCGAGGGCGTCATCCGCATCTGTCGCGCTGCGGCGGAAAAGCCGCCTGTCTCGACCACACGCAGGAAGACCTGCATCTCGCCCGCCCGGTTGTCCATTTGTCACCTGTGAACTGGTTTCACGGATAATGTGCCAAAGCGGCGAATTATCATAGTGCGACTGCGTGTCTATCTGGGTGCCATCGCCCTGACGGGCCGCAGAGACAGGATTCCCCCATGGACTATGTTCAGGCGCATGGCGCCACAATACCCGCGCTAGGCTTTGGCGTGTTCCGAATGAGCGAGGCAGAGGTCGAGGCGATTACCGCTGCCGCGCTGGAAACCGGCTTTCGCCATTTTGACACCGCACAGATCTATGGAAACGAGGCCGCCCTTGGGCAGGCGCTGAAAAGTGCAGGGGTTGACCGTGACGATCTGTTCCTGACCACCAAGGTCTGGATCGCGAATTATAGCGCCGACCGATTTGCCGCCTCGGTCGATGAGAGCCTTGAAAAGCTGGGTGTGGAGCGGGTCGATCTGTTGCTGGCGCATTGGCCGGGCGATCAGGTGCCGGTGGCGCGCCAGATCGAATGGCTGAACGAGGCGCAGGCCGCCGGCAAGACCCGGCTGATTGGGGTCAGCAACTATAACCGCGCCCAGTTGCGCGAGGCCATCGCCATGAGCACTGCGCCGATCACCACCAACCAGATCGAGATTCATCCCTATCTGGATCAGTCGGCGATGGCAGCGCTGGCACGCGAGACGGGCACAGCCCTGACCGCCTATTTCGGCATGGCCGACGGCGCGGTGCCGCGCGATGCGGCGATTGCCACCTTTGCCGCATCGCATGGCAAGACCCCGGCTCAGGTCGGGCTGCGCTGGCTGCTGCAACAAGGCTTCATCGTGCTGTCGAAAACCGCACGGGCCGAGCGTCTTGCCGAAAACTTCGACGTTTTTGACTTTACCTTGACGGCAGATGAGATGGCAGCGATCTCCGGACTTGCCCGCCCCGAGGGCCGGATCGTAAGCCCCGAGGGCCTGGCCCCCGATTGGAGCGTGTAAGATGGCGGACCGCGCATTCAACTGGCCCCTGCTGGCGCTGGCAACCGGGGCCTTTGGCATCGGCGTCACCGAGTTTTCACCCATGGGCATGCTGCCGGTCATTGCCCAAGGGGTCGATGTCTCGATCCCCTCGGCAGGACTTCTGGTCAGCGCCTATGCGCTGGGGGTGATGATCGGCGCGCCGGTGATGACGCTGCTGTTCGCGCGCTTTGGCAAGCGGACGGCGCTGATGGCGCTGATGGCGATCTTCACGCTGGGCAACATCATGTCGGCGCTTGCGCCGGATTACTGGACACTGCTGATCGCGCGGGTTGTGACCAGCCTGAACCACGGCGCCTTCTTTGGTCTGGGCGCAGTGGTCGCCGCCAGCGTCGTCCCCAAAGAGCGGCAAGCCAGCGCGGTGGCGACCATGTTCATGGGACTGACCATCGCCAATGTCGGTGGCGTGCCGGTTGCGACATGGATCGGACAGCATACCGGCTGGCGCGCGGCCTTTGCCGGCACGGCGGTGCTGGGCGTACTGACCATCGCCGCGCTGGCCATGGCGCTGCCGAAGGGCGCACCCGGCCAGCGACCCC
>APMI01019701.1_pt1 | contig 13153 bp, 7 predicted proteins | sample 667938 | NCBI WGS metagenome assembly APMI01 (sample SAMN01084076, study PRJNA167559) | wastewater metagenome | biome: Wastewater | place: Denmark: Ejby Moelle, Odense | collected 2011-11-28 | reverse complement strand
GCTGGATTCCATGGAAGGTCATGGTGGATCACGTCGGCGCAGTAGCGGTGCAGGTCGATTCCTTCGGATCCGATCGCCGTACAGACGAGTATGTCCGGAACCAGCGGGCTGTTAAACGCGGCGCAGCGATTGACACGGGTGTCATCGTGCACGCCACCGCGCAGTTCGGCGACCAGCCAGCTTTCGGTCAGGAAGACACCCTTCCACAGACTCTGACGCTTTGAACTCTGAACTGCTTTACGGTTGAGACTGCCTTCAGCGCCAAGGAGTGCCTCAAGGTATTCGCCGACGCGCTCCCAAGGCGTCGAAAGGCTCGCGCCGAGACTTGTTTCGGAGGCAATCGCCACCGTTCGCAAGGCGGCAACCACGCCACCCTCGTGCTGCCGCAGTCGCGGCACTAGATCCGGCCGCAACAGGACCTTCTGGAACCCCTGCGGAACCTGGAGCATCAAGAGTTCCGCTGAATCGTCGCCGAGCCGCGAAAACTCTTGGCCCATCAGATCCCAGAGTCCAACGTGGAAAACGTCACCGTCAGCCGGGTCGTGCCAGATGTTTGTCGGGGCTGACAAACCGGCATCAACTTCATGCCCAAGAATCGCGAGAAGCAGGGGTTCGACGGAGTCATTCCCATCGTCTTCGTCGATCTCATCGTCAGCCTCGATGAGATCGGGCGCCTCAGCACCCTTGATTCGCAGATAAACTTTCAGGGACGAAGCGTTCCTGGCGAAGTCCCCTGCCTCAGTGCCGTCGAGCAGACTTGTCATTCTGGTGGCGGTATCGGCCAGCTTTCCCTTGGTGAGGCATCTACTCAGGCGCCGCAGAAGAACGAGGTCTGCGAGCTTGGCCATCGACCTTGGACTCAGCCTTGCGCCAAGCTGCTGCTGAATGGTCCGGACGCTCGTCGCCAGTTCGGCAATTTCGTCGCGTATCTGCCGCGTAACCTTGACTGCGCATTCCGGGGGCAAGTTGGCAACCAGAGAACGTGCCCAGTAAAGGTCGACAAGCAGGTGTTCCTTCATTAGTGCCTTGCGACTCCGAACGACGAATTCCTCCCCGCGCCTGGCGGTAGTAGCATCACCCCGTTCAGGGTCGAGCGAGCCGGCACCTCCACCGCGAACCAAGGCCTCAAGGATGCGCTGATTTAGCAGTTCGCCGATCTCGTCAAGGGTCGCGCAGCGTTCGCAGAAGATCAGGGTCTTGAGTCCGCGTCGCCAGTTCTCGAAGGCTCGCGAAACCGTCGCCTCCACCTTCGGATGCACGCGATGCTGCATCACTCGATCAAAAAGACCAAGATAGGCACGAGTATCGTCCGAAAGCTCGGTGGCCTCTTTGAGTTTCTTGTTGCTTTCGCGAAAAGCGGCGTTGCTTGAGGTCAGCCCAAGCAAGACGTGTGCATTCTTCTCCTGCCCGGGGCCATCAAGGTCGGTACGCACCATCTGGTCAAGACGCATGGCGAGGAAATTCGCCATAGCATTGGCCGAATCGCCGTATCCGGGCACCGTGTAGAGCGTGCGACGTTCATGTACCGCGTTGGACGAATCGCGCCCGACCGTGCGAAATTCACAGCCGGCATGAAAATGGCGCTTGTCCCGCTCTTTCGTGTGCCGGACGATGAATTCGAAAAGCCGGGCACGCAATTCGCTAATTGACGTCCGGTAGCGAAGTGCAGCCCGCGCGAAATCGGCAAGTCCGTCAGCAGCGGTGACGTGCGAAAGCACGTCCTGCAGGATGGCAGGGATGCCCTCTAGGGTTGCTTCCGCCGGTAAAGCATCGATGAGACGCCTGACCTCGTCCGGCACGAGCCGTTTCCAGGCCTGCAGAAAATCCCCACTGGCAGCAAGACAGGATGCCGCAGCCCCACCCTCGCGCAACATATCCGAAACCGCTGCCATCGAACGATCGGCTCTGCCAACTTCGAAACTGCGTTCGCCGCCGCTGGCGTATTTAAAGACACGTTCCAGTTCCCTCTCGCAAATCTGAAAGGGGGTCGCCGACATGATCAGTTTCCGTTCAATGAAAGGCGCGAACTGATTCTGGAAGCGCTCGGCCCCGTTGCCGCCGTTTTTCCAGTTGTGGACTTCATCGACCACTGCCAGACCGATTCCCGCCTCAGCCATCTTCAGGGCGACGGCCTCCCCCCCGATCGTGCGCAAACACTCGGTCGCCGACTTTGCGTCGCTCGCCGCCCTCAACAAGCCGAGCAGCACTTCCTTTCTGTCGTTTGCAGCCAAAGCACGATCGACTGCCGACTTCATCCCCCACAGGTCGACATCCCTATAGCTCATCAGGCGCTCGAAATATTTGCCCCATCGCTCATGAGGAACATGCGGCAGCAGCGTGGTTTCCGCCAGAAAGCGCAGTGCCGTCTCGACAGTTGCCGCCCATCGCCCTGCCAGAGCGCGAACGGTAATGAAAGTATTGAAGAGCTGGGTACGCTCGTTGTCGCGTCGCGACTGACGCCTTAGAGCGCCCATTCCGAGCACGAAGACATTTGGCTCGAAAAAATCCTGACGCGAACCAAACTCCTTGAGCAGGCGTTTTAGCTCGCAGCCACGATCACACGATTCATCGAGCAGCCGGCGCAGACGGTCATTCGAGCCGTTTTTTTCGTCGAGAAACTCCTCAACCGCTTGCGGGGAAATTCGCGAGCAGAAATCCAGATATTCCGGCGCTAACTCGGCGAGCCCTTCAGCCTCTTCCCATTGCCGGTACCGTGCCCGTGATTGGCGTGTCTTGTCCGCCCATTTCTTCACGACATAGGCGAAACACCTGAGGCCGGATTCGGTTACGTAGGACTGCGGCCGATTGCCGTAGTCATGCAGATTTCCGACTAGGTCCCAGTAATCTGATATCAGCAGCGGACGCAGTTGCTTCCGCTGGCCTCCGCCTCCTCCCACGTCACCGTCAGCTTCGGCGGTGAAGGAACGCAGGTAATTCTTGTTGAACGACCGGATCTCCTGCTCCCACTTAGTCCTGAGAATGCTGTTAGGCGGCACGATCAACATGACCCTGCGGTCGTTCTCATCCGTCTGAAATACATGCTGCGCCATCGCTGCCAATGCGACATAAGTTTTGCCCATACCGACCTCGTCGGCGAGCAGCACGGTCCGGAAGTCATTGCCGAATCGTTCGCTGATCGCGTTCGCCGTCCGCAACTGGCGATCCCAATCGGCCTGGATCGACGGATCACTGGTCTCGGTCCGGAGAATCTCGTGCAGCTTGCGTACATTCATCTTCCTTCTCCCTCAAGCACGAAGCCGACATAGTCCCCACGCGGGCTGCCTTCCGACCACTCTTTGCAAGTTGCCGTCGAAGAGCGATCAGCACCGCCGGCCCAGCCGCGCAACACGGAGGCAACGGGCCGCGTCCAGGCATCGAATAGCGCGGCCTCTTGTTCAGCTAGGCCTTTTGCCAGTCGTCTTACCAGCAGTAACAGCTCACCGAGCTTGAACGCCGAACTATCCAGGCTGCCTGCCGGACGAACTACATCGCCCGGCACCTCGCGCAACAGAATGCGCGATAGCGCCGCCAGCGGCTCAACCACACGCCCGCGAAGTTCCTCGATTCGCTGCTCTGCAGGCAGCGAATCAATCCGCCTCTGTCGCGCCACAAACTCGCGCTCGATACGCGAAAATTGGGAGAGGTAAGCTTGCATCGCAATGACCGGATTCTTCTCGCGCTCGACCGCAAACAGACTGCTTTCCGCAAGGACTTCGCCCAACTCCTCGCCGGGCACAAACTCGCCCGGTGTACCGATGCCTGTCGTACCGATCGCGGGATTGAGGTAATAGGACATCCAGTCCCAGCTCGTCGGGTGGACGAAGGATTCGCGCTCGGCGACAAGTTCGCCGTGATACTGGAACGGCAGGTAATAGGCATGTTCGCGATGAGCTTGATGCCGTAGGCAGATATTCCGTCCGCCGACGAGCAGTCGTCGAAACTCGCGCTTGGCCAGATCCTGCGAAAGGGTCACCGAGCAATCCACCTGTACTGTATGCAGACGGACGTCTCCCCAGGAAATCTCATAGTCGTCAAGACTCCCTGCATCCGCGTCATTGTCGGCGACAACCAGCTCGAATAAGAATCGGAAATGCTCGGGCTCCGCCCCGGGCTGCAGCGAAACCATCTCGACGAAGCCGGGGAAGTAGCCGTCATCCGAATATCCCTCGCCATCGGCCAGCGACGCCACAGCGACATGAACCGATTCTGCAAGCATCGCGAAGCGGTCATCCTGGCGAGCACCGATCCCGCGGAGGATGCCGTCGCGAAAATCGTCGGCCTGTTCGACGCGGCGAACAAAGCCGAGTTCGAAGTTGGCCCCCAACCATGCCTTAGTGCTGAAGTTGGCGCTACCGAGATAGATCATGCAGCCCGATTTGCCCTGCAGGACGAGCAGCTTGGCGTGCAGCTTACGGCGAATCTCGGCCCCCTCCATCGAACTCCCCTGGCCGCCCGATTCGGTCGCCAAGCTCTTGCGCTCCTCTTCCGAGACGAGTTCGGGGACAAGAAACAGCTCGCCACGGCTTACACCACCGAAGTGCTGCCTAGACAAGCCTTGGGCCGCTGGCTCCGACGTCACTACGCTCAGTCGCTCGATCGACGGAAAGCGCGACTTGAGCGCCACGGCGAATCCGCCCTTGCCCGTCCCGGGCTGAAGATCAAAAAATGGCGATACAGCCAGCGCGGCAAACGGCAGTTCGTCGGGAAAAAACTCAGCCCAGCGCTGGCCCAATTGGTCCAGTCCGGCCTGGCGCGAATCCGCACTGGCCTCGGGATACCCCGAAAACAATAGGTGTTCGACCGGCGCCGAAGCCGGCGTGGGCATGGCCAACAGGCACTTTTCAAGCGTTTCGACGATTGGCAGTAGGGCGGAATGCGACGATTCGCGCACCCGCGGCAGACAGAAGCGCTTCAGGAAGTCGGTCCACTCCAGAAGGAGGCGTGGATCGGAGCGGGGAACCTCATCCGAAGCGTTGCCTCCCCAGCAAAAATAGTCGAAAACCTCTCGGTTCCTGAACAGCCCAGTGAAGGTGAGATTGAACGAGCCGAGCACCAGGTGCACCCGCGTCGAGGTAACGACCAGGTAGGCCTTCGAATGGTGGCAAGACCAAGCCCCAGACTTCCATGGATGAAGTTCGAGGAATTGCGGAAGTTTCGGCGCCTCGGGCGTCTTCCGAGAATCGTAGATCACCACCGGCCGAATATCGCAGAGAACCTTCAGTTGTGCCTGCCGGAGTTCGAAGTCGGCTTCCAGGTCGTTGCCGCAGACCAGGTTCTGCAGTTGCTGGTCGTCAAACTCGTAGGTCAGGACGAGGATGTGCCGGACAGGATCCTCGTGACGCCGGGAGAAAATCCCCGCAGCGATATCCCGGAAGCTGCGGTAGTTTGTGGCGGTCATCGAAGCACCCCGTTCGCGTAGCGCCGCCAGGTTTCGGCCCGGAGAAAATGCCAGTCGCGCCGATAGCGCCAGCGCAGCCGATGCGGAAGCTCGGACGGATTGGCAACAACCGCAGCGACGAATTTACAGAAATCATTGACGTCGACCTTGTCCCTTAACACGACATGTTCGCCATCGATATAGGCCATTGTCCGCTTGCTCTTTTGGTGGCTGGCATGGTGCTCGAGAACAACTGTCGCCAGATGGCCTGCGGATTTCGCCATCGCCATCGATTCAAACAGGATCCCTGGTTGCGCCGCGCCAGGCAATACCAGATAGCTTTCCGCCTGTCGTTTCACCAGTTCGAACAGTGCTTCAGGAATCGAAGCATCGACCGGAAGATTTGGACGGGCTTGATCGAGGCGACGAACGTATTCCCAGTCAAAAATCGCCTGCGCCATGGCCGCTAACATCTCGAATCCGTCGGCTAGGCGCAGTCGATTTGTCAGTTCGGACTCCCCCTGCCAATGCTCTATCGCTGTCGGAAAAAAGCTAGCCCGCTGCCTCGCACGTTCTACGTCGTCGGTGCCGGTACCGCCGACATAGAGGCCGAGTGTCCCCGAAGACAAGGGCGACTCCCATAGTTGGCGGGTATCGCCATGGCTGCGGCAGTAGTCGCTGATCAAGTCACGCCATACTGATTTTTCGCTTTCCGACGGCTGCCCGCCGATCGGGAAAAGTCTCACTGCACGATCAAAATCGGAAATTTCGGCAGCCGACTTTCCGACCTCCCATTGCTTGAGAAGATCGTCGAAGTCGAGATTGCCGCGCCGGCGCCAGGCTTCGGCCAGTCTGTGACCAACCTGTGTCAGACTCAGGCCCTTCGCATCTAGCAGGCCCCAGAAAATTGAGGGACTTGAATAATGGCCCAGAGTACCGTAGTTCAATCGCTGGTAAAGCGGCAGAAACGAGCGGCCCCCAGGTAGGGAATGATCGCCCTCGTTGAGCAGCGGCTTGAACTTGGTTACATTGAGGATCGACACCGTAGCCGCTACCGCTTCGCCGTCTTGAGCGCTATTGCCATCGCTACCATCGGGATTAGACGGAGCTTCCCAGACATTGATGAGTCCCCAGAGAATCTCGAGATCACGGAATCGCCGTGCGAAATCGCGCTGGCCGGGAACTACATCCGCGCGACGCAGGTAGTCATAGGCACAGCAAAGAAAGCCGTGATACGCAGGGTGGTTTGAAAGTACCGTGAACTGGCGAAACAGCTTGTCGGCAAGGGCCGACGAAGGCTTGAGAAAGCCGAGGGGATCGACAGAGCCTGACACCTTCTCGAGCACGATATATTTGGAAAATATCAAGCAATATTTCCTATGGGATTTGAACGTCCGAGAGTTGGCGAACCACCCCATCGAATCCTGTCGGCAACACAAAATGGCATATTAATTGACGTCACTCCACATGAATAGAAATAGGTCAAGGTCACGCACCATCCATTCCCCAGCCATGGATGGCATAACAGATCAACACTGACAACAAAGGGCGGGCCAATTTCCTGCGCCAGCCCAGAATTGACGTCGGCGGCCACGTGGATCTTTATGCCGGAATACCACTGGTTGCCCTCCTTCGTCTGATGCATCTCGGGGTCACGCTGCTTGTCCTGGTTCTTCGTCGAGGGCGGTGCGTAGATGATCGTGGCATCGACCATAGTGCCGCCCTTGAGCAGCAGGCCTTGCGCGGCGAGCGTGTCGTTGATGACGTTCATCATCTGCGCGGTCAGCCCGTGCTTCTCGAGCAGGTGACGGAGCTTGAGGATCGTCGTCTCATCGGGCATCGCATCGGCAGCCAACTCTAGCCCGGCAAAGCGGCGCATCGACATGATCTCGTACCCCCTCAGCCCTTATTCAACAGCGATGCGATCGACGAAATGGCTGCACTCAGGATGCCCGCAGGCTTGACGGTCAGTTCCACGTTGCCGCATTTCGGGCATCTATCAGGCCTGGGCTCAATCAGTGCATCGGATCGGGGGGCATGAGTGATTTGCCAGCCGCAGTTGGGGCATTGAATGAGCTCAGGCAGTGGTTTGATGGGCATCACAATTCCTGTTCAACGAAAGCGAAGGCGAGCAGATCGCGACTAAAATTGGCTCATGGGGCGATCAGACTCTTGGGTGGAGAATTACGCAGCGACTCGTAGGCTGAATATCCAGTGCGGCAGGTCAAGCCATTGTTATCGATGCCAATGCGATTTTCTGAAGGGCTGGACTGCAAGAGATTCGTCACTTGCCTCTACTTACGGCCTCTCGGCAGGTATGTAGGACCAACTGATGAATCGACGTGGTTCCTCACACCAACACTAGGTTCCATAGGCACCCGCAGTGGCACCGCTCCGCTCCTTCCACCGACACTCAGTCATCAACCGCAGCAAGAACTCCTCCGGAGCCAAATCCTCGCCCAGCAGATTGCGTTGCCGCACTACGTTGGCGAAATCTCCGGGGGTGAGTTGTTCCAGGCTCTGCAGTTTGCGGGCGAGCAGTGGCGGAATGGCCTCTGCTCCATGAGCAGCACCGAGCGCTTCGCGAGCGAACATAGCGAGGCGCTGGGCGGGGGTCAGCGGCCGGAAGTGCAGCTTGAAGTCAAATCGGCGCAGGGCGGCCGCATCCAGCCCGTCCATCAGGTTGGTGGCCGCAATGAGGATGCCGGGGAAATGCTCGATCTGCTGCAGCAACTCGTTCACCTGGGTCGTTTCCCAGCTCTGCCGAGCCTGGCGGCGGTCACGTAGCAGGCTGTCCACTTCATCAAGAAAAAGCACGCTACGCTCGGCATCGATGTTGTTGAACAGCGCGGCAAGGTTCCGCTCGGTTTCTCCCACGTATTTCGACACCAGATCGGAAGTTGCGCGAACCACCAGCTCGCGCCCAAGCGCGTCGGCCAGCACATGCGCAAACTCGGTTTTGCCGGTTCCAGGCGGCCCGTAGAAACATAGCCGGCCGTGGCCGTTGCGCTGCAGGGCCTCGGCGATCTTCCCCGGCGCGATGCCGCCGGCGAGGTTGAGATAGGCTACGTCAAACTCCGTTGTGGCCTGTCGCCGACGCGGGCTACCGCTTCCATGCAGAAGGCGACGGGTCGCGGCCACACCGCCCCGCACAACATCCACCGGGTCGGTCTCCGGCTGCAGGTCGAGAAGGCGCCTGGCCGCGCCAAACTGGGCCGGCAGAAGTGCTTCATCGGCCGCCAGTTCATCAAGCAGTTCCGCCGGCACCGGTGTATCACCGAGATGGCACTCGGCCATGCGCCGACGCACGCTCCGAGGCGGTGTCGTGAAGGCCACCGGCAGCAGGAAACGACGCAGGAAGGCGGGGTCCATGCTTTCGGCGTCGTTGGTAATCCACACCGCCGGCACCGGGTTATCTTCGAGCGTGCGGTTCATCCAGCCCTTTTCGCCGCTGCCACGGGCAGGCTTTCCCCCAAGAAAGGCGAGCAAGGCATTTTGGCCGTTGCCGAAGGCATCCTCCACTTCATCGAAGATCACCAGGCAGTCGGTACGACCACGCAGCAGACGCTGCAGAAGCAGGTAGGCGCCAAGACGCCCTTGGCGCGACAAGCCTTCGCCATCGTCGTCCGCCGTTTTGACCCGATAGGCGGTAAGCCTTGCGGTGGTGGCCACCGCTTGTGCGAACTCCGTCTTGCCGGTGCCTGGCGGGCCGTAGAGGAGCGCATTGACCCCCTTTTCTCCCTGAGCGGCCGCACGGGCGAGCACGCTCTGCAGGCGCTGGCCGTCGCGGTCGAGGTGCGGAAAATCGGTCAGCGTCCACCGAGACGCGGGCGCTGCTTCGACGATCGCCGCGAGGAGTTCATCGTGGGTTTCGGGGGCCAGGATCAGGATGTCATTAAACAGGTCTTCAGGCGTTACGAAGTCTTCCAGATCGTCCCGGGAACGGCCGACGCGCAACAGCTGCAGGACACGCAGGGTACTTTTGCGCCCAAGGGAGCGCTTGATTTCGGCCAGCGGCACATCGAGTGCGGCAGCCAGGCAGGCATAGTTTTTACGCTGGCCCGCACACTGGGTTTCACGCAGAAAGTCACCGAAGGCTGGCGTATGGGCGCGCTTCTCGGCAAAGTCGAGGATCGCGGTCTCGACTGCGTCGAGGCCTGTGCAGTCTGCAATCACGGCCACACTGGGATGGGTCGGCGCGACGCCGTCCTGAATCGCGAGGCGCTGCAAGACAACGGAGGGGACCTGCCGAAGCACGTCGGCAAGATAGGCACGCAAGCGCTGTCCGGGCAGACCACGCAGGCTTCGACGGTTGGGAGGGCAAAGGAAATCCGGCAGATCGTCGTCACAGAACGCGTCATCGCTAACATCGTTCTCGTGCGCGTCCTTCTGCCGCCACTTGGTCTGAAGCTGCACCAGCACCCGCGGCTCGATCAGCGGCAGACAAAGCGTCCATAGGGCACCCAGAAAGTCCGAATCTTCGAGCCGGTCAAGCAATTCGGTTTGTTGGGTGAGCAATTGAAGGGCGTAGCGGCCGGCGCGGCGCTGTTCAGCCGGCAGGGAGCTGAAGTCGGTCCGCCAGGGCGAACGGCTGGAAGGGCGCTCTGCGCGAGGCAGCCTGGAAGAGACGGTCATGATCAGTTGTCCTCGGAAGTCCAGGCTTGCAGACGACGGCTATCAAAATGCCACACGACGAAGTCGCCCCGGTGCGGCCCCTCCTCGATGAAGACCCCAAGCGCGAGGTCGAGGGGCTCGCGGAAATACGCATCGCCGGAATCCTTTTCGGTATCGTAAATCGGCGACTCGATCACCTCGACGACGATGGCGGGCTTGCCGTAAGTGGGCCAACGACGATTCTTGAGCCCGGCCTTCCAGCCGACGACGTCCCCCGGCCGGAAGGCTTCGCGGCGGGTGAAGCGCCGAAAACGTTCGCGAAGGCCGGCAGCCAGATCCTCCAGCGGCGAGTCGAGAGGCTCATCGTCGAAAAGCAGGGTCTCGGGGTCGTTCTGATTGATTCCGATCTTCGCGAGCAGTTCGCTGGAAGACAGTGGCTTCGGGGTTTTCGGGCTCATCGCACTCTCCTGGCGGCTTCGATGAGTGCATTTGAACAGGACAGTACGTCATCAGATGTCGTACTCTGCCCTCTTTGGAGGAGAGGTGAAGATGGCGGCTTACAAGGAGCGCATAGACCGGCTGAACATGCTGGCGAAGCTGATTCCGGCGAATTTGTCGAAAGAGGATTGCCCCGATCCCGGGCGGCTGCTCAGCAGCATGGCCGAGCAATACGACCAGCTGGCCAGCGACGGCGCACGCCGCCGGGCAATCCAGCGCGACCTCGAAGCGCTGGTCAACGAGAAGCGCATCGAGGTGGCAAACCCTCGCGGCAAACCCCAGCGCTATCGCCGGCTGGTCGATCCCGATGCGGCCGATCCGCGCATGTGGGACTACGCCCGCAAGCTGATGACTTCACTGATACGCGATGCGCTGCCGGAGCGTCGTCTCGAACGGATCTGGGCCAAGCTGCGGGAGGATGGTGACGAGTTCGGTCTGGGCGACGACAAGCTGTGCATCCTCAGCGATACCCAGCGTCTATTGCCCGCTGATATTCGCGAGGAGGTACTTGCGGCAACGCTCGAAGCCCTCTCCCTGTCGCGCACCCTGCACGCCACCTACCGCGACCGTGATGGCAAGCCGACCCGCCCGGTGCTGCAACCCCAGGCCCTGCTGCAGCGCGGCCCGCGGCTGTACCTCTTTGCCCTGAAAAACGACGAAATCGAGCCGGTGCGCATGTATGCGCTGCACCGCTTCATCAGTGCCAAGCTTGGAGAAGAATCGTCCCGCCTTTCAGCGCATTTCAATCTTCAGGATGCCGTTCGCAAAGGCCAGGTGGACTTTGCCGGAGACCACCAGGTCGGCCTGGAACTGCGAGTGCGCGGCTATGTAGCCGAACTGCTCCGCGACTGTCCGCTATCGGACAACCAGGTGATTGAAGACGAGGCCGAGGGCAGCCCCTTTGTGGCCCGCGTGAGGGCCACCGTACCCGACACGGGGCAGCTGCTGCGCTGGGTACTGGGCTGCGGCGCCAACGTGGAAGTGCTCGCGCCACCCAAGCTGCGCGAGGTGGTTGCGGCACAGGCCGCAAAAATGGCGGCTCTTTACTCCGTGCCCGCAGCCTGAGCCTTCCGCCCCACAACTAATAAGACAGTCGTGAATGGCCGATGCCGCCACCTTTATCGACCCTGATCTGGGCGGGAATACGTTCCTTCAGCCCCTCCACGTGGCTGATGATGCCGATCATCTTTCCGCTGGCATTGAGGGTGTCGAGTGCATCCAGAGCAATGTCCAGCGTATCGCCGTCAAGGGTGCCGAAGCCTTCATCCAGGAAAAGCGAATCGATGGAGGTCTTGTGGCTGACCAAGTCGGACAGGGCCAGCGCAAGCGCCAGACTGACCAAAAAGCTCTCGCCGCCGGACAGCGTCCGGGTATCGCGGGAGGTCTCGCCCTGCCAGCTGTCGATGATCTCCAATTCCAGCTCGCCGCCATTCCTGCGACGCAGCAGGTAGCGCCCATGCAGGCGAACCAGGTGACGGTTGGCCAGATGGAGCAAATGGTCAAGGGTCAGCCCCTGGGCGAATTTGCGAAACTTGTCGCCTTGGGCGGATCCGATCAAGCCGTTGAGGCGCTGCCAAATGTCCGACTCGGCGGTCTGCTTGCTGATCCGGGCAAACAGCGCTTGCTGGCCGAGGCGTTGTTGGGCGTCTTTTTCAAGCAGCGCCCGGTGGGCTCCGAGTTGGGCGTTCAGGCCGGCAAGCTGCGCTTCCAGTTCCACCAAGTCTCGTTCCAGATCGGCAAGCCCCCTGTCGGTAAGCGCCCGAGCCTGTAGTTCGGCGAGCTTTTTGCCGGCCGAAAGCTGCAAGGCGGCGGCTTTCTGGCAATCCTGCTCACGAGCCTCCTTGAGCAGCTGGAGGCGCTGGCGCTCGGCGGCGGACAGCAGTGCCGCCAGAAAGGCGTCGTGGTCGGCGAAGGGACTGGCTGCGCAGGCGGCCTGCCAGTCTGCGGCAGCGCCAGTCAGAGCCATACGCTGCTCGGCAAGGGTGCTTTCCTGTTGGTGAGTGCGCCCAGCGAGGCTGTCCAGCTGCCTTAATTGCCAGACAATCAGCTCCGCGGTCCGGGCCAGTTCAGCAACAGGATCATTGGCAACAACGGTTTCCAGCGGGGCCTCTGCGGCCTGACCCAATGCCTGCCAGCGAATTTCCCATTTCTCGGCCGTGGCCTGCGCGGCATCGCTTTCGGCTTGCCGGCGAGGCAGTTCGGCGGCGAGTTGCTGAACGCGCTGCTGGCTGCGCTGCCATTCGAGCCATTCTGCCTCCCGCTCCCGCAGCCAGGCGACGGAGTCGGCAGGCATGCCTAAGCCGGCTTCAGCCAGGCTGGCAGCAAGACGAGTGCGCAGGTCGGCCCGTTCCTGTTCGCGGGCCTTCAACTGCGCGTCGCCGTCGGCCTGCCGCGCAAGGGTGTTGTTGATCTCCTGCTGGAGCAGGGCAAGGCTGTTGCGGGCAACCAGCAGGGCCTGGCTGCCCGTGTTCACCAGCAGGTTGGCCTGCTGAATGGACACATCGCCGGCCTCGGCATGCTTCAGGTCGACACCGAGGCGTGCCTGCGCCTGCTCGGCCAGCTCCCGCCCGGCCTGCAGGGCGTCCGGGGCTTGCCAGGCGTCGAGGGCGAGCGTGTCGGCCAGCCGGGCGCGCTGGTCGTCCCAGTCGGCCGCGGCACGGGCTA
>APMI01030821.1_pt1 | contig 13155 bp, 6 predicted proteins | sample 667938 | NCBI WGS metagenome assembly APMI01 (sample SAMN01084076, study PRJNA167559) | wastewater metagenome | biome: Wastewater | place: Denmark: Ejby Moelle, Odense | collected 2011-11-28 | reverse complement strand
TTTTTCAATATTTATATCAATTGCCTTACATAATAATATGAAGTAGTTTAGTAGATATAAATCAATAAATATTACATAAAAATAATCCATCGCAAGCACAAGACAAGCATGCCCTATCATTCCCGATTACAATACTTAATTTTAGCATTGACAGCAACAATAATAATCTCACCTCTATACATAGCCAATATCAATATAGCCAAAAACAAAGATAATCATCAAACCACTTAATTATTATTATCTTCTTCATAATTATTTTAACAATGGATGACAAAATATGCGAAATAGTATAACAAAATAGGGGAAAAATAGTATAGGAGGGCGGTATGGGTCGGCAATCTTTAGTTTGTTACTCTGCATAATATGAAATATCAAGAAGGAGTAAAAAGTTACTAAGTTTAAATGAATCAATTTGCTGATCTAACTAATCAATAATTCGCATAGATTTATACTATGAAAGTGCATAACTTAAAATAATAACTGAAAACAACTAATAAATGTAATGGTCAACAGCCACCTCAATCATAATTCGACCTACCATAGGCTATAGACTGGGCTGCTAAAGGTAAAATAATATAAATATCATAGGGGCTGTCACAACTGTAAAAGACCAAGGTCAATGCGGATCATGTTGGGCATTCTCAACAACTGGATCACTCGAAGGACTTAATTATAAGAAAAATGGAAATTTGACTTCCTTTTCATAACAGCAGCTAATGGACTGCTCACATACTTATGGTAATATGGGGTGCAATGGCGGGTATATGTAGAATTCAATGTTTTATGTTATTGACCATGGTATAACAACCGAATCAAAATATCCATATAAGCAACAGTAAACAACTTGCCACTATAATCCTTAAGATAAAGCATTCCAAATAACTGACTGCACATTGGTAACCCCATTAAAATAAAAATCTCTTCAAGCAGCAATCGCTCAAGGTCCAACTTCGGTGGCAATATAAGCAAATCACCTTTCCTTCCAGTTATACAAATCCGGCATATACAATGGCAACTGTGGCACAAAACTAGATCATGGGGTACTGGCTGTCGGTTATGGTGCACTGGATGGTAAAAATTATTATAAAGTTAAGAATTCTTGGGGAGGACGCTGGGGTATGCAGGGATATATATATATTATCAGGAATGGTGATGGCAAAGGGAAATGTGGAATACAAATGGAACCTGTATTACCATTATGATTATAGGGAATATTATTATGGTTAAATTGTGGGTTTTATTTGGTATTATTGTGTTTAATATTAATATTAGCTTTAGTTACATAAATTTTCACGTTATAATAAAATTAATGGCCTTTGTTGTATAGACTGAGCGCAAGCTCAACGAAATCTCCAAAACTATGTGCCCATTAGGACCAGGGCAATACTTCAAAAATTAATAAACACTTTCACTAAAAAAATAATGCGCTCCATTCCAAAGTACAAGCCGAAGAAGATCATTTCTATAACCTACAAATGTAATCAAGCCAGGTCCAGGGAACTACTAAATTTCACAACCATTCATCGAACCCAATATAAAAACAGTATCGAATAGTCAGAGCATTATTGTGAAAATTAATTCAACGGGAACTGCGCAGTTCAAATCTGTTATTGATAGATTTTAGATGAGGGATTCATAGGTACCGGGGCCAGGGAACTGTAATATTTTATCATTATGTAGATACGCTTGCTGGAATGAGTCCTAAGAAGAAGTCGACTTCGTAGAGATCGATACATTAATCGAGTTTGATTGAGAGAATTAAGGAACTTAATACGAAGAAGAATTATCCAGCCATTCCTGAGAAAACTCGAGGGCTTACAGACACTAAGAAAGAATAAGTGAATCCTTAAGGCAAATTAGGTCCTGCATTTTATCATCCAAGTAAGAAATTTTACTTAAACTCAACAAGCACAGTATGGGGAAAAGATAAATGCAAAAGATTTTCAATGGATGCGAAATCTTAATTAGGACCAGGCAAGTACAACGCAACTTATAATCCAATTAAGCCTGATGATAAAACTCAACAAGCCTCAGCGCACTTTAAATCAAGTACTGTTCGAACTTACTTTGACTCGCTATTTTATAAGACGAATCTTAGCGAAGTTGCCAAAGTCAGAGATGAAACTCATTTCAAGACAAAAGATCCTGCCCCAGGGCAATACGAAACAAACTACTCCTCGCTTAAAATATAATAAAAACCATTTCCATTACAATTTTTCGGATCAACAGTATAAAGATTCCCCTAATACTAACTACCAACCCGTCCAAAACATAAATCATTCTACAACATTAAATCATAGATTGGTCAAAATAGATCATTTAATAAGAGTGATCATGCTTTTCTGAGTGATTGTGGCAGAAAACCATAGTTTTTAGGTGTAGCTGGCTAGAAAGATAAAGTTCCTGGACCTGGGCACTATAAATAAGGGGTTAAAGTTTAGAAAAAACTTAAAGGAAATAAATTGCAGAAATTTGGAACCAATACCAAAAGATTATTTCAGTAATAAGATGCTATTGATTAAATTGGACCAGGCAAATATTAAAGAGATGATAATAGTACTCGAAATGATAGTCCAAAAAATATCAGATTTGGGCAAGTAAGTGATATTAGCTGTAATTTCAAATCAACAACTACGAGGGATTGTTTTGGCATTAGTAAAGCTTAAAAAGTGCCATTTGCTTAGTATGATGTATCGCAGAATGATATGACTAAGAAAATAGAGAAGCAGAAAAATTTCATATAAAACCTGAAGAAAATATAAGTCGAAAAACCAGGTTTCTAATCAAGTATCTCTCGTTTCCCGCATTACTAATAAAAGCCAAAAAACGATCGTAAAGCATCAATATAAGAAAATCGTCAACAGTAAATAAGATTACGACAATAATAAGAGAGAATACGACAAATGATCTTGGAAGCTAATCAAAGTCAAGTAAAAGAAGTACAAAAGAATCATTTTGGAAATAGTGAAAGATTCAAAAATGATAAGAAAGGTGCACCTCCTGTTGGTCAATATTCAATAAAATTGGGTTGGGAGAAAAAGAGTCATAACGTGAAATTTACCAATAAGTGAAACTAACTAGAATGAATGAATACACGATGATTACTAATTTGTTTGTATTATCCTGAATGTTAAATATTATGAAATTATTTTTTGTAGACAATATAGTCTTTATGATTCATTTATACTCTTTATCGTAGTGAGTATTATTAATTTGAACTTGACTCTAGGCTAGTTGGTATTAATTTTAATCATGCATAACTTTCATAACCAGTCCGTTTTAATCAGACAGACTTGACTATAAAACATAATTTAAGTATAGTCGATTATAAATGCATAAATTTACACATAATTATATAATTAAGTTAATCATAAGATATTATGTCAGCAGATCAAGATCAGTAAAGAAGACCAACAATCATAACCGGTGGAGATTACGATCCCGCACAAAGAGCAGCTAGTGCTGACCCAGACGATCGTCTACCTGGGTATTTTGTCGGCGGAGGTGCTCCCGAAAAGAAGGGCATTAAATAGGAGATTAAGAAAGATATTAAGAAAGTTGGCGAGAAAGCTGAGGAAGCTGTCGAATCTGTGTAAAGAGGAGCGAAGAAAGTTGGAGCTAAAGTTGGTTAAGTTGCACACGAAGCTGGCGATAAAATTAAGGAAACGGGTAGGAAAATTTAAGGTGCTGTTGAAAGTGCAGTTCACAGCTGTAAAGATGGTAAATTCCCATGGCTTCACGTCGTTGTTGCAGGTGTTATTGCCCTCGTAGCCGTCAAAATTATCAGAGGCGATAAATGATGATTAAACAGATGAATAAAAATATTTTCCATTTTCATGTGCCCTAGAATTATTAATACGTCTAAAAAATTTATTAAATATAAAATTGCTTTCAAAAATATATCCTAGTAAGTTATTAGTCAGCACTTACTTTTTGTATCCATTTTGTTAACAGTTAAAAATTGATGGATCTTTCGATTTAGACCTGAAAGCAAAAAATATAATCCAAAATTTATTAGTAAAAAATATTAACAGAAACATAAAAAATAAGCAATGAATCAATTTAGAGAAAGTCGTAAACAATCATCACAGCGCAACATTCCAAAATAGTACACAGGCTCGTTAAGCTTGATTTCACCCTAGAAAAAGCGTGAGTAGGTTTTAGGAAATGCAAGTGGATCATTATAATCTCCACCGCCTTCAAATCGGTTTCTATCATAAACTTTGCTTCAAAAATAAGCTTTGAACTCAAGGAAATACTAATAAACACAGCAAAGATTACGTGAGAAATAGATTGCATATCGGCATCTTAATGACATGTATGATAAAGTTATGAAGGAGAAATAAGGAATTTAGAGTAGTTTACAGCAACAAATTGAAATGTATAAAAGTCTTATTAAGTAAATATAACTTAAGGCTTAAGAAAGACTTAAGGAAGTACAGAGAGCATTCAAGGAATAAATGTAGCGAAAATTAGCATAAAAATAGTAAGAAGCTAGGATGATGCAAGTATAAAAGGAATAGCTTGAAAAATTCGTCGACTAGCTCTAAAAAATAGGCGACGATCTCTAAAACAAGCTAACCTATACTACAAATGACTTAAAAAATACTCAAGAAACCCTGCGCAAGACTGACGATTAACGTAAAACATTCATGTAGAAACTCTAAGCCGCATAATAGTACAACAAAGCCCAGAACTAGAAATACCAAGATATAGTCGATAAATTAAAGTAACAAGTTATCAGTGGGGAACGATAATGGCGAGATAAACTGGATTAAGTTAATAAAGAAAAGTAAAAAGCTTTGAAGGAGTTAGAGAAGTAATTTAGGAATTAAATTGCAAAAATTCATGATAAACATTAGCTAGAAAAAGGGGATCGTAAGGATTAAATTAAGAATATGATGGATTCATTCTAAGCTTAAAAAGCAAAATTGAATTAATTGATCGCAGCGAAAGATAAAGCTTTAGAAGATCATTACAAAGAATCCAAGTAAGGCACATAAAAAATAGCAAGCCAAATTAGAGGATATGAACAGTAGATCCAAACTATGGCTAACTAGAAAGCAAGATTATTCGAGTAAGTCGACACACTCAATAGTGAGAATACCCATTTGAACGTGTTGATTAAAGAACTGCAGCTGAATACAGCAAACTAGAAGAAATCACTATAGGCATATATTCTAAAACTCAAGGAGTAAATCGCATTCGGCCAGGCAAATTTCCTCCGATAACGCGATCGCAACGCCCTAAATTTCTAAGACTCCTCAAAATAAATAATCTCCCTGAAACGCTAACTCTCCTTATTATCATCCTAGAACCAGAACCTAAAATAAAGCAACGCAGACTGCTCACTCCTGTCGTAATAATGCCGCAAACTACGCGATATGCTGGTATAAAGTTCATACTAGTTATAAAAATGTAAGGGATAGTTCGTGAAAATGAGCAAATAGAGGTAACTTATGGCTTTGAGAATTAATTAAAATGGGTATTAAATTGGAGCACTAAGGAGAATTAAAATGGACAGAGAGGATTAGGCTAGGGGGTGGAGGGATAGCTATTATTTATCCAGGAGTCGCAGTATCAGGAGATGATTATAAAGGGTAATGTAATAAGGGGTTATTTTGGAATTCATGTAAGATTGTACTCTAGTCCTAATTTTTCATTATATCTATACTAAAATAATATGTATAAACTAAATTATACTAAAAGATAGCAAAAATTGACAAGGTACACAAAAATTATCAATAAAAACATAATATTTTAGTGATCGCTTCTAAATGAACCAGATGAGTCAAATGAGTCAAGAAAGCATCAAGGAAGCTGATGTGATCGAAGAGAGCGAGCTGCAAGAGATCAATATTTCATCATAGGACACCAACAAGAGTGAAAAGTAAGTCAAGTAAGGTACGAATAAAGTTGGTCCTGAGATCAGTATGGCACCTTGGAAAGCATTAATTTAGTATGAGAAAAGATCGCAGAGGTTGTCAGGGACTGATAAATAATCTCAGAAATTAACGAGTGAGCCGGAGATATTAAAGAAGATCAAGATCAAGCCAGTGTTTATTGCAGAAACTGAACGAACATACAAATCACGTAAGCAGCTGCCTGAAGCCTTACATTCCTCCGAGAGTGAAATTGAATAATCGGCACAATCTATATCTAAACCCATTTAAGCAACAACGACAACCATAGCCAATAACAAATTCTTACCTGAATAATCAAACAAATCGACATTAGCTTCTTTATCGAACTCTCTCCCACTTTCCCTTACTATTCCCTTTCCTCAACAACCCCCAACATCATCAAACATGATCTCAATCTCAAACAATAACAGCAACAACAACAACAGTAGTATTAATAGTAATATGAATAACACTATACCAAACCAGAAGTTACTAGCAAACGTCCGTAAAAACCGTTACCGCAGAAAAAACTACTTCTTCTAAGACAAAATGGTAAAAATAAAATAACTGCAACTCACCAAAACTACACAGGCGATCAATATCAGAGGAGAAATTATTTTTATATGGGACAAATATAATTTTAACTAAAAATGGGCCAATACCTAAATGATCTGTGTCTAACTGTATGATGATAGTGGCACGGTACTATTGGCTATACCGAATAAAATTGCATAAAGGAGGGGTTGGGATTTGTAAATTGGTAAACTTATATAAGTATCGAAAGTGCAAACTAGATAGAAATACCCTCGTAAATTATGCTTACTGCTAACCTAAGCATCAACTCTAAAAATCCTGCCTTCATCCTTACTCTCCCATTCGAACCGTTTCTTCCCATAATAACACTCCCTATCCCTACCCTAGCTGCAATCCTGTCCAGTAGGTCAAACAATATCGCTAATCTGTCTCATATTACAAAAATCGCCTTTGTAATACATTCGTTCCCATACCAAAAACATCGACTTAACCCTCTGCAAAATCCTAACATACGACCCTATTAGTAATACCTCAATATGGGTAAAACTATGGTAATAAAAAACATAAATAAAATTCTATTGTAATGCTGTCATCTATCTGTTGAGAGGTATTGAAATTAAGGAATTTAAGGGAATACGGGAATATCATGCTAGTAAGGAATTTAATTATAGGGAAGTTAGTGGAACACGGGTAGAGGAATATTTGAGAAATATCTATACTAACAGGAATAAGACAATAGAATAATATAAGCATATTAAGAAGGAGATTATTGATGCTATTAGTATTGGAGATTCTATGAAGAATATACAGTATTAGTATCTTAATGCCAGGAAGAGTAATTAATTGAATGATTAGTCAAGTATAATAAATAAAGTAGTATAGACATAGCTAAAATAACTCTCAAAATAGGCTTCCAAGATATAAAAACTTTATCCATAGTTACCACCTCCTGTACCTCTATCTTCTCCATCAATTCCTTCACATGATAAACAAATATATACTTCGTGTTCAATAACAACAATAAAATTCCTCGACATATAGCTTCGTTCATGCTACAAACTGTCCACCCTTCAGTGCAGTTCTCCGTAATGTAGAGCCCATATAGTACTACCTATAAACATGGAGATAGCTCGTAGTAGTATACTCTGTAATGTCTGTAAAACTATGTCAAGTTCTTCATTAACTTTTCCTCGATATTCTGTCAAATGTTAGGTATATGACGGTAGGGAAAACTACTATGCCGAAATTGGGGATTAGGCTGGGAAGAAATTGTTCACCATACAAACTACGGATTATACATAAATTAATACTAATAATATAGGCTAGAAAATGAGAGAAAACACAAATAATACTACTATTAATAGTTACGATGTGCCAACAACAACGGAGATGAAAGTATAATTTTTATAATGCATGAATAATAGATTTAGGATGATGATCGGCAAAGATATCATCGGAGATACTGTCAAAGCAGTTATTCTATGCACAAGATAGAAAATATATCCTTTACATGAGAAAACACAGACAGACAATAAAGATGATAAGGAGGAAAATGTAATCAAAAATGAGGGCGATGAGTGCTGGATTAACGGGTGCTATATTCTGGATGTACTACCTTTTTAAGAATAGATTTATCAGGAGAATAGTCGGATGGACAGTAAGGAAGTCACGAAGAAAAATATTGATAAAGAAGAATGGGAAATGAGCAAGAATTAATCAACCAGACCATTGAGATGATAAATGATGATCAATATATGCACAAATCTTAAATTTGATAATTTTCTCAAATATTACTCAAAAATTGATAACAGCCTTACTTAGATTTCCTTTTTTTAATAAACACATACTCATAACCCGAACCCCAAACATAAATACATATTAACACTAAACAATGGACAGAATGCGTGCTAAAAGATGGTTCCACCTAGGCTTCGTAGGCTGGCTCACAACAACCGCCCTCACTTTTACTTTCATATCAGGATTTAGTACAACACTATGTTAATATTGTAGTTTATTTGTATTATCAGCAGATGTTGAGAAAAGGTCATCCGATGGAATAGCGGCTGTTGATTTAGATATTCTAGGAAGATAATTAGTTCTTTGGCAGGCAGAAAAATAAGAAATATCTTACCAATAACAAACAAGTATAACATAATCAGTCAAACCCAACGACAGGAGTAGCAGCATCACATCAAAACACAAGCACAGTTAACAAAAATACTAATCAGTAATAGCCGATATTTAAGTACACTAACAACTATAAGAAATTAGAATAGGAAGCAAGCCCTAAAAAAGTGGAATATATTTGAATATATATTCGCATAATACGATCATAAAATATTTATTTGGATTACTATTTTTGTATTTATAAGGCAATATAAGTGCGCGTTTGGTTATTCTAATAAAGAAAATTGTAGTTTTTTGAGAATATTTTGTATAAATGATGACTTTTTCGGTAAAACTTATAGTGAATTTCTCTTGTATTTTTGATGTTGAAGATATTTATTTTTATTATTTAATATCCAGTATTCGAAAGCTTATATATTTTTTCCAATAATTGCAAACTACCGCACTCAAATAAATCATCAATATCAAAATCTGAGCCTACCAAGCACTTAAAAATTAATTTAATTAATATTTTTCTATCAATTGCACCAATAATGAGCAGCTATATCTTATCTAATCTAATAAAAATCAACAGAAAATAGGCGGATGACATGTATGAAAATAAATATAATGTAATGTAAATCATATATTAGGTAATGTATGGACCAGATCTGCATGCTCACATGGTCATGCTGATGGTCTCACTTAATTTCCTTATTTTTGTAAATTTCTTAAGGTCGTCCTACTTTTTTACCTTTTTTAAAGTTTTCAAGCTGTTCTATTAACTCTCCACGTTTTATTGACTTTGATCGTTCAAAGCCCGGGCTAAGCAAGTGTTGGACATAGATTTCTTCAGCTTGTCGTATTGTTGTCGTAATTTTTACTACACCACGGGGTCACTCTCCATGCGCTTGAACTGCGGCTTTTCTGGAGTGTTGGCTTCGCCGTCGTTGGTGTCCATGGAGTCTATTTTCTTATAACTCAGACCCGTGAACAGTTAACGAGTGACATCACAGTGGCTTACCGTGTGCACTGGTTTCCTCATGAAGATTGCTGATTTCTCAATCATTGTTCTTTCATTGGGGTTTACAATGTCTTTCACGCTGATATCTCTGGTAAGGAGTAAACTTTTCTTTAGTTGAGGCTTGGATGTGACTTTCATAATTTTAAAATAATATGTACAAAGTATAAATCAAGCCATATAAAGCAACCTATTAAAAAACCCAACGCTTTCCATTGTCGATATAATTGTGTACAGTCTATAAAATACTCAAAATGGCCACAATATTTCATAATAAATATCATAATAGAAGAGCTATTTAATTTAATAACATAACAGCAAATAATAAAAATAAAGGGATGCAACTGCCATAGTTTTATAGTTCATTTTTATAGTCTCAATGTCAAATATTATGATGAATATTTTAGTATTGTTGGATTTGGTTTTTAGAGTGATTTGTGGGCTGTAGACAATTTTTGTATTTTTGTAGATTTAATTTTAATATCTCTTAGACTTTGTATCAGGCTTATATTGACAAATGAAATACTAATAGATTCAGATAGAATTATTATATATCGTATGAATTTTGTTCTTTGCTTCCTTCTTAAGAATGGATAATTAATTTTATTATTGAAAGATTTGATATCGCATTTCAGGGGTTAAGAGACAATATATAAAGCAAGAACGAAGCATTAAAATGTTAATTCATCAAAGTTATATTGGATTGTATTTTGTCAATAAAAAGAAAATGCCTTATTTGTTGTTATTGTTTTCATTGAAATTTAGAAAATTCTTTTCTTCCAACTGAACTATTTTTTTGTATCTGGCATTTAAATCTGAAGAGTCTCTGATTCGTTATTAAGATTTTATTTAATAACGCTTGGTTGCTTATATTTTTAAATGTGAATAAATAGATTTTTAATTTCACATTAAAATTAATTAGTTTATGCTAATTAGTAATTATTTTGATATTTTTAACGAAATTCAATGTTAAATAGTTAAGATTAACCATTTTATCATTATTCTAAATTTATCTTTGAATTATGGAAGTATTTGTAAATAGAACTTTTTTAATAAACTACATTACTCAAATTACTGTTTTTTCTGATCAATCAAGCTAATAAGAGTAACTCTAAAATCTATTGTAATTATTTTCTAAGCATTTGTATGGATCGAAGCTAAAGTTTGACTTTTTTATTGAAATTTTCTTAATCTGTTTAGATTATTTACAGTATATTTTTATGTATTCAAAGGTTTTAGAACCCACTTTTGACTTAATCGCTCTTAATTTAATTAAATATATTTTTAAACTTATTTTAAAGAAGATGGAGCTTAATTTGCTTTTCTATATTTAGAAGCAAGAACAGACAATATGGTATTGTTATTATCACTGATTTTAAATAATAAATGACTATAATTGCAAAATTAATCCCAAAAATACATTAAATCTCTCAAAAAATTGACTTTTATATAAATATTTCTCCATAATATAAAAAAAGCCCAAAAATAAAAAGTATTTCCTTGTCGCAATAATCTCTGAATCCAAATATAGTCTTAACATCAATAAATAATGTTAACATTCTGAATTTTACCGTGTATACCAATCCATCAAAAAATAAAATAATGTAACAAATTCGAAGTTGATATTGAAGTGTAGTATAGGATAGCATAGAGTAGTTAAATAAAGGTATATTGGCTATAAGATGAGATCATTTGGCGGTAATTTTCTTGAAGATCTGGAATAATTCCATCTTGCTCACCTGGCCATCGTTGTTGGCATCAATCGATTTCATCACTTGTTGCACTTCGGCTTCAGTGGTAGTTCTGCCGGTCTTCATGTGGGCAAGGGCATCGTTGATCAGTTTAGTGACTTCCTTGATGTCCAGGGAACCGCTCTTGTCGGCATCGTATCGGTCGAATACTGCGTCCACGGCGTTCCTGAGTTGTTAGTCTGAGTATGACATAATTTAAATGATTATTAAAAATGCAATTTTAAATTCAAAATAAATAATATATGCTTCTTTTTTATGGTAAGTTTGCCTCTAGAAAATTCCATTCCATAATATTTTATTATATCAGCTCTGAATAATTTATTTTTCGTAGATTTATTGATTGATACTCTTAATAAAATAATTAATCATAGAAAATGGTAAATAATTTAAGATACACAACAAAATAAGGCAAAAATAGAATAAAGAAATCACATATAATACAAATTACAATAACTATTTAATAATATGAAATAATTTATACCTATTTATTATCAATTAGTTTTATGAATATTTTTCTCCTCTCCCTTAGATTTAGGTGATTAACTGGAATTAGTGTAAAGACTTTTAATTTTTCCTTGGTTAGTAGAAGTAGAACTCGCGCCTGTACCTGCATTGTTTTGTAAATTTATAGGTACTCCACGGGGTTATTATTAACAAAAAAACTACTGTTCTTGTTTTTGTGATTTTGATTAAGATTAAGATTAAGGATTTTCAGGGTAGCTAGGACGAGAGGAAGATTTGCTTTTCATTATGCTTATGTTTTAGTCTCGTTCTATTACCACTAGAAGTTTTTATTCGTCCATTTACGTCATTGTAGTAACAATAAGTAATTACAAGAATAATTTGTTAACAATAGATTTAAAATTGTAAGAAAAAAATGATCAAAATTTATTAAATTACTATCGATAAACAATATCATATTCATATTTAATTGATAATTAATTATTTACTCAGGATGTTAGTGAAATATTTCTTATCAAATCATTATCTTTTAGCAGCTTTAGGAGACTTAGGCTCAGACACAGTCTTCTCAGCTTTGACTGGAGATTTCTTATTTTTCTTTGATTTCTTAGATCCATCATCAATCTTCGACATCAAGTACCAAATCGACCCAACAACCACAGCTGCGAAAATACCAATATATGCATATTTGGCAGATGAGGGAATATCAGAGGTTGAGAACCCAAAGAATTTGATTGAGAACTATTCTTCAGCGGGAGTGTCTTGTTCAGCTTATTTTTCTTCTCTTCTCACTTGCATTTCTTAATCGAACTTCTTCATGAATTTGACAATCGCCTATTGACTCTTCGTAAAGGTACTAAAATCAATATTCTTATAATCGAACCCATCGTAATAGTAGAAAAGTTCCCGTGGGTCAAACGAAGCATCCTAAACAAAGAACTAAAGCATAAAAAGAATAAAATACTTTCTGTGCATCATCCATAGTCATCTTGGGCATGCAGTATTCAACAGCAGTCGCATACATTTTATTGATAAATTTCTGTTGTTCTTCAGGTTGGAGTTCGTTGATCGATTACTCAATTGCTTATTTTTGGGTGTTGGAATGATATCGAGACAGGACTAGGCATGCGGTTCGCTTCATTGAAATTTATTGTTGCTGGTTTTGGAGCTAGTCTTGGCTTGGCTCGCACAAGGAACATGCGATCAACAGCGATAGTACGGTTAAAAGGATTATGGGCCTTGACATTTTTTGGGGTTTGAGGTATATTATTATGAATTTACGTGTATGGAATTTTATATTATCTTAGCTTTTTTATTTATATACAATATTTATATATTTATCGAACAAAATATTTTTGCTTTTGTAAAATGTCGATAA
>APMI01018241.1_pt1 | contig 13160 bp, 15 predicted proteins | sample 667938 | NCBI WGS metagenome assembly APMI01 (sample SAMN01084076, study PRJNA167559) | wastewater metagenome | biome: Wastewater | place: Denmark: Ejby Moelle, Odense | collected 2011-11-28 | reverse complement strand
CCTGCGTGCTGCGGCTCGGCAAGGAGAGGCTCCGAAACGAGCACCGGCAGCAGGGCAGCAGACAGCAATGCCGGCCGCAGCAGGCGGCTGACACCCTTGCCCGGATTGGCTGTGCCGGTCTTCTTCATCGCTCCCCGAACGTCCGTTATGCCCGCTCTATGCTGATTTGCCGATTTCGCCAAGAAACAGCGCCGAAAATACGGCTTTGCCATGATGCCCGTCAGGGCTTGCGCGGCGGTGACGTGTTCCGTCGCAATCCGGGACGCAAAACCGCTTCACGCCCTTGCCCGGAGCGCTTTCAGGAGCGGTGATAGGGATGGCCGGAAAGGATGGTGACGGCGCGATAGAGCTGTTCGGCGAGCAGGATGCGCACGAGCTGGTGCGGCCAAGTCATCTTGCCGAGGCAGAGCGTGGCGTTGGCGCGCTCGTAAAGGGCGGGGTCCAGCCCGTCCGCGCCGCCGATGGCGATCATCAGGTCGCGTTTTCCAGCATCGCGGAAGCCGCCGAGAAGGTCGGCAAAGGCGGGGGAATCGAGCGATTTGCCGCGCTCGTCGAGCAGGATCAGCACGGCGCCGTCGGGCAGCGCCTTTTCCAGCATCGCCGCTTCCTCGCGCTTGCGCGTGTCGGCATTGCCGGCCCGGCTTTCGCCGACTTCGGCAAGTTTGCCGAGTTCGAGGCCGATGGCGGGACCGGCCTTCGCGAAACGGTCGATATAGCGGGCCGCAAGTTCCTTCTCAGGGCCGGCCTTCAGCCGTCCCACCGAAAAAAGTCCCACCCGCATCGCCCAAAGCCCTGTCCGTTCGGGCGGCGCTCAGCCGCGCCACCGTTGTTCCTCGCCGGACAGGCGCCCGGCGTCCGAATTAGTGTACCGTACCGTCTTCGATCTCGGGAGCCGCCCACATCCGTTCGATGTTGTAGAACTCCCGGATTTCCGGCCGGAACACATGGATGATGATATCGCCCGTGTCGATCAGCACCCAGTCGCCCGCCTCAAGGCCCTCGACGCGGGCATTGCCCAGGCCTTCGTCCTTCAGGTCGGTGATGAGGTGATCGGCGATCGCCGTGACATGACGGTTCGAGCGTCCGGACACGACCACCATGTAGTCGCCCAGCGCCGATTTTCCGGCAATGTTGATGGTGACGATATCTTCCGCCTTGGAGTCCTCGAGGCTGGCGAGGACCAGTTGAAGGGCCCGGTCGGCGGCATCATCGCCCCGTCCCGCGCTCCTGGAGAAAACGCCGACGACGTTTCCCTTTGCGTGCACTGTTGTCAGGTTCGTTCCTTTCCGAATAACAAAACAGCACGTCCGTACCGGCAAACCGCGCCGACACCTACTAAATGTAGGCACCGATGGGTATGAGTTTCAAGACGTCACTTCTGATGGATGGTTTTTTCCAGGGCCATTTGGTCGCGTAGCGCCGTGGAGGAAAGCGGCGAACGCGGCCCGTGAATGAAGGTCCAGGCCGGCGCGCGGCGGCCCGCCAGCGACATCGCGTCCTCCTCGTCGACGCGCGCATAGTCGAAGGTTTTCGCCATGCGCGAGGAGAGATAGGCGAGTGTCGAGCCGGGCCGGTCGATGACGGCGATGGGGAAGGTGCAGGCGATCGTCTGCCAGTTCTGCCAGCGGTGGAAGGTGCCGAGATTGTCCGCGCCCATGATCCAGATGAAGTGGACACCGCTATTCAGCGCCTGCACCCGCTCCAGCGTCCTTGCCGTATAGCTCTGGCCAAGCCGCTTCTCGAAGGCCGTTACCTTGACACGTGGACCGGGCGCCATCGCCTCGCTGAGACGGATGCGCTCGGCGAGCGGGGCGAGCTGGCGGTGATCCTTCAGGGGATTGCCGGGCGTCACCATCCACCAGAGCTGGTCGAGGCCGAGGCGGCGCAGCGCGATTTCCGCGACGAGCGCGTGGCCCTGATGCGGCGGGTTGAAGGAGCCGCCGAACAGGCCGACCTTCATGCCCTTCTCGACATGCGGCATCCTCAGATAGCGCTCTGCCACCGCCTCCGCCGTCACGTCAGGGCCGCACCTGTCCGGTGCCGCGCACCCGGTATTTGAAGGAGGTGAGCTGCTCGACACCGACAGGGCCGCGCGCATGCATCTTGCCGGTGGCGATGCCGATCTCGCCGCCCATGCCGAATTCGCCGCCATCGGCGAACTGGGTGGAGGCATTGTGCAGGAGGATCGCCGAATCGATTTCCGTGAAGAAGCGCTCGACGACGGCGGGGTCTTCCGCGATCACCGCTTCCGTATGGGCGGAGGACCAGCGGTTGATATGCTCGATGGCCCCGGAAATGCCGTCGACCAGCGAGACGGAGAGGATGGCGTCGAGATATTCCGTCGCCCAGTCCGCTTCCGTCGCGGGAACGAGGTTCGGGATGCGGGCCCGGATTTCGTCCGTCGCGCGCACTTCGCAGCCGGCGGCCACGAGACCCTCGACCAGCGGGGCGAGATGGGTATCGGCGACAGCGCGGTCGATCAGCAGCGTTTCCATCGAGCCGCAGACGCCGGTGCGGCGCATCTTGGCGTTGACGACGACCCGCTTCGCCATGTCGGGGTCGGCGGACTTGTCGACATAGATATGGCAGAGGCCTTCGAGATGGGCGAAGACCGGCACGCGCGCTTCGCTCTGCACGCGGGCGACGAGGCTCTTGCCGCCGCGCGGCACGATGACGTCGATGGTGCCGCCAAGGCCGGACAGCATGGCGCCGACGGCGGCGCGGTCCGTCACCGGCACATATTGGATCGCATGCTCTGGAAGGCCGGTGGCCTTGAGGCCGGCGACGAGGCAGGAATGGATCGCCTGCGATGAATTCACGCTGTCCGAACCGCCGCGGAGAATCACGGCGTTGCCGGCCTTCAGGCACAGCGCGCCGGCATCCGCCGTCACGTTCGGGCGGCTCTCGTAGATGACGCCGATGACGCCGAGCGGCGTGCGCACGCGCTCGATATGCAGGCCGTTCGGGCGGTCCCATTCGGCGATGACGTCGCCGACAGGGTCCTTGAGCGCGGCGATATCGCGGATCGCGCCGGCAATGCCCTCGATGCGCTCGGCCGTCAGCGTCAGCCGGTCGATGAAGGAGGCGGCGACGCCGCTCTCCTTCGCATTGGCAAGGTCGATGGCATTGGCGGCAAGGATCGCCTCGCGGTTGGCGAGGATTTCCGCCGCCATGGCTTCGAGCGCGCGGTTCTTCTGATCGGCCGTGGCGATGGCGAGCGGGCGGGCGGCGGCGCGGGCGTTGCGGCCGATTTCGGCCATCAGGCTGTCGATGTCGGTTTTCACCTGGTCAAGCATGGCTCATGTCCCTCCCCGCCTCGGTGGCGACGGGCAGTCCGGTCACCACGAGATCGTCCCTGTGCACCATCGCGGCGCGTCCGGCATAACCAAGAATGGCGGCGATATCCGCCGATTTCTTGCCGACGATCAGCCGCGCCTCGTCGGCATCATAGCCGGCTAGGCCGCGCGCGATCTCGCGCCCGTTCGTGCCGTAGATCGAAACCGTATCGCCGCGCGAGAACGAACCCCAGACGCCGCGCACGCCGGCGGGCAGCAGGCTCTTGCCGGCCGAAAGCGCCGTTTCCGCGCCGGCATCGATCTCCAGCCGGCCGGCCGGCTGCAACTGCCCGGCAATCCAGGTTTTGCGCGCGGTGACGGGCGATCCGGAAGGGGCGAACCAGGAGAAGCGCGCACCCTCTTCGATGGCGCGCAGCGGATGGTCGACCTTGCCCGAGGCGATGATCATGGCGCAGCCCGCGCCCGTCGCGATCTTGCCGGCATCGATCTTGGTGCGCATGCCGCCGCGCGACAGTTCCGAAGCCGCACCGCCCGCCATCGCCTCGATCTCGGGCGTGATGGCGTCGATGGTCTCGAGGAAGCGTGCCTCAGGGTCGAGATGCGGCGGGGCCGTATAGAGGCCGTCGATATCGGAGAGCAGCACCAGCAGGTCCGCACCCGTCATCGTCGCGACGCGGGCGGCGAGGCGGTCGTTATCGCCGTAGCGGATTTCCGTCGTCGCGACCGTGTCGTTTTCGTTGATGATCGGCACGGCGCCGAGTTTCAGGAGTTGGTTGATCGTCGCACGCGCATTGAGGTAGCGGCGGCGCTCTTCCGTGTCGCCCAGCGTGAGCAGAATCTGCCCGGCGACGATGCCGTCCGCCGAAAGGCTTTCCGACCAGGCGCGGGCAAGCGCGATCTGGCCGACGGCGGCCGCCGCCTGGCTTTCCTCCAGCTTCAGCGCGCCGGCCGGCACCTTCAGCACCGAGCGGCCGAGCGCGATGGCGCCCGAGGAAACGACGAGAACGTCTGTGCCGCCCGCCCGGAGCGCCGCGATATCCCGGCACATGGCGTCGAGCCATGCCTTCTTGAGGCCGGTGGCCCGGTCGACGAGCAGGGCCGAGCCGATCTTGATCACAATCCGGCGGTATTGTCCGAGCGGTTTGCGGTTCTTCGTCATCTCAGTCGTCGGATCCGGTATTCTTGGCTTGAACGATGATATCGCGCAGCGCGCGCAGCGTACCCGTCATGCCGACATTGGCAACGGCGGAAAGCTGCAAGGGCGTCTGCCCGCAGGCCTTCGCCAGCGCCTTGGACTTCTTTTTCAGCTCTTCCTCGTCGAGCACGTCGATCTGCGAGAGCGCGACGATTTCCGGCTTGTCGGTGATGCCGCCGCCATAGGCCTCCAGCTCGCGCTTCACCGTCTTGTAGGCTTTCGCGACATCCTCTTCCTGCGCGGAGACGAGATGCAGCAGAACGCGCGTGCGCTCGACATGGCCGAGGAAGCGGTCGCCAAGTCCGATGCCGTCATGCGCGCCCTCGATGAGGCCCGGAATGTCGGCAAGGATGAATTCCGCGCCGTCGATGGTCGCAACGCCGAGGTTCGGATGCAGCGTCGTGAACGGATAGTTGGCGATCTTCGGCCGGGCGCGCGTGCAGGTCGCAAGGAAGGTCGACTTGCCGGCATTCGGCAGGCCGACGAGGCCGGCATCGGCGATCAGCTTGAGGCGAAGCCAGATCGTCTTCTCCTCGCCTGCAAGGCCGGGATTGGCCCAGGTCGGCGCCTGGTTGGTGGCCGACTTGAAATGCGCGTTGCCGAAGCCGCCATTGCCGCCGGCGGCCAGCTTGAAGCGCTGCCCCTCGGTCACGAGGTCGATGATCAGCGTCTCGTTGTCTTCCTCGAAGATCTGCGTGCCGACCGGCACCTTCAGCGTCACGCTGGCGCCGTTCGCGCCGGTGCGGTTGCGGCCCATGCCATGCGTGCCGATGGACGCTTTGAAGTGCTGCTGGAAGCGGAAATCGATCAGCGTGTTGAGGCCGTTGACGGCCTCCACCCACACGTCGCCGCCGCGACCGCCGTCGCCGCCGTCCGGGCCGCCGAATTCCACGAATTTTTCGCGGCGGAACGAGACAGCCCCTGCCCCGCCGTCGCCGGAGCGGATATAGACTTTTGCTTCGTCCAGGAACTTCATTGGCTCGCCGTTTGCTTTACTTTGATCGTCATGGTCATTTTGCCGTCTTCGATATAGCCGCTTCCCGCAGAGGTCAAAGACTATCGTGAAATTCGTCAGCTACAACGTCCAGTACGGCATCGGTCTCGATGATCGTTTCGACCTGCCGCGCATCGCCTCCAGCATCCACGGCGCCGATATCATCGCCCTGCAGGAAGTGACGCGGAACTTCCATCGCAACGGCCATGTCGACATGGTCGACGAGCTGCGCACGCTGCTCGCCAACCACTATTCCGTCTTCGGGCCGGCCTGCGATCTCGATGCCGGCTCGGCGATCGAGAAGGGCCGGGTGGTCAACCGCCGCTTCCAGTTCGGCAACATGATCTTCTCGCGCTGGCCGATCCTGTCGACCCGCACGATCCTCCTGCCGCGCACGCGCACCCTCGACAAGCTGAACCTGCAGCGCGGCGCGACCGAGGCGGTCATCGCGACGCCCGGCGGGCCGATCCGCGTCTATTCCGTGCATCTCGACCACGTTCACCGCGACGAGCGCATCGCACAGATCCGCTACCTCAAGGACCGCGCCCGGCTTTACAGCGTGGAGGGCGGGGCCATTTCCGGCGCGCATGAATTCGGCCTTGCCGAACCGCCGGCTCCTGATGACTACGTGCTGATGGGCGACTTCAACATGGTGCCGGAATCGCCGGAATATTGCGAGATGGCCGGCGGCGTCGATCCCCTCTACGGACGGCAGATTCGCGCCACCAACCCGGTGGATGCGCTCGCCGGCCTCGGCAAGCGCCATGCCGGAAGCTTCAGCTGGATCAACCCCAAGGACCATGCCGACCGCATGTTCCTCGACTACTGCTTCCTCAGCCACGGCCTCGTGGAGCGGCTGACGGACGCCTGGGTCGACGAGACCGCCTTCGGCTCCGACCACATGCCGGTCTGGTTCGAATTGTCCTGACATGGAAGCGGGGCGGATCACTCCGCCCCGTTCTTTCTTACTGCCGCGGGATTGCCGGGCGGAAGTCGCCCGGCTCCAGCAGCGTCTCGATATGCGGGACCATCGAGCCGCGGGCGACACAGTAGAGGTCGCTGCATCCGGTGATGCGGAAGCCTGCCTTCTCCTGGACCCTCAGCGAAGCCGGGTTGTCGGCGAAGACGCCGGAATGGATGTCCGTGCCGGGCATGCGCGTCAGGAACCGGGCCGTTGCCGCATGCACCGCCTCGCTCATATAGCCGCGCCGCCAGTAGAAGCGGTTCAGCCAGTAGCCGAGATGCCATTCCCCGCCGAGCCACTCGAAGGAGACGCAGCCGATATGAACGTCGTCGCCGGTGGTGATGGCGAAGGCCCAGTCCTCGTTGAGGTCCGTGGTGGCAATCGTGAGCCATTCGGCCGCATCCTGCCGGTCATAGGGGGCCGGAGCCCGCGCCAGCATGCGCGAGACCTCGAAATCGCCGAGCGACTGGGCGATGGCATCCGCATCGGACATGCGATGCGGGCGCAGGGTGAGCCGCGCCGTCCGGATGGTCGGGCAGGGGCCGGGGCCGGTAACGCGCGCGCGGTCCCTCTGGGTCTGCATGGCGTTCATCGCATGCCTCCCCAGCTCTTCAGCGAAACCCAGGTCTTGCGGTCGAGCCTGTACCATTCGACGGGCACCATGCCGCCGACGGCAAGGCTCTGCACCATGCCGGTCGCCTGGAACTGGAAGCCGCACTTCTGGATGACCCGGCGCGAGGGAATGTTCATGACCCGGCAACGCGCATCGATCTGCTCGACGTCGCGGGTGCGGAAGACCATGTCGATCAGCGCATGGGCCGCCTCGGTGGCATAGCCCTCGTTCCAGTAGGGCTCGCCCAGCCAGTAGCCGAGCTCGACCGTGCGTCCGTCCTCGTGCGGTTCAATCCCGCAGCAGCCGAGGAAGGCGCCGTTATCGGCTTTCGTAATGGCATAGACGCACTTGCCAATCGCGCCGGCGCGTGTGCGTCGCACGAAATCAGCGGCGTCCACAACCGTGTACGGGTGCGGCATGCGGGCGACCATGTTGGCGATGTTGGCGTTGTTGGCAAGATGGGCAAGGGCGTCGATGTCGTCTTCGTGCGGGGCTCTCATGACGAGCCTCGGCGACAGCAAGATCGGGCAATCGGTCCTCGACCGTTCAGGCCTCAGCCTTTCCTTGGGAGACCTTGATTGGTCTTCCCGCAACAATTCGGTCTGCATGGCTCGTTCCTCCAGAACGGAAAAAGGGAGATAAGGACTTGCCTCATCTCCCTTTTTTCCTGCAGGTCCGAAACCTGTAGCGTCAGCCGGGTCGATGAGACGCCGGCTGTTTTAGAGCGCTACCGGCTTATTCCGCTGCTTCCGCTTTCGCCATTACAGACACGTAGACGCGACCGTTGGACTTCGTACGGAAATTCACATTGCCGGCTGTAAGGGCGAAGATCGTGTGATCCTTGCCGAGGCCGACATTGGCGCCGGGATGCCACTGCGTGCCGCGCTGGCGAACGATAATGTTGCCTGCGAGGACGGCTTCGCCGCCAAACTTCTTCACGCCGAGGCGCTTGGACTGGGAATCGCGACCGTTGCGCGAGGAACCGCCAGCTTTTTTGTGTGCCATGGGAGTTCTCCTTTACCTGTCCGGATTATTCGGCTGCTGCAACGGCTTCGGCTTCAGACTTCTTGGAAGCCTTCTTTGCCTTGCCGCCGGCTGCCGCGATCTCTACGATACGGACAGTCGTGTTGTGCTGGCGATGGCCGCGCGAGCGCTTCGAGTTCTGGCGGCGGCGCTTCTTGAAGGCGATAACCTTCTTGCCACGGCCATGCTCGACGACTTCGGCGGTCACGACGGCGCCTTCGACGAAGGGCGCACCGATCGTGGCATCGGCGCCGACGCCGACCATCAGCACTTCGGTGAATTCGATCTTCGCACCAGCTTCGCCGGACAGCTTTTCAACCGTCAGGACGTCGTTGGCGGCCACGCGGTACTGCTTACCGCCGGTCTTGATGACTGCGAACATTTTATATCCTTTCATGTTCGTGCCGGCTCTTTGCCCGAAAGGGGCACGGCCGTCTTTTTGTCAGTCGCTACGAATGGCGAAGCATTGGCGCCCCGCCGGTTAGGTCGGTTCCTGCCGACATGATCCCCGCTATGCGAGGATGTCCGACACAAAGAACCTTCTTCGCGGCACAGGTAGGACCTATGCCACTGCACCTTGCGCAATAGGTGAGGCGATGAAAACTGTCAAGGAGATTTCCGTCACCGTTGCAATTAGATGCATTCTACCCCTTGCAACCCCACCCGACACCCGCTATGTACCGCCCGCGCTTCAAAGCGCCGACCGACATCCGGAGAGGTGGCAGAGTGGTCGAATGCACCGCACTCGAAATGCGGCATACCTGCAAGGGTATCGTGGGTTCGAATCCCACCCTCTCCGCCATAACTCCCAAAAAGCTTGGAAATGCCGAAGTCTCGGAGTTTTAAGGGTTTGTAGACCGCTGCCTTGGTACACAAAGGTGGTCCACATGGTCCTCAAAATGACGCAGCCTTTCAAGCATCCTGTTACAGGCAATTACTATTTCCGCAAACGAGTGCCGAAAGACCTCATTCCGCTTGTCGGCAAGCGAGAAGAAAAAATCAGCTTAAGCACCCGCGATCCACGAGAAGCAAAAGTCCTCCATGCGGGTATTTCGGCTGAGGTCGAAGCGCGGTGGGCGCAGTTGCGTCGCGGTCGTGTTGCGCTCACTCATAAGCAAGCCTTGGCCATTGCAGGTGAAATCTATCGTGAGCGGATACGTCAGTACGAGGATGAGCCCGCACGAGCGAATCCGTACGATTTGATCCTCGAAAGTCTCGTGAAACCCAGAAGTATCACGACGATGTATGCCGGGGCGGATCGGGAAAAAACAAAACGATTCCATCAGATGCTTTTGGAACGCGCGGCGATGCCCTCGGAGATCGACGAGTTCTTGAAACGGCGCGGGATGCTCCTGGATGACGACAGCCTTGAAAAAGTGCGCAAGGCGGTCTTAGCGAGCAAGCATCAGGCGAACCTACAGCTCCGGCGTTTTGTCGAGGGCGATTATAGGCCCGACCCCCTTTCGGAGCGATTTCCTAACTCGGAAATCGCTTCGCAACCTGCGCAAAACCATACAGGCACTGACTCAGAAAAATACCTTATCACAACCATATTCGACGACTACGCACGCGAAAAGGAAATCGCGCCCGCCTCTTATAAGCGGTGGAAGCCCATTATTGCCAAAGTGGCGGCAGAGGTGCCGGATGCACGCGACTTGACAAAGCAGTGGTGCATTGACTGGAAAGACAAGCTCGTCAATCAGGGTTTGAAAAAAAGCACGGTTAGAGAAGCCTATCTGGCGGCTTTGCGTGCTGCATGCGCGTGGGGCGTCGCTAACAATCGCCTGCCGTCAAATCCGGTGGACGGTGTGACAGTCGCAGTTCCCAAAAAAATAAAGACCCGAAGTTCGCACTTCACGGATGTAGAGGCGCTAACGATACTACGCGCAACACTGGAGCCTCAATCCGAGCGTATGTCCGATCAGATGCGCGGCGCATTCAGATGGTTGCCTTGGCTGTGTGCGTATTCTGGTGCACGGGTCGGCGAAATTGCCCAACTGCGAAAACAGGACATTCAACGCCACGATGGTGTCTGGCTAATGTGGATCACGCCAGAAGCAGGGTCTACAAAAAACGGCGCTCCTCGGTTTGTTGCGATTCATCCGCACTTGGTCGAGCAAGGCTTTCTCGATTTTGTGAAACGGTCGAAGAATAACACGCCTCTCTTCTACGATCCTGCGCGTTCACGTGGCGGGCGAGACGGGAATCCGCAGTATAAAAAGGTTGGTGAGCGGATCGCCGCTTGGGTTCGAGAAATCGGTGTAGACGATGAACAGATTCAGCCAAATCATGCTTGGCGACACCTCTTCAAGACCCGTGCAAGAAAAGTAAAAATGGATGTCGGCGCACGCGAATACATGCAGGGTCACGTCCCGTCGACAGAAGGTGAAGCTTACGGCGAGTTTGAGCCTGACGTTCTGGCCTACGAAGTCGGCAAGTTGCCCAGGTTCGTGACTTAAATCAGTTGTCGCTCACTTGATATTGGGTGCGCTGAGCTGGAGAGAAGTCAAGCGGAAGCTGACGGGGTGGTGCGGCCCGCAGACGAAGGCGAGGACACGGCCCGGCTGGTTGGGCTTGACAGATCGGAGCGGCCCAATCCTACCGCAACCGGACAGGTACGGAAGGCCATAGGCCGAATGCCCCTGTCCGGACTAGCCCCCCGGCGATAAGGGTGGGGGCTGGGTAAGGCCGTAGGCCGCGCCAGGGGGCTGAAAGCCCCCGCGAGTGCAAAATTTCAATTGTTTCCCGACCGCAATTGTCCCGTCTTACCTGGATGCTGCGCCTTCGGGTTTTGCCGCCACCAGAATTCGACTGATACCGGAATGCGCCACTTCGTGGCCAGCCGATCCACTTCCTTCCAGCAGTCCGACGCTGATTGTCCCTGAACTGAAATTCCAAGGTCAGGATGATACTTAAATCCTTCTTCTGTATATTCCGCAGTCCTGGCTGGGATAGCTAATTCACGGACAAGTTTCTCACCCTCGAAACCCCTAGCTTTCAGCTGCCCAATCATGGCGAGCAGAATCCCTGACCAACGGGGGCTGTGCATCGCCGTGCCATTGATCGATGCCGCGAGTGGCTTCGTGAAGGCGAGCCCCGGCGCAGCGTCAAACTGCATTGCGCCGTCTTTCGTCATGATGGAGACTTCTTCGGGCTCATCGTCTCGCTCGATCCCGAGTTGTTCCATTGCATCCCGTACGAGGCGGTCAATCGTCTCACTTGGCGTTTTGGTGCTGAACCAGGTCTTGAGGGTACTTAAATCCGCAAAAGTAGGGTCATTAATTCTCACTACGGGCATCATGGATGTCTCCAACAGCGTTGATAGAGAATATGTAACATATTCTCCAGAATGCCACAAGAGAATATGTTACATATTTCGTTCGCGGGAATGATGCTTACTTTCGGTTTGATGCGGCGACTGACCAGGATCAAAGTTCGGTCTGCTCAGCTCCCGAGGAGGCGGTAGACACTTGCTCTGGCAATACCAAGCGTCCTTGCGATCTCGGATGCGCCTTTGCCCTCAGCCCTCAGTTCGCAAATGCGGTTCGTATCTATGGAGGACTTACGCCCTCTATACACTCCCTCTGCCTTGGCTTTGGCGATGCCTTCGAGTTGGCGTTCTTTACGGATGGCAGTTTCAAATTCGGCAAAAACACCCAACATCTGTAAAAATGCCCTTCCTGCCGCAGAGGAGGTGTCAATCGGTTGTTCGGTCGCTTTGAGGGCGACACCACGCGACTCCAATTCTTTGACTATCGCCGCGAGGTCGGCAATGGAACGTGCCAGCCGGTCGATGCGCGTAACGAGGATGGTGTCGCCCTTTCGCGTGAAATCGAGCAGCGTTCGCAGCTCGTCGCGCCCGCTCGTCGTCGTGCCAGACTTTTTTTCGGCGCGGATGATCGTGCATCCTGCTGCTTGCAGTGCCGCCTCTTGAATAGCGAGGTCCTGGTCGTAGGTTGAAACACGGGCATACCCGTAAAGCTGTCCTGTCATCTTATCTGTCTCAATAGGGTTTAGATTCATAGAGTGTGTCGTCTTATAATTGTGAAGTAAACCCTATTAAGACATGAAAGCTGTCTCACGCGATTGCGTCGTTTTGGTATACCCTAGCGATACGACCCGACAGGTGATTGCGTGAGACTGCGCCAACGCAGCGCCGCTGCGTGCCTCTACCACCGCACATCGGCTATTCACTGCAAAGTTTGGTCGTTCGGGGGGGGGCAGCTTTTATTTTTTTCAAAAAACGTTTTCGTTCTTGCAAAAACATTCTTCCATCCTATGTCAAATCTGACATGGATGAATTTTGCGCTCATGTGGCATAACCTGCTGTAATTTAGAATTCTATGCTGCGGTAGAAGGTTTGAGTTGCTGCTTCAAGGCCTTTCGGCACCTTTCTCAGCAAAATATATTCCTTGCGCCTCCATGCGATATCCGCCAATTTTCGCTTATCGACACCCGAAAGGCTGCAATCAGCAGGGCTTCGATGGCTCTCGCCTCAACCAATGATTGGTTGGCGAGATGTGGAAATTTTTGGTTGCCCACCGAAGCGACCACTGAAATCGGTTGAGGGTGTGCCCTCACCAAATCGTCACGCACCGACTGATGGTGCCTCCCTTGCATTTCGCAAGCCGTGGAGGGCGTTTTTTTGCGCCCCCATATGACAGTCCGTACCCACAACGTAGGAGATAACATGAAGAAAACGTCAGAAGTTGAAGTTTACCGTCGGGCAGCAACATTAACGCGAACACGTCCGCTGCCGAAGCGTGGAACCAGCTGTTCGTTGCTGTTTGCCTCCAAGGAGTGGACCGCGCATCATCTGGGCGAGGACCACATGAAGTTTCGGTGTGACATGTCAGCGATCATCGTTGACGCACTGATTCATGGTTCTGAGCTGTTGCATTTCAAGGCTAGAATGGAAGACCTTTGGCCTCTGCTGTCAAATGTGGAAAAGCAAATTCTGGTGAAACACCAGCCACGCTTTGCACCGTGGCTCCACGAAGACGTGGAGCAAGCCGCAAACGCATGAGCATTACGCCGAGCTTGTGGCTCCTGCCCTTTTTTCTGCCAAAACCCAC
>APMI01055532.1_pt1 | contig 13162 bp, 5 predicted proteins | sample 667938 | NCBI WGS metagenome assembly APMI01 (sample SAMN01084076, study PRJNA167559) | wastewater metagenome | biome: Wastewater | place: Denmark: Ejby Moelle, Odense | collected 2011-11-28 | reverse complement strand
ATGTATTGTACTTTTGTTCAAAATTTTCGATTTAAAATATTATGAGAATACCAAAAGAAAGAAATTTATAATTATGTTTTGTGAAAAGTTGAAAAAAGTCAACAGTCAAAGGCAAAAATATTTATAAATTGTATAAAAAATAGAAACTGAAAACAAAAAATAAAGTAACTTACTGAATCTACTAAGAACTTTACCAGTTACCGAAGTAGCTGCAAGTTCTGTGCATAATTTATATAGAATTAAATAATAAGAAGCTCATCTTGCTGTTTAATATTAAATAAAGAGACTATACTATGCTGATTTGAAAAATAGGTGCAAAAAATAGCCCATAATTTAATTTTAGAGACTAAATGACAAAAAATCTCGGACAATTACTCTATTCTTTAGTGGATTTGGATCTTAAAAATGTTGTAAAGCCCATCAATGGAGAGGATTTCTTAATAAAATGAAAAGTGAATCATATTCTATCAGATGGGAGAGTAAGACATTTTAAAGCTTGATCGAATTCGCAAGGTCTCAAACATAAGTATCAAATCCTTTGCTTTTACTTCCTGGTTTGAGGGCTATCGTGACAGCCAAAAATCTTATAACCAACTTCGAAGGGAATCCTTTTAATTAAGCATGTGCGAATGCCGAAATTGTTGGAAATTTTATCGCGGATATCCTTATCCATAATTTTGAAGGATATTTCATAAATTTGGTGGGTTTCTCACTTGGGACTGAGTTGATTAGCAATTTACTTCACAGACTAGAATAAAAGAAGAAATTAGGAATAGTAAATAAAGTTTACCTGATGGGCGGAGTTGCAGATCGCAATAAAATTCAAACTTTACTAAAATAGACAAAATAAAGTTTAACTTTATATAATTTTTACACTAAAAATGATACAGTCTTAAGCATTCTTTTCAAAATATTCAAATCACACATCGACCCAATCGGTCTAAATCCCATTGTTCCTTTTAAGGGTCATTAAATAATCAATGAAGACTGTAGTTAATATGTTAATGGGCATGGAGATTATCGGGAGAAAATGGATATCATTAGTGAGATGTTTAGTCTTGAATATTGATAATTTTGTATTACTTCTTAAGTGATATTTTAGGATGTATCTAAATAAATCAAATAATAGAACATCAGTTTACGAATGTACTTTTACTTGCTGCGACGAGATTGGTCTTCACAAATGTAGTTATGGTTGTTTTCTTTGTGTTCTTCTCTTTATCAACGTTAATCTTAGTTTGAACAGCAACTTCCACTTTCTTGTTGTTCTTGTCTGAGTTGCCTGTGATCTCCCAGCCAACAGTCTCATCAGTTGGATTTGTTGGGTCTTCGTATCTGATGCTGACTTCTCCGTTGGGTGAAGTATGGATTTGTTTAGCCACAGAATCTCCAATTGCCTTGATTGACTTTCTGAAGAAGTCATCCCATTGAGCTTCATCATCAGAGAGCTTGGTCACAGTCTGCCAATCTTGATGCTTTGGTAGATCAATTCTGATTGAGACAGCAAAATAGAGCAAGAAAGCGCAAAGTACAAAAGTTTTCATTGTCGTTGGGATTTTTATAAATAAATTATATTATAAGACAATATGTAAGATTATTTATTATTAAAACTGGAACTGACTTACCTCATTAAACCAGTATCTTAATGAAACCCTCAAAATAATGAAATATAATCAAAATTAACAATATAACAATTTATTTAAAATTTCGCTAAAACTACACACATTAATATTTGAATAGCAAAAGTATTTGATTACAATAATTTACAAACCTTACAAATTAAATATTATTGTTTTCGCAGTTCCTAATATATTGATTATTTAAATAGGTAAAAGTTGAAGTCGTTAAATGCAATCGAATTGGACTGATAACATTAAAAACTGTGGATAAAACTGTCTGTTATTATATTTACAAATTTAAAATCTATAGAATTCAAAAAATGAATAGCTTCTAGACTCCAGTTAAGAGTATGGTTACGCAGAGCATGCAAAACATGGTGCAAAGAGAAGGGGACTGGGTGTGCTTCAATTGCAACAACTTGAACTTTTCGTTTCGCAAACGATGCAATCGCTGCAAATATCAAACACGATAGCAAAATTAAAATTATGCTTACTATTGCTCATCTGACGACCAATTCCTACCCCTCAACATGCTTTAAGGACTCAATGGCTTAGAATACGCTAGATTTCATGATGGATCTATGAACAGATAAAATGAAAATTTATCACCTGCTTCAAATGGCAGTGATCCATTTCAATTAAGGAGGTCATCTAGTTTTGAGAGCTAGTTCACTTTGGAGGGACCTATTGACTGTGGCTAAATGGGGTGGAGCTTGTATCTAAATGGAGATTCAGACAGCTGGGAAAGTAGCTGTAGTGATTCAAGTGGCTAAAATCTGCAAGAATGTGAATAGCTTGATTATTAAATCGAGCAGATGGTCACCAAAATAATAATTTGAGCAATGATTTATATTTGCTTTGAGTTTTTTCTATCTCTTCTTTATCTAAAATGAGTAAATTAGACAATTAATTCCTTGAATTTCTATTTTTGAAGGCTCAATTAGAAAAGAGCTAAAGGCTAGGATCAATATGTACTATTATGAGTAAAATTTAGAAATCCTAAATTAATTTAATTTATTGAGATCTTTTATTACATATAAATATCCTTTATAAAATTGAAATAAAAATCTCATCAAAATTAAAAATCTGAAAATTAGGAATCAGTGTCTGGACTCCAATTGTTTATAAACGGTTATTTCAGTCTTTTCTTAGTGCGATTACACTGTATTTTTATTGACTTCATTCTTTTAAGTGAACTTGTGTGAGTTTGTCTTGTGATATTCTAGTCTTAATTCTATTAAAAATTAATATATTTTTCTAAGTCATTATAAGCTGTTTGCTATTTTTGATATTGTTTTGAAACTTTTTTGTGTTTATTATTTTGCTTTTTTTTGTTTTTTTGAGGCAAATGATCGGTTGCTATTACTCTTACAGTACCATATTAAGTTTGTGCATTATATTTTTGATCTTATTAACTTTCTACTTGTATCCTGCTCTTCTTGTTTAGCCCTCTATCAGTTTCGACCACAATATGCCCATAATCAGAATAACTTCTGAATAAAATATCATTTACTTGATTAAGGGCGGAATATAGACAACCCGAGCTCCGTCATAGATATATTTAGTCTTGGCAGTCAATGAGAAATTTCTCTTTGCTTTACTTTTACTATTTTTCTGTTTAGTTTTACTTGCCTTGCATTATTAATACTTCAGCACTTTTCTCCTAAGCAGTAACAAAATCCTTACATTTAAGTATCATCCAGGTGATGCCTTCTCGGCGTGTACACATTGGTATGGGTGATATTGGGAATCGATGCAGTTATTTTTGGAGTCGGTGTCGGCTTTTCGTATGTGTGCTCGTGGATTATGCTGTCTGGCAGAATGCTTTATTGAGGGATTTTAACGGTTTACTCGTGTTCCAGTTTGCGAAGATGATGCTGAATATTTGCGATTGAGTTCTTCATCTGTTATATTTGCTCTTACATCTATGCTCAATTTTAAATAAAATTTTGTAAATTAATAAACAGATAAACTGTGAGTACAGTAAGATAAACCAGTAAGTAAATCATATAATTTTCATCATTTTTTCTTTTATTTTTACTTCTCCTTGTTTTATTTCGGCTTTTTCCTTCTTTGCTATTATTGTTATTTCAACTTCTCCTTAATTTTCTTAGCTCCCTCCTATAAATATCGATCTAGGTTGTCCTTCCTTGCATACTATCGAGCTGAATCTTCACATCCATGCTATTAAGCGAGCACATCATGCCGACAATAATGCATTTTGCAAAACTGGCATTGTATAGATGTTACTGATGTTATTTTCTTTTTGCACTTGAAACATTGATCGCTTTTTGGTAGATCTGCTGTGAATTAATCCAACAATTTTTACCAGTCTTATTACTGTGCTTATTTTTATGGCTATTTTGTTTTCCCTTTCTTATTTTTCTTCTTTTTTGCTACTTATGGTTATTATTGTTATTTTTATTTCTATTTTTGTTCATCGATTTTTTACTCTTATTTCTTATCTTTTGCATCCTAAGCTGAACTTTAACTTCTCTTTTCCCTTTTTTATTACTCTTACTCTGAGCTTTGATCTCCAATGAGCTATCGAAGATTTTGTGGTCCAGTAGGTGCCTTTTTCTTATTTTGTTTCTTTTATTTTTTCTTTCTCGCCTTCTATTTAGCTTCTTACTCTTTTAACTTTTACATATTTATTGGTTTTATTGTAATTTTTGATTTATCTTAGCTTGTAATATGTTCATACCCGAATTACTATGCCACTTAATGCATCATTTTTCTTTCATATGCATTAAGATCTTTAATTACTGTTTACTATTTCAATTATTTAAGTAAAACTCTCCATGATTATTTTAAATTTTAGTTTTATTATGGAGTATGTTACTTTTTAATAGGTATTTTTTGTTATTTTTGTTAATTATTACTGCCTTCAGGTTGTTGCTTTTTTTATTTCTTCTATTTCTTTTTTGGCTTTGCTGTCTTATCTTCTGTAGATATTTTTTTATCTTTTTGATATTGTTATCCAGGTTCAGTAATTTTTCCGATACCGAATCTAATTGTAGGGTCATATTTTAACTATTCTGCACTCTGAATAACACCAAATTCAGAAACCCATTCTATCAAAGATTTAATCTTTTAATCAACAGTGATGCAATCGGAATCACCGATCAAAATAAGCATTCGACGTGCTCTAGTGACAGCCACATTCATTCTTCTCCAATCTTTAAGAAACCCAATTTATTTCTATGGGTTACTTCTGACCATACTGATAATAATACATTATTTCTATCTGCCTTGAATACCATCAACTGTGGATACTTCTGTAGGCTGGCATTATTGCTAAGCGAGTACATTTTTAATAAGAGTAACTTGTTTAGAATACGGTGTTAATATTGCAACATCCTTACCCTTAACCCCATATTTAGTTAACTTTCTGTATATAGATGCCACAATATCAGCTTAACCCACATTCATCTTACTCTCCATAGAGCCCCCTTACTCTCCAACCTGACACCCAGCAGTATCAATAAACATCAACACAGCCTATTCAGCATCAACTCCTTAATACAATTATTTCAACGTGTGCTGTTATACTGATTTATCAGCTTTAAGTCTGTTCTAATAAAATTGACTATTTGACCATCCCATTATATTGGTGTTCATTCTGTATTGCACTTATAACATTGTTGATGGGAGGTATGTTAGTTATTACATGCATCTGCTGAATAATGTGTAACTTAGCAAAGAGGATGTCTGGAATTTTACTGTCGGAGGCAGCTGCTTGTGATCGCCTGCCAGGACGACGCGTTTTGCTTTGGATATTGGGATCCAGCAGCTTACTTATAGGCCTTGGCCACATTCATCTATTATCACTAAATCGAACTTGCGCTTTGAGAGATATTTCTTAAAAACTTTATCTGCAGCTCCAACATTAGTACAGCAAATAACATTTGCATCTTGAAGAATTTAAGTTATAACTTGCTGTTGGAGATTTTTGATTTCTGCTCTAATACCTTTAATTTCTGCAAATATTTATTTCCTTTATGATTTAACTTTAGTTCTTTTCAATTTCTTCTGAGCAGCATTAAGTTTCTTTTCCTCAGTCTTCCACTGCCCTTAACTTTTACTGACAACAAAATCCAAACATCTCTCAATAACATCATTGATAACCCGTGCAGGATTACCAACCCGTATACAATTAACTCTTCTACATATTCCTTCGACAATATTATCTACTGCTATATTAGAAGGTGCACAGGCTAGTACTTTTTACCCTTTTTTAACAGCTTAAACTATTAGTTAGCAGACTGTTGTTGTTTTGCCTGTGCCTGGCGGGCCGTGTATTAAATGGCATTGTTGGGTTAATCCGTTGCCTATTGCTAGGTTTTGGGCGTTGTTCATTTTAGGGCTTGAAAATGGTTCAGGAGCTTTCGGATGATACTGGGGACAGCTTCTTGCGAAGAAAAGCTATGCAAGAGGGACATTGACATTTTCATTTGGGTTTTCAAGCATATCTAATATTTGAAAATATCGTCTGTAGGTGACCTAATTCCATTTCAATATGATGTTGACTTTCATGTCCTAAAAATCCATATTTTAGTCTTACGGATCAACACTGACAGTAATTTTTAACTTCTACGCACTTCTCCGATAGATAACTCCTGATGCGATCATAGTATCGCCACTGTATATGGCAACATCGTCTCCAACCCCAAGTTTACAATGCTACGGAATTTGCAATCGATTTTTCTCAGAATAGTAAGCTTTTGCAACTGTGATTATAATACGATCATAGAACCCTTACTTGGAGTTAAGGACAGTCATGTTTGCAAGACCAGCACCCTCATCTTATATTTATGTTGCTGATTTTTGGGATGTGAGACGTTAGAAGTCTTATTTTTATGCTTCTTGCTATTGAGTCAGCAGTTTGCGGGTTTTTGTTATGAAATCATGCAGATCTGTGTATGTTTATTTATGTTCTGGTTGCATTTGAGAATATTTTACTATTCTTTTACTATGATTTATAAACTTGATTCAAATTATTAGACTCAGTGTTTAATAACAATGATATCAAAAATGGAAAAATAATAAGACAATATTGATTCAAACATGAAATACAAAATTATATGATCAAAAATTAGCTTTATAGCGTTTTGAGTGAATAGAAATGAAATCTAAATTTTAAATTATTTTTTAAGATTGAATTTTAAAGGTGATGACCCAAAAACGAGGAGAAGTGCAAGAACTTCAGTAAAAACTAATCAGTCCCGACATTGATCAAAAGCAAGAAGGCATTCGTAGAATCATTGATGCGATGACTCGAGGCAAAGATGTATCCATGCTTTTCATGGACGTACTCAAGAATATGGAAACACCTTCGCTACAACTCAAGAAACTTATTTATCTTTACGTGATGAACTACGCCAAGACAAGACCATAGCTTGCCATCATGGGGACAAACACTTTTCGAAAAGTACTCATTTAATAATTTAGGATGCCAGCGATAAGCATAATCCTTTCCTTAGAGGTCTCGCAGTTAGAACAATGGGCTGTATTCGTATTAAAGATATTACAGGATATCTGTGCGATCCTTTAAAAGAGGCTCTCAAAGATTAGGACGCATATGTGAGAAAAACCAGCGCGTTGTGCGTGCCGAAGCTTTACTAAATCGATCCACAGCTGATTGAAGGTTCAAACTTCCTTAAAATACTTTAAAACTTGCTGAATGATGGTAACGCAACAGTTGTATCTAACGCAATCGCTGCATTGTCGATTTGTAGTTAACTAAAAGGATAACCCTTGCTGGCTTTAACTGAAGGCTTAGTGCAAAAACTGTTGACAGCAATGAACGATTGTAATGAATGGGGTGTCGTCTATATTTTGGACACCCTCTCAGGATACATCCCTAAGAACCCGACTGATGCCTAAAACACTATGGAAAGAGTATCAAGCAAATTGGCTCATACGAATTCAGCTGTTGCGCTATCAGCAATCAGACTAATTATCAAGTACATGGATTATTTAAGCCACCCTGACTCAATTCGTGCTTACAACAACAAAATTAGTGCTCCCTTAATCACTATGATCTCAAGATAAAGCGAAATCAGCTATTTAGTCTTAAAAACAATTAACCTTATTCTCCAAAAAAGACCTCTGCTTCTGCCAAAGGAATTGAAAATATTTTTCGTAAATTACCATGACCCACTGTACGTAAAGCTTGAAAAATTATAAGTACTTGCCAAGATCGCCAGCAATGAAAACATTCTCCTTATTTTGCACGAACTCAAATAATGTGTTCAAGAAGTTGATGTTTAGTTCGTGAGAAGAGCTGTGAGAACTATGGGCAGATGTGCTATCAAGTTAGAGAAGTCTGCTGATAAATGTGTACAATGTCTATGGGAAACATTGAAGACTAAGATCCCATATGTTGTGCAGGAAGCTGTTATTGTTATTAGAGATATTTTCAGAAAGTACCCGAACAAATACGAGGGCTTACTTGCCGATATCTGTGAGAATTTGAAAACTCTTGATGATCCCTAAGCCAAGGCATCAATTGTTTGGATTATCGGCGAGTATGTCGAGATGATCGAGAACGCTGATTAAATTTTGGGAAGTTTCGCTTAGAATTTCAAAGACGAACCCGATGTAGTGCAACAACAGATTTTATTAAGCTGCATGAAGCTATATTTACAACGTCCTGGTGATGGTACTTAGATCTTAAAAGACTTGTTCAAATATATCACTAAATAATGTGAGAATCCTGATTTGAGAGACAGAGGATATTTATATTGGAGAATGATCTCAACTGATCCCGCTTTAGCTAAGAAAATTGTAATGAGCCAAAGACCTCTTTTAACTGAACAATCTTATACTCTTGATACTTAGCTTTTGGATAAGTTGATTGAAAATATTGGATGCTTGGCTACTGTTTATGGAAAACAACCAGAAGATTTTGTCAAGAGACTTAAAGATAATGCTAACGCGCGTGAAGTTATTGATGAAGATCAAGACTAACTACTTAAGGGAGTTAAATAAAATGTGGATTAGACTGACAAGCCTAAAGAAAATGTAAACTTTTTCAACAAGGAAGATAATTTGTTAGGTGACTCAGCTGCTAATGTACCAACTCAGATCGAAATGGTCGAGCAACCTAAGCAACAAGTTCAACAGCCTACAGATTTATTAGGAGACGTGCAGCCATAACCACCAAAGCCATCACCTCCAAAAGTTCAAAAACCAACAGATCTGTTAGACTTAAACGAAAGCCAAGCTTCAACAAACGTTCAATCAGTGACGCCTCAACAAAAAATGGCATAAGATTTACTTTTCAATCCAGTTGTTACTAAAGCTCCTGAAAATATTCTTATTCCTCTTGTTGAAGCAATTAACGCAGAAAAGCCTAGCAAAAACGAATTATTTGTCGGATTACAGCTTAGAGCAGCTTTCCAACGTGAAGGATCAAATATGTTTTTGCAAATGATCTTCACTAACTAGTCGAAAGATGCTTTCTCAGTAATTTTACATTTATTTTTAGAAATTCGAATTAAAGCTAAATGGAAATGCATTCAAACTCCAAGTTGCAAATCCTGATCTTTCTGGCTTGATTACTGCAGTTCAGCCTGGATAAAGTAGTGAAATTAAGGTCCTTCTTCTCAATACAGGAAACGAAGGCAAACTAGAAGGTTGGCCATATTCGATTGAGTGTGGGCTCAAACTTAGTCAAGACACAGCAACTGACTGCTATATTTTCAAAGTTCCATGCAGTCTCTCAGTAGCAATGGAAGCCAATCTAACTTTCAGTGCTTAAGAACTTCAGCAAATGAATCAAGATCCCAGTTACATAAAATCCAAATAAACAGTGAAAAATCAGCACAATCTCAGTGTTTAAGGTCTAGTGGACAAGTTCCAGAAGAACAACTTAATGCTAGTGTCACAAAAAGATAATGGAGATCAATATTTCCTAGCTTTCATGTGTCGATTGACAAACTCATGGTGTATGGGAGTAATCATGTCCTACTTGACTACTAGTGATGAAATTAACATCCAGATGGTAATACCGAACGAAAGTGTGGCACATTATTTCCATCATGCGCTGTCAATGATTCTTATATTGCCTTGAACACATGTTATTATATTTCAATATCACAAAAGGCTATAAAATAGTTGAAGACTAGTATAGAATTTATTTTGGATGGGGGTTCAATTAATAATGAATATTTGGTGAATATTTTAATATAATATTAAATATCATAGCAATGGTCGAGAAGAAGGTTAGCCAGAAGATCAGAGATTCTGATGTTGAAGGAATTAAAGCCAATATTGAAAAACTCAAGGACGAGCTTAGAACTTTGAGAAATTCAAAGGCCTCATCAGGCTCAGCAACCAAGCTCGCTAAGATTAAAACAGTCAGAAGAAACATCGCAAGAAACTTAACAATCCTCAACCAGAAGGAAAGAACCAACTTGGCTGGCAAGCTCCACAAGGGATCAGGCAAGCGAGCAATTTTCCTCAGAAGCAAGTTGACCAGAGCTGTCCGAAGATCATTGACTCTCCACCAAAAGACCAAGCTCATTACCAAGACTCACAAGGTTGCATCTAACTTCCCAGTTAGAAAGTACGGTCTCCGTGCGTGATTCAATTATTATTTAAAATATTTGATTGTTCCACATAGATATATGTATGAGTATGAAGCTCAAAGAGAGGTAAAATAGACTCGTTATAATGCCAAAAAATTAATTACATAAATATACTTTATCGCCGATGTCAAAAACTAGGAGCAAACTTACATAAATCGATCACACAATCGAAGTGATTGAATAATCCAAGTAGAGTGAAGGTAACATGACATTATATCTAAGGTCAGAAGTATTATAAAGTTAAAAGGAGAAGTTTGAGGATCAAAAGTTGGGCTGTGTAAAGCACTGTGCCCAAGCGTATGCTAGACGAGTACAAAAACAAGAAGAAATTAGTAGAAGATAAAAAAGCCAAAAAGAAGGCAGGTAGAATTAACGTACAATCTGAAAAAAGCGACGACAGCTTTATGAACGAGTCCGATCACGATGTTATTTCTATTAGGTCTACAAGCAAGAGTCGCACTGAGAAGTCTATTGTTCAAGATAAATAAAAGAAAGATATTATCAAAAACGAGACTCAATAATAAATTTTCCGTGTTTCTTGTGATCAAAATTCTAAATAACCCGATGCAGAAATTTAATTAGTTGCTGAAGTCAGCAGTGATTAACAGCAGTAGTCTGATGATGAAGACGATGATGACGATGACGATCTCGACAGTGTCGGTATGAAGCAAGGCAAACAGTCTAAAAGTAAGAAGCAGAAACAAAAACAGAAAAAATTGTTTGTTAAATCTTCTAAAAACCTGCTAAAATCTCAGGTAGACAAAGACAACATAATTTTAAAGCGAAATCGACCTCTATAGCGAAAGAGCTACATATAATAGATTGATAAATCGCCTGCGAAACAATCAAAACCAAAAATAAATATCGCAAATGTATTAAAAGATACTAAAAAAGCAGCACACCTTGAATCTATGATGATCAGCACTGTCATTAATTCAGGCATGCAAGGGTCATACAAATTTTATTTAGTAAGACTTCGCAACAATCAAAAGGTGTACGTCAGATAGAAAGATATGAAAACTTATTTTCCTAGAAAACTGCATGAATTTTATCAGAGAATTCTCAATAAAGTATCAAAATCAACCTAGAAGTTAAACTTTGTGCTGTGATGAGCTAGTATGCATGAGTGTCATAATTTGATTATTGCTTATTTATCTTTTCAACCTTCATATCTAATATAACTTAATACTTAAATCTAGAAATATAGTTATAATAGAAAAATCAGTTGCAGATAATAGCCAATAAATCAGTGGTTGGCACTATTTTATTACCCTTCTTATTAATGCGTTTGAAAATAGTGTTAATATCCCTGTTGCAATACATCTGCTTACACTATAAATTAACAAATCTAGTTAAATCCTCCTTCAAAAAGTACCCTTTACCTTCATCTAGTTCATTAAGACTGATATTTTTACTGAATCTACGAACAATGCAACGACGCCAGTGATCTTGAGCTTTGATGAAACTATCGATAATTTTATATGCGATAGTGTTTTCGTCATCTTCGTCTTTATCTAACTTCTACCAGTTTCGCTAAGTAAATAATGGATCCTTATCTTCGAAATTCCATTAAAGTAACAATTATTTCTAATGTTGACTGAAAATAGTGTTTTTTATGGCTTCAGTTATAATTTGTTTGAATTTGTTGGTTATTCTAGTCAGTTTTGTTTTGTAATTTTGATATTTTTGATCATATTACACCTGTCTGCCTAGTGCTTTACCTAACTCATGTTGTTGGTTTTATCTTAATATATTTGATGAATTATTAGGGGTTTATTTTGCAATCTTTCGTGCGGATGTGCTTCTTCCAATTTTGCCTATCTCTCTATTGGAGCTATTGTTGGCATTTTTAGACATTAGTGAATAATTCCTATATGATTTATTCCTATCAGCATTTCGATATGATTTCTAGATATTATCCATACTTCTATCAACATCATATTGATAAAGACTCTGCTAACTTTCCACTCGTAGTCCCCGAGTATTTCTATTATTATTTCTGTCATTCCTATCTTCAATATGACTATTCTTAATAGCACTATCTTTTGAGTTCGCCACACTTATACCTGATAACTTAGTTATGTTAAGCCGACTTTGACTGGTTTATGGGTGCAGACTTAAAGGAATTATTTATGATTATGTTATATGACCACGAGAATTGTTATAGGCCATAATCGGGTGTTGAATTTATTGTTATTGTTACTAGAGTTTCAAGTTCTATATCATTTTGCTTATTTTCATGTTTATCTGCTACAATTATCGAATTTTATGTGACTTACCTATACCTGATGCTTTTATTTTAGATTTATTTTAATTTTTTGTTTATTTCTTATCTTTCACATTATTTTGTCTATTAGCTTAATCGCTAATATTCTCTTTATTACTATTCTTATTATTGCTACATTAATTGTCCATATACATAGACTGGGTATGCTGAACATTCTTAAAATTATCTTTGAAACTATCTTTGAAGCTGATTTGAGTGCCATACTTACTCTTAATTTTCTGTACTCTCTCATTAATTATATGATCAATGCCACTCTATTTCATGAACATTTCAGTATACGATTAATTTATAGCTGGGTTTATTGACTATTTTGTTGACCAATAAGAATTACGTAGCATTTAGATTTATATACAGTTTTTCAATTTATTATTATTAACGGTCCTATATTTTATTAATTTAATTCACTTAATGTTTTGTACTCTTGGGCAATTAATAAAATACATGGTTATCTTATCGTCCAATCTAAAAAGAATAACCGTAAGTAAATCAAATTTTGGTGTAATTTATAAGATTTAATTATTTAAGAGCACTTAATATTCAACTTGGAATTTTTACTAAATTTAGATATTATACGATTATAGAAATCATAGATAGATGGAAAACCGAACAAAATCCCCAAGCACGTACCTAACTTTCGCAAAAACAGTAGGCGCATCACCGCG
>APMI01011173.1_pt1 | contig 13165 bp, 11 predicted proteins | sample 667938 | NCBI WGS metagenome assembly APMI01 (sample SAMN01084076, study PRJNA167559) | wastewater metagenome | biome: Wastewater | place: Denmark: Ejby Moelle, Odense | collected 2011-11-28 | reverse complement strand
GCTCTCGCCCGCCGGCGCCACCAGACCGGCGCCCGCCTCGCGGACGGCCAGCGCCCCTTCGCCGTCGATCATCGCGAGGATGGGGCGGCCCGCCGACATATAGGCCGAGACCTTGCCAGGGATGGTCATGGCGAAGATGGGCTCGGCTTTGAGCGACACAATGAGGGTGTCCGCACCCTTGAAGAACTCGGGCATGCGCTCCAGTGGGTGGCGGCCCAGCATGAAGACGGTGGATTGCAGGCCGCGGGCCTGGATCTGTTCGCGCACCCAGGCCGCTTGGCGCCCATCGCCGACGATGAGCCAGTGCAGATTGGGCCGATGGCGGGTGGCTTCGGCGGCGTCGAGCAGGGCTGGAAAGTCCTGAGCATCGCCGATATTGCCCGCGAACATCAGCTTGAAGCACCCCGCATGAGGCGCCAGCTCGGGGGCCTCACGAACAGCGCTCAGATCACCATCGAATGCCGCCTCGCCCCATTGGGGGAAATAGCGCGTCTTCTCCGGCGCCTGCGACCAGCGCTCGATCGCCGGGAAGAAGCCCTTGGACTGCGCCAGAATCAGGTCGCAGCGCTGGTATATGTAGCGCACCAGCGCACCCACCGCGTTCAGACCACGCGCGGAGCGCACCATGCCGACCGCCGAAAGGGTGTCCGGCCACAAGTCCAGCACCCACAGCAACAAGGGTGCGCGCTTGAGTCGACGCAGCAGCACCGCCGGCAACGCCGACGTGATGGGTGAGGTCTCGAAGCAGAAGATCGCATCGAAGCGCCGCCCGCGCAGCTTCCATGGGCCCAGGAGACACCCCCAGAACACGAAGCTCCAGTAGTTCAGCAGCAGCCGCATCGCGCCCTGGCCGCGCGGGCGCAGTGGCAGGCGGATGACCTCGGCGCCGTGGTAGTCGACGAATGCAGCCGGGTTCGCCGCGTAGTCTTCGAACACCTGCCCGTCGGGGTAATTCGGGCGACCCGTGAGCACAGTGACGTCGTGGCCGCGCGCACGCAGCTCAGAGACAATTTCGTTGACGCGAAAGACCTCGGGCCAGAAATACTGGCTCACCACCAGGACGCGCATCAGTCGTATCGGCGCCAGACGACGCGATTCACGTAGTCGGTGTAGCTGTGGATGATGCGCACGACCTTGTCGGAGACGTTTGGCATGCTGTAGTCGGCCACCAGCCGCAGGCTGCGTTGTTCGCCCCGCGCCTGGCTGGCTAGCACGGCAAGGCCCTGGTGCACACGTTCGACCGACAGGCCGGTCATCATCACGGCGCCCTCCTCCATGCCTTCTGGTCGTTCGTGGGCCTCACGCAGGTTCAGCGCTGGGAAGTTCAGGATGGACGACTCTTCGTTGATCGTGCCGCTGTCCGAGAGCACTGCCCTGGAGGATGCCTGGAGCCGCACATAGTCGAGGAAGCCCAACGGCTTCATCAGCCTGATGCCGGCGTGGAATCGGATGCCTTCGGCATCAATGCGATTCTGCGTGCGCGGATGGGTGGAGACGATGACCGGCAGCCCGTGGTCCTCGGCGACTGCATTCAGCACCGCGACCAGCTTGCCGAAGGTACGGGGCGATTCGATGTTCTCCTCCCGGTGGGCGCTGACGACGAAGTAGCCCTCCTCGGCTAGGGCCAGCCGGGACAGTACGTCGGAGGCGGCTATGCCGGCGCGGTAGTGGTTTAACACCTCGAACATGGGGCTGCCGGTCTTGATCACTTGATCCGGGGGCAGGCCCTCGCGCAGCAGGTAGTCTCGGGCGATTGTGCTGTACGTGAGGTTGATGTCGGCCGTGTGGTCGACGATGCGGCGGTTGGTCTCCTCGGGCACGCGCATGTCGAAGCAGCGGTTGCCGGCTTCCATGTGGAAGATGGGGATCTTGCGGCGCTTGGCTGAAATGACGGACAGGCAGGAGTTGGTGTCACCCAGCACCAGCATGGCCTCGGGCTTCTCGACCTCCAACACGGCGTCGATGCCTGCAATGATGTTGCCGATCGTCTGCGCGGCGCCGCCCTGTGCGGCGTTCAGGAAGTGGGCAGGCTTGCGCACGCCGAGGTCGTCGAAGAAGACCTGGTTGAGCTCGTAGTCGTAGTTCTGGCCGGTGTGAACCAGTACGTGGTCGCAGTGTTCATCGAGCGCTGCCATGACGCGCGACAGACGGATGATCTCTGGCCGGGTGCCGACGACAGTCAGGACCTTCAGTTTCTTCAGGCTCATGGGTTGACCTTCATGGCGGTGGTGTCGGGGCGTGCGTGATCGAACACCTCGTTGGCCCAGAGCATGACGATGAGTTCGTCCGCGCCGATGTTGGTAATGTTGTGGGTCCATCCCGGGATGGTCTCGACGACCTGTGCCTCGCCGCCATGCGTGACAAGCTCATGCGTCTCGCCGCTGTCGATGTGCCGGAAGCCGAAGTGGGCCGTGCCCTTGATGACGAGGAACTTCTCGGTCTTGGTGTGGTGGTAGTGCTCGCCGCGCGTGATGCCGGGGCCTGCCGTGAAGTAGCTGAACTGGCCGCAGTCAGGCGTCTTCAGCATTTCGACGAAAACGCCACGCGGATCGGCGTGGCGCGGCAGCTGGTAGGCGAAGGACTCGTTCGGCAGATAGCTGACGTAGGTCGCGTAGAGGGCGCGTGTCAGCCCCTGGCCGACGCGGTCGATCATCAGGCCTTCGCGCGTGGCGCGGAAGCCGTTCAAGGTCTGCTCCAGTTCGCCCACGGTCGTCTCGTAAGTCGGCTCGATCTCGACGAAGCCCGGGGCGGGCGGCGTTGCGCCGAGCAGGCTCAGCATGTGGTCGATGACGTCGTCGATGTAGACCAGACGCAGCGGGGCCGCCGGGTCGTTGACGGTGACCGGCAGGTCGCGCGCAATATTGTGGCAAAAGGTGGCGACCACAGAGTTGTAGTTGGGCCGGCACCATTTCCCGAACACATTGGTGAGCCGGAAGATGTAGACCGGCACGCGGCACTGGTGTTGGTAGTGCAGCAGGGCGTCTTCGGCAGCGCGCTTGCTGCGGCCGTAGACGTTGTCCAATGTGGCCTGGGTTGACGACGCGAAGGCGATGCTCGGGCGCTCACCCGGCAGGCTGCCCAGGATGGAAGTCAGCCGTAGGCTGAAATCGGCGTTGCCGTCGTCGAACTCGACCGGGTCCTGCGGGCGGTTCACGCCGGCGAGATGGAAGACGAAGTCCAGACCTTGCAGCTGTCGGATCAGTTCGGCGTCGTCAACGCGGTGGGAGATCAGGCGCACGTCGCCGTGTCTGGCCTCGCGCAGTCGCCACTGGAGGTTGCGGCCGACGAAACCGGAGGCGCCGGTGATGCCGATCCTCATGGCCTCAGTCCTCCGCTGTCACGTTGACTTCGCCGGCTGCAATGCGGCGCATGAAGTCAAGCTTCATCAACAACGCCGTCATGCCAGCAACATCCAGGCGCTCGGTGTTGTGCGAGGTGTAGTCCTCGGCGGCCTGGATGCTGGCCTCGCCCTGCTCGACGAACTTGGTGTAGTTCAGATCCCGGCTATCGGGCGGAATGCGGTAGTAGCCACCCAGATCCTCTGCGCAGGCGCGCTCCTCACGGCTGAGCAGCGCTTCGTAGAGCTTCTCGCCATGGCGAGTGCCGATCTCGTGCATCGGGTGGCCCGGCTTCTCCATGACATTGAGCACCGCCTGGGCCAGCACGCGGATGGTCGCCGCCGGCGCCTTCTGGACGAAGATGTCGCCGTTGCGGCCATGCTGAAAGGCATACAGCACCAGCTCCACCGCATCATCCAGCGTCATCATGAAGCGGGTCATGGCTGGGTCGGTCAAGGTGATGGGCTTGCCGGCTCGCACCTGGTCGACGAACAGCGGGATGACCGAACCGCGTGAGGCCATCACATTGCCGTAGCGCGTTCCGCAGATAGTGGTGCGGGTACCCTCGAGGTTGCGCGATGCAGCGACCATGACCTTTTCCATCATGGCCTTGGAGATGCCCATCGCGTTGATGGGATAGACAGCCTTGTCGGTGGACAGGCAGATGACGCGGCTTACGCCGGCCGTGATGGCTGCCTCCAGCACGTTCTCGGTGCCCAGCACATTGGTCCGTACCGCCTCCATGGGGTGGAACTCGCAGGACGGCACCTGCTTGAGGGCCGCCGCATGGAAGCAGTAGTCGACGCCGCGCATGGCGCCGGCCACCGCGCGCGGATCGCGAACGTCACCGATGTAGAACTTGAGCTTGGGCGATGCGTACTTCTTGCGCATGTCGTCCTGCTTCTTCTCGTCGCGGCTGAGGATGCGGATCTCGCGCAGGCCGGAGTCCAGGAAGCGGCGTAGCACGGCATTGCCGAAGCTGCCTGTGCCACCGGTGATGAGCAGGGTCTTGTCGTCGAACATGATTAGCGGGGCAGGGCGGCGGCGAAGAGAGCGTCCTTTTGGGCCGGCTGCGGATAGTTGATGAGCACAGCGCGGTACTGGCCCTTGAAGACGAAGAGGCTGCCAGCGGCGCAACCGACCACGCCACAGGACTGGATCAGGGCCTCGATGTCGGCCAGCGAGCCGGCACCGCCGAGCACGCTCAGGGGAATGCGGATGGCGGCGCGGACCCGCTTGGCCAGCTCGAGGTCATATCCCTTCATGACGCCGTCGCGGTCCACCGAATTCAGCAAGATCTCGCCAGCGCCCTGGGCCTGGCACTCGCGTGCGAAGGCGATGGGGTCAAGCTTGTGGGTCTGCGTGGCGTTGTGGGTACAGAGCTCGTAGCCATTCGAGAAAAAGCCGCTCTTCTTGCGCACGTCCAGCACGACGACGACGCTCTGTCCACCGACCGCATCGGCGATGCGGCGGATCAGCGTCGGGTCCTCGACTGCAGCGCTGCTTATGCAGACCTTTTCGACGCCTAGTTCGATGATGCGCTTGGCCTGCTCCGGCGTGCGCACGCCACCGCCATAAGCCAGCGGCATGCGGCATTCGGCGGCCAGATCCTGGATGAGCTTGTAGTCGGGCTCGACGCCGTTGCGGGTCGCGTCGATGTCGAGCACGACGAGCTCGTCGGATTCCTTCTCGTTGAAGATCTTGACCGCGTTGATCGGATCGCCGACGTATTTCGCGTCCTTGAAGCCGACCGTCTTCACGAGGCCACCCTCATGGACGAGCAGGCAGGGCGTGATGCGAGGCCTTAGCATCGGGAGCTCTCCAGCTCGGCGAAGTTCCTCAGCAGCGCGGCGCCCCAATGGTGGCTCTTCTCGGGATGGCCCTGCATGCCGTAGATGCAGCCGTTGCGGATGGAGCAGGCGAAGGACGAACCGTATTCCGCATGGGCGGCCTCGTGGCCGCGGTCGCTGCACTCGAAGTAGTAGGAGTGCAGGAAGTAAAAGCGCGCGTCGGCCTCCAGGCCCTTGAAGAGCGGGGCGCCCGGCAGGGGCTTCACGTCATTCCAGCCCATATGGGGCAGGGGCAGGCCGGCGGTCTTGCCGGTGCTGTCGAAATGCCTGACTTGGCCGGGTACCCAGCTCAAACCCTTGCATCGGCCCTCGTCGCTGGCGTCGCCCAGCATCTGCATGCCGACGCAAATGCCCAGCACTGGCACGCCACCGCGGGCAACCAGACGGTCCAGCGGTTCGCGCAGACCGGAGTCGTTGAGCCGCGTCATGGCGTCGTCGAACCCTCCTACGCCGGGCAGGATGACATGGGTGGCATCCTCGATTTCGGCGGCCGTGATCGCAAAGCGCGTAGGAATGTTCATGCGCTTGTACATGGTGGCCAGGGCGCCGATATTGCCGACACCGTAGCTGACGATGGTGATCATCGGATGATGGCGCGCTGCACGCCCAGCGCACGCAGCACCTTGGTGCCGAGTTCGATCAGGGTCATGTCGTTGGCGTAGTCCTTGTACGTCTTGTTCTCACCGCGGTGCAGTTCCTGCAGCTGCGCCACCGTGAGGCCCAGCTTGGTCGCGATGTACTCGAAGTCGTGCGCCAGCGTCTCCTCGTCATAGGCGGGGATGGCGATCTTCTTCAGTGCCTCGTCGCGGCTCAGTTGGCCGGTGAGGATGAGGCTGGAGAAGTGCGCGCGGCGCTTGTCGTAGCCGAACTTGCTGGGTAGCCAGTAGCCCTCGTAGAAGCGCGTGAAGCGCGACTCGTAGTGCTTGTGCGCGTACTTCTGCCAGCCGTACTTCGCCACCAGCTCGTCCATGGCCGCTTCTTTGTAGAAGGGCACGCAGTTGAGCGGCTTGACGACCTGCACGCCCTTAAAAAAGCGGTAGTAGATCTTGAATTTGAAGATGCCCGCGAGCGGGAACTTCTTCAGCGGCCGCGTGCCGAAGCGGCGGTGGATGTCCTTCAGCTGGCGCACGTCGGAGGCGTGGTAGTGCCATTCCAGCGGTTCGCGCACGCACTCGGTCGAGTAGTTGGCGCCGGTCAGGATGTACTTGGCGTCGTGCTTGGCCGCGAAGTTGTAGAGGCCAGCGAAGAACGCGTGGTCCTGCGGCGTGTCCAGGTGCGGCACCTGCGCCTTGAAGAAGGCCAGTTGCAGGTCGCGCATCTCGGGCCAGTCCACCACCTCGGTGTAGAGGTCCAGTCCCAGGCCGTCGACGAGCTTCTCGATGTTGTTGACCGCCTGCTGCGAATTCCAGCCGGCATCGACGTGATACAGCAGCGGCCTCAGCCCGAACTTCTCCTTGGCCAGATAGGTCACGTAGGAGCTGTCGACGCCGCCTGACAGACCGATCAGGCAATCATGGTCGCGGCCCTTACCGTCGCGCTTGATCTGCTCCACCTGGGCCATGATCTCGCGCTCACCGCGTTCGTCGGTGTGCCAGTTGGGCAGGATGTTGCGGTGGTAGTTGTTGCAGTAGTCGCACCAGCCGCGCTCGTCGAACACGATGCCGGAGTCGGACGTGTCCATGATGCAGTTGGAGCAGATCTGATATGGGCGCGGGGACATGGTTCTGGTATAGGGGTCAGGCGGTGGTGTCCAGTGTGGAGAGCACCGAGAGAAGGCTGCGATTGTAGGTAGCGACCCTGAAGCGCTCGTCTGCGAGCCGCCGGTTGTGGAGGGCCTGCGCCAGCAGTGCCGGGCGATCGGCCAGGCATTGGCGCAGCGCGGCGGCAATGGCCTCTGCCGAGCGCGGCCGCACGGCCAGACCGCAGTCGCCCGGCGTGAAGACGTCGAAGATGCCGCTGTGGTCGGTCGTGATGACGTTGCAACCCGAGGCGTAGGCCTCCAGGATGGAGATCGGCTGGCCCTCATAGGGGTAGTAGGTTGGCAGGCAGAACACATGGGCCTGGCCCAGCAGGTCGGCCTTGGCCGCGCCGCCGACGATGCCGTGATGGCGAACCTGGGGCAGGGCCGCCACGCGTGCCAGGAAATCGTCGCGGGCCGCGTCGCTCTCGAAGGCGCCGGCGAAGTCCAGCTGGATCTGGGCCTGCTCGGCCGGGCCCAGGCTGCGGTAGGCCGCCAGCAGTTCCTCGTGACCCTTGCCCGGGATCAGGTTGCTCAGGTAGAGCACGCGCAGCGGGCCGGGTGCGGAGAACTTGGCCTCGATCTCGGCGGTTTCACGGAACAGGTAGTCCTGGGCGAAGTTCGGCACCAGGTGGGCGTGCTCCGTTCGCCAGGCCTGCGGCAGGCCATCCAGCAGCGGCATGTGTCGTTCCCCCAGCAGGATGACGGCACCGAGCCGCCGCCAGAAAAAGCGGTTGAGCGCCGCCAGCAGCGGATGGTCGCGCAGCAGTGCCTTCATGCCGGCCCCGCCATGCAGGTGGATGGCCATGCACTTGAGGCGGCCGGCGCAGACGGCGTAGATCAGCAGGTCCTTGAGGTTGCCCGCGACCGACTCCGAGATCGTGAAGTAGATGAGGTCGGCGGAGCGTGCGCGGCGCCGGGCCTGCGCCACGAAGCCCAGCACCTCGCGCACGCGGCCCAGCGTGCCGCCCATCACGCCGCTCTTTAGGCTGGTCTTGTTGATGTTGATGATGTCGACGACATGGTGCTGCTCAAGCTCGTCGAGGAAGACGCGGCATGCCAGGGACTGGCCGGTGACCGGATCGGGCAGCGGCGCGATGAACAGAACCCTCATGCCGGAATGCCCAGGGTGCGCGCGGCGATGACGTTCCAGTCGAGCAACTCGTCGGCCGTGCGCAATGCACCTGTCGCCATGGCGCTCAGCCGGATGCGGTCCTTGGCCAGGGCCGACAGGCGCGCTGTCAGGGCCGCATGTTCCCCGTCAGGCTCGATGCAGAGCTCCAGGTTGGCGTACCGGTTCAGGTAGCCAATGTCCTGATCTCCACCCTCGACGGCTTTCGGCTCACCGATCAGCAGGGGCTTACCCATGCCGATCGCCTGCTGCCAGAGGATGGACTGGCTGCCCGGAAATACGGCCAGGTCGGCCAGGTCCAGATGGGCGAGGATGGCATCCTGGTCGAGCCAGCCCGTGAAGACGATACGAGGATGCGCGCCAGCGCGCTGGCGGAGCTCTTCAAGATAAGCTGCGTCGTCCTTGCTCGCGTCGCCGGCAATCACCAGCCAGGCAGAAGTCGTTGGCATTTCCAGGAAGGCCTGAATCAGGCGCTCCACCCGCTTGGGTCGTGCCAACTTGCCGCCCCCGAAAATGACGAAGCCGTCAGCGCCGATGCCATAGGATTCACGCAGTTGTCGACCGCGCTGTTCCAGGCGAACCTGGCGACAGGCGTCCATGTCGCAGCCAAGCGGCAGCAAGGTCATGGCGGCGTCGGCGACGCCGTAGACCTGGGCAAGAAATCGCTGGCTGGCGGGAGTCACCGGGTAGATCGCGTCCAGCATCGGCAGGTGGCGCCGCAACAGTGGCCTGCGAAGCAATTGGTGCAGTATTAGTAGCGACAGCCCGTTGCGCGCTGAGTTGCTGAAGTCGGCGTGATAGTCGAACACGACGCGCGTGCCAGGATGGCTGCGCTTGTACTGGGCAATCTCGGGCAAGTTGAACTGAATGTCGTGGACGAAAATGGTGTCGGGGTGCAGTTGCTCCAAAAGCGCGGCTACACCCTTGAACTTGCGGATCCGCGACAGGAAGTCGTAGGCATAGGGCTGCCGATAGACGGTAGTCGTGCCATGCCGCTCGATCTGCGCAGGGCGCCATCGGTTGTAGCGGTTCTCGACAAATTCGAAAATGTCAGTGGTCGTCGTTGTCACGACGCTGACCTGGTGGCCGAGCTTGCCGAAGTATTTCTCTAGCAAGTTTTCTTGGTAACTGAGCGACTGGTTGTAGAAGTCGCAAATCATCAGCACGTGGCTCATGGGCTGCATGGTGCGACGGTTGAGGGGACGAGGTGGGGCGGGTGCTGGTACGCGAACTGGCGTTCCGCGAACAGATCGACGGCGTACAGCACGGACATCTGCGTTGCCAGCAGTGCGAGGAAACCATCAAAAGAAAGCGTGCAACGCCAACTGATTGCCAGTACGCCCAAGGTGGTCAGCGCGCGCGCTGCGTGCCAGATTGGCAGATAGCGCAGGCGGCCAACGATCAGGCTGGAGCGATCCATGGGTGCACTGACGAATGAGAAAAAAGCTGCGATCGACATCCACACCGCATACTGTCCAGCGTCGTGCCAGGCGTCGCCGAAGATGAAGGGATAGACCCAGGGCGAGAGGAGGGCGATCAGGGCATAGGCAGGCAGGCCCATCAGGCAGAGGCGCCGGAAAGTCTGTCGCCATAGCGGCTCGAAGCTTTCCCCCTGTGACCACAGTGCGGCGGCACGCTGGTAGTAGACCTGACCGATGGCAGAGCCGATCAAGCCGGCCGGCAGAAAGATCGTGGTGGCAACAAGACTGAATTGACCGAGCACGTCGCCGCCATAGACCTTGCCGATGAACAGCACGGGCACGAGGCCTGTCACGGTTCCCAGTAGGTGGGAGCCGAGCATGGAGCCGGCGTGCCTCGCATGTGCACGTGCAGCGCCCATGACGCGTGCGGCGATGTTCGCTGCAGTCGTCGAGTTGCGATCAGTGCTGCCGGCCACCCAGTGCAGAGCGAGTTTTGCTGCAGCACCTGCGGCAATCGTGCCAATCAAGCCCAATGCGCCGAGGCCGCACAGTCCTGCCAGCACACCCACGCCCACATAGGCCAGCTTGGCCAGCGTTTCGCCGATGCCTGACAGCTTGAACCTGCCTTTGCGCTGCGTCCAATGCTGGTGTGCCAGGGACAGCGAGATCAGCGCTGCGGTCAGCGGGCTCAGCCACAGCCAGCGTGTTTGCGAACTCTCCATCGACAGCGACGGCGCCAGCAAAAAGGCGAGCGGTGTCAGCAGCGCGACGCCCACCACGGCCAACAACGAAGTCAGGTGCAGCAGGGCGAGGGCGTCGTTGTCCTGCTTGGGCAATTGCACGAAGTATTCATAACGCCACGTCATCACTCCGGTGAAGAACATGGCGAATTGCAGGAACACGCTTTGCGCCGCAAAGTCCGCCGGTGCATAAAGCCGGGACAGCACCGGCAGGCCGAGCACGCCGAGTGCTTGCGCGGCAACGTTGCCGATCACCTGCCAGCGGACGTCGGACCAGAACGACGAGCTTGTTCTCACGACGGCGCTTTCGCCTCCGTTCGCGGATCGATGTCCAACGGCCGTTCCAGGGGGCGGGTCGGATCGGCGAACCTGAAGACCAGCAGCCAGAAGATGCCGCCAAACGAAAGCATGGTCGTGAAGAAGTGACCATTGGTCAGCGAAATGGCCGAGGGCAGCGTCACCATGGCGGCGAACAGGGTGTTCCATCGCATCGACAGCCGGTCCATCAGCCTGAGCCAGCCGATGAAGATCAAGCCGATGACGAGGATGCCCACAGTGCCGGCCGCCGCGATGCCGTCGCCGGCAAACAGATTGGCGTTGACGTTGAAGATCGGGTTGCCGTAGAGCTTGTCACCGACGATGTAGCCGATGTCCGGCCACAGCGGATCATTGACGGCCCAATCGGGCGGCGGTATGACGAAACTGAAGCCCTTGACGTTCGACCAATAGGTATGGCCGATTTGCGAGAAGAGGTCCTCGTACTGGCTGACGGTGAGGCCTGGAATTGCGATCGTGCGGAAGGTCAGCAGGACCGCGAATGCAGCGCCGGCCAGGCTCTCCTCCTGGGTGCGTGCCGACCAGATCATCGCCGCGGACAAGGTGGCCAGGATGATGTGTGCGGCGAATTGCCGCGAGCGCTGCCTGGAGATCAGCAGGAAGACGGCCACTAGGATCAGCGGTAGCAGCAGCAGAGTGCGTTGGGCGTTGACCGCATACATCAACAGACCGCCCACGAAGGCACCGACGATCCAGAGTGGACGACGCCGGATCAATCCGATGGTCAGAAGTGCGGGCGTGAAGATGTTGCTGAAGTAGGTCTGCAGGTAGCGGATGACCGGGTTGTCCGTGGCGCCGGCGGTGCGTTGGTCATAGACCGCGCTCGGATCATCTAGATTGGCCAGGCTCAGCGACGAGCGCGAGTAGAGGGCGATGACCACGAAGGCGCACAGCCAGGCAACCAGGACGAACTTCTCCAGTTTCACGTCTAGGCCCTCACTGCCTTCGATGGCCTGACGGGGCAACGTTGAAGCCACGATGCCGGCCAGCACGAAGATGCCAGTCAGCGCCACGAGCATGGGGCCGTAGCGGGTCAGCGCATCGTCGCTGAGCATCAGCGAGGTGATCAGGCAAGGGATGTAGACATTGAAATAGAGCACGAACACAACCAGGCTGGCGGGCGTCGTGATCCGGGGATTTTGAGCGAGCGCGGTGATGAAGAGCATGGCCAGACCGGCGGCCGTGCGGGCACTGTCCAGAGGCTCCATCTTGAAGCCGAAATAGTCCCAGACTGGGTTCAGGTACTCCACATAGGCATAGGCAAAGGCCGCGCCGTAGAAGAAGACGAAGAGCGCAAAAATGAATCGCTTCATGCGACTACCTCGATTTCTTTGGCTGGCGCATGCCTATCGCACTCAGGCGCCACGCAGCGATCGTGCAAGGGCCTCGACGATCTGGACCTGTTGGTCAGCGGTGAGGTCGGCACTCATGGGCAGGCTCATGACCCGGTCCGCAGCGTCATTGGCATGCGGGAAGCTGTCGGCCGGGTAGTTCGGGCTCTCGTACGCCGGCTGGCGGTGCAATGGGCGCGGGTAGTGCACGGCGGTGGGGATGCCCTGCTCCTTGAGCGCGGAGGCCACGGCGGCCCGGTCCGCGACCTTGATCGTGTACTGCGCCCAGACGCAGTCGCGGTCGTTGGCAACCTGCAGCAGCTCGACGGGCAGGTCACTGGCCTTGATGAGTTCGGCATAGCGGTCGCCGAGTGCCTTGCGCTGCGCGATCTCCCACCCGAAGCGTTCGAGCTTGCCCAGCACCACGGCGCACTGCAGCGTGTCCATGCGGCCGCCGACGCCCACGCGGGTGTGGGTGTAGCGCGCGCTCTGGCCGTGGACGCGGATTTCGCGCATGGTCTGGGCCAGCGCGTCGTCGCTGGTGAACAGCGCGCCGCCATCGCCGTAGCAACCCAGCGGCTTGCTGGGGAAGAAGCTGGTGGCGCCGATCCGGGAGACGTTGCAGCTCATGCGGCCCTTGTAGGTCGCGCCGAAGCTCTGGGCCGCATCCTCGATGACGGACAGGCCGTGCCGGGCGGCGATGGCATTGATCTCGTCCATGTCGGCCACCTGGCCGTACAGGCTCACGGGCATGATGGCGCGCGTCGCCGGCGTGATGGCGGCCTCGATCAGCGCGGGGTCGATGTTGCAGTCGCCGGGCTTGATGTCCACGTAGACGGGCCTGGCGCCGGCCAGCACGATGGTCTCGGCCGTGGCCGCGAAGGTGAACGGCGTCGTGATGACCTCGTGGCCCGGGCCGATGCCTTCGGCCATCAGTGCGATCAGCAGGGCTTCGGTGCCGCTAGAGACGGTGATGCAGTGCTTGGCGCCGGTCAGCTGGGCGAGCGCGGCTTCCAGTTCGGCCACTTCAGGCCCCATGATGTATTGGCCATGGTCCAGCACCTTCTGGATGCGACCGTCGATGCTGGCCTTGAGCGCCTGGTACTGGCTCTTGAGATCGATGAATTGCATGGGATTTCAGTCCTGGATCAGTTCGCACCGGCCGCCGACGAGGCGGAAGCGGTCGCCGGTTTGCGGGCAGACGGCCTGGCCGTCCTTGAAATCGAGGCGCTCGCCAAAGCGGCTCATCCAGCCGGCCTGGCGGGCCGGCACGCCCACC
>APMI01000525.1_pt1 | contig 13169 bp, 10 predicted proteins | sample 667938 | NCBI WGS metagenome assembly APMI01 (sample SAMN01084076, study PRJNA167559) | wastewater metagenome | biome: Wastewater | place: Denmark: Ejby Moelle, Odense | collected 2011-11-28 | reverse complement strand
CAAGGACGCGCGCAGCGAGGCGCTGACGGCGTTGGTGCAGACCGAGCTGTTCGAGGCCATCCTGGCGCTTCAGGAGGCTGACGACCCGGACGCCGACGCAGGAGAGCGCGTGGCGATGCTGTCGGCCGCAGCCAAGAACATCGCGACGCTGACGCGCAGCTCCATCAACCTGAAGCAGTTCCAGGCCAAGGTGGAGGCCGATGCCCGCGCGGCGTTGCTGGAGGAGCAGCGCGCGAAGCTGGAGGCAATGCCCAGCAAGGGCGGCGTGACCGAAGACACCAAGCGGGCGATCCGCGAAGCGTTGGGGATCATCTGATGGCCAAGCTCAAGGGCCGCGCCAAGTGCATCCCGAAGGACCGGGACGCGATCTTCCTGCCGTTCCAGTCGCGCTGGATCAAGGACAGCTCGCGCATCAAGCTGATGGAGAAGAGCCGGCAAATCGGCATCAGCTGGTCGACGGCCTACGGTGCCGATGAGCGCGCTGCGGCGCAGGGTGCCCGCTTCGACGAGTGGGTGAGCTCGCGCGACGACATCCAGGCGCGCCTCTTCATTGAGGATTGCAAGCTGTGGGCCGGCATCATGGGCATGGCCGCCAATGACCTGGGCGAGCAGGTGCTGGACGCGGAGAAGAAGATCAGCGCCTACGTGCTGCAGTTCGCCAGCGGCCGGCGCATCCATTCGATGTCGAGCAACCCGGACGCGCAGGCCGGCAAGCGCGGCAGCCGCGTGCTGGACGAGTTCGCACTGCATCGCGATCAGCGCAAGATGTGGGCCATTGCCTATCCGGGCATCACCTGGGGCGGCAGCATGGAGCTGGTGAGCACGCATCGCGGCTCGCATTCCTTCTTCAACAGCCTTGTGCGCGAGGCCCGCCACGGCGGCAACCCCAAGCGCATCAGCCTGCATCGCGTGACGCTGCAGGACGCGCTGGAGCAGGGCTTCCTGTTCAAGCTGCAGCAGGCGCTGCCGGCCGACGCCGAGCAGCAGGACATGGATGAAGCGGCCTACTTCGACTTCATCAAACACGGCGCGGCCGACGAAGAGTCGTTCGACCAGGAGTACCAGTGCATCCCGGCCGACGACGACGCGAAGTTCCTGGAGTACGGCCTGATCACGGCCTGCGAGTACCCGGGTGGCGCGGACTGGCGGTGCGGGCTGGAGGGGCCGTTCCAAGGGCGCCTGTTCGCCGGCGTGGACATCGGCCGCAAGAAGGACTTGACCGTGCTGTGGGTCGTCGAGCAGCTGGGCGACGTGTTCTACACGCGGCACGTCGAGGTGATGGAGAAGATGCGCAAGAGCGCGCAGGAGGCCATCTTGTGGCCGTGGTTCGCGATCTGCGACCGAGTCTGCATCGACTCGACAGGCCTGGGCATCGGCTGGACCGACGACGCGCAGGACAAGTTCGGCGAACACCGCGTTGAAGGTGTGAACTTCAGCGGCCCGGTGAAGGAGGCGCTTGCCTATCCGCTGCGCGGTGCTTTTGAAGACCGCAAGGTCCGCATCCCCGAGGACGCCAAGATCCGCGCCGACCTGCGCAAGGTGCAGAAGGTGACGACTTCGGCCGGGAACATCCGCTTCGTCGCCGAGAGCACGCCCGATGGCCACGCCGACCGCTTCTGGGCTCTGGCTCTGGCGCTGCACGCAGGCAGCAACCCGTCGGCACCCATCGAGTTCATGAGCAGCGGGCCGCGCGAGTCGGCCAGCAGCATGTCGGAGTTCCTCTATGGCTGAGCCATCCATCAAGGCAACCCAACCGGCGGTGCCGGAGCTGGACGCCGAGTTTGCCAACCGGCTGCGCGACCCGTTCGAGCAGCTCTACATGGGGGTCATTCAGCCGAACGACCCGTTGCTCATTGAGCGTGGGGCCGGGCCGGAGATCTACCGCGACCTGAAGCGTGACCCGAAGGTGTTCGACGGTCTGCAGAAGCGTCAGCTGTCGCTGATCGGCAAGGCCTGGCAGGTGGAGCCGGTGAGGAAGTCGAGCAAGGGCACCCAGGACGCCGAGACATTGACCGCGATCTTGAAGGCGGCCAACTTCGACAAGCTCTGCTCCGAGCTGCTGGAGGCGTTGATCGCGAGCTTCGTGCCGGCCGAGATTGTGTGGACGGTGCGTGACGGCCAGGTCGTCCCCGCGCGCATCGTGAAGCGGTCGCAGAAGCGCTTCAAGTTCGTGCAGATCGACGAGAACAGCCCGCCCCAGCTGCACCTCCTGACGCGCGAGAACATGCTGACCGGTGTGCCGGTGCCGGATCGCAAGTTCATCGTGCACCGCGTGAACCCGGAGGACGACAACCCTTACGGCACGGGGCTGGGCCTGCAGCTGTGGTGGCCGGTGTTCTTCAAGCGCAAGGCCATCGTCTCCTGGAACAAGACCAACGACCGCGTCGGCGGCCCCACGCTGCACGGCGAGTACCCGCGCAACGCGTCGAAGAAGGAGAAGGACACGCTCGCCGACGCGCTGCGCGCGTTCACCAGCGATGGCTTCGTGGTGACGCCGGAAGGCATGAAGGTCCAGCTCATCGAGAGCAAGCTGCAGGGCAACATGACGCTGCAGCAGGCGCTGTGCGAGTACATGGATGACGCGATCTCGGCGGTGCTGACGGGCCAGAACGCACGCTCGTCCGCCGGAGGCGCGCTGGCTGCCGCGGCCAAGGAACGCGCTGACGTGCGTGAGGACTTGACGCAGGCAGACAGCGATCTGCTCAGCGAGACGCTGAACTCCACGCTGCTGGCATGGATCTGCGAGCTGAACGGTTTGGAGCCGTGCCAGGTGTACCGCCAGGTCAAGCAGGAAGACGACCTGCAGGCTTCGGCCGAGACGGACAAGACGGTGTCAGAGATGGGCTTCGAGCTGAGCCTCGACGCGGTGCGCGCGAAGTATGGCGAGGGCTGGGAGAAGAAGGCACAGCCGCCGGCGCCAGTGGTTGCTTCGCCAGTTGCGCCCCCGACACCGGCCCCGGCCCCGGCTGAAAAGCCAGCGAGCTTTGCGGAGGCGCCGGCAGCGCCGGCAGCACGCGATGCACTGGACGACCTGGTCGACACGGCGATGGCTGACTGGGAGCAGGCGCTGGACCCGCTGCTGGCGCCGGTGCAGGCCGCCATCGATGAGGCATTGGGCCGCGGCGAGACGGCGGGCGAGCTGATCGCGCGTCTGCCGCAGCTGCTGCAGGACATGGACGCAGACGTTCTGCGGCAGTCGTTGACGAAGGCGAGCTTTGTGGCGGCGCTGGGCGCTGCGGCTGGGCTCTCGACCGACCAGGTCGGCGCCCAGACGGGCTCCAAGGTCGATGAGTGGCTGTCGCGGCTCCGGGCGCGGCGGCAGGACGGCCCGGCCTTCGCAGAGCCTGAGGCGGCTGCAGAACCGGTGCCTGCCCAGGTGGTGGTGCATGTGCATCCCACCATCCAGATGCCTGAGCAGGCTCCGGCCGTCGTGCAGGCGACCATCCAGATGCCCGAGCAAGCACCTGCGCCGGTCACGGTGCAGGTGCAGCCAACGCCGGTCACGGTGCAGGTGCAGCCGGCCGCCGTGACGGTGATGGACAACCACCCGACGCGCGCCGAACAGGTGGTCGAGCGCGATGCACACGACGAGATCGTCAAGACGGTCACGACCTATTCGCGAGAGCCGTAATGCCCAGCTTTGCCGTCATCTCCAAGGCGACCGGCCGAGAGGTCTACCGCTACCAGTACGAGGCGCCTGTCGAGTTCGAGGGTTACCCCTTCGCCGACTTCGATCACGCTCCGGTACCGGACGAGCAGCCCGCCGCACCGGCGCCGCTGCCGTTGCTCGTCTGGACGCCGACCGGCTTTCTGAAGCGCTTCTCTCAGGACGAGCGGATCGCGGCGCGCGACCTGGCGCGCACCGACGCCCGCATCGAAGACTTCATGCACCTCCTGGACCGTGCCGAAGAAGTCCGCAGCGACGATCCTGACACCCTGGGCGGCCTGGCCCGCCTGACTGAACTCGGCATCCTCGCTGAGGGCCGCATGGCCGAGATCCTCGGAGCCTCGTGATGGCGAACTACTACTGCGACCACGGCGCCTACTCGACGGTCCTCGGCGCCACGCCCACCTGGGGCGTGCCGCAGGAGGGCGACGGGTCCGGGATGGGCCCGGCTACGTCGTCGGCGACGGCGGCCATCGTCTTCACTGCCAACCTCTCGGCCGGCAACACCGTCACGATGTGCGGCATCGTATTCACGGCTGTCGCGAGCGGCGCGTCGGGCAGCCAGTTCAACGTCGGTGCCTCGCTCTCGGCAACGCTGGACAACCTGGTCACGGCCATCAACGCCAACGGGCTGACGGTCGCTACCGGCGTGGCCGTTGGCACGCCGCGCACGCGCGACCTGGTCTTCTCCCGCAACACCGGCGGCACGACGCTCGAAGTGATGATGCGGATCGGCTCCGCGACGCTGAACGGCGACGTCAACACCAACTGCCGCATCACCGGCAGCGGCATCTCGACCAGCACCAGCCTGCCTGTCAACTTCATGGGTGGGTCAGGCGGTTGCTGGGGCTACCTGCTCAGCACGTCGGCCATGGGCACGAACAACAGCTACGCGGCGCTGGCCTACGGCCTGATGGTGATGTCGGCCCCGTTGGCGGCGGCGTCTGAAGCCGCGCCGGCCGTCTCTGCGCTGCCGACGGCGAGCGACTCGATCTTCGCCCGCACCGGCGCCGGCATCACGTTCACCTGCGCGGTCAACACGGTGCCGAACCTGGGCGCGCCCAGCTACCCGCAGAACCTCGTCTTCGACAGCAACACGGTGTGGGCTGGCGACAGCGGCACCGGGCAGATCACGATCAGCCTGTCGATGACCAGCAGCGACAGCAATGTCCGCGTGACGTCGACCAGCGCCGTGGCCAAGTCAATTCGGTGCATTCGGTTTGGCGGGTTGCGAATCTTCTGGGCGTCCACCACCTCAGGCCTGCCGTACATCCTGACCTACAGCGGCAACCGCTCGCCGACCTTGATTGACGGCGTCATCTTCGAGACGCCCATCACCTTCACGTCGGCCGCGAACCTTCGTATGTTTGGCGGGTCGGTCTACGTGGCCGCGCGCTTCAAGCGCTGCGCCTTCATCATGCGCGAGCCGCGCACGTCGTGGTCTGGCCTGGTCCTCATTTCCGGCATCGACGGCTCGCTGATCTTCGAAGGATGCACCGTCCAGGTGAACCACACGGCAGGCGCTGACCCCGGGCCGGTGTGCCAGAGCACAGGCCTGATCGCAGGCGCGTCGCTGCGCTTCATCGGCTGCAGCTTCTCGGGCTGGGCCTTCGGCCGGCATCGGGTATTCAGCGCGGGCATGACCATGGGCGCCGGCACCGAGGCGGTGGCGGAGGGCTGCACAGGCATCAACCTCGGTACGACCTACGCCGGCATCAGCTCGAACCGCGTCGACAACCCGAACTACGCTACCGTGGTGATGCAGTCGCTCGACGCAGGCCTGGGCTACCGCTACGAGTACGGCGCCAGCGTTGTGGATTGGAACCCCGACGCGAGCCCGGCCTACCCGACCCGCTCGGCGCTGTTGGGCGACGAGGACACCACGCCGTGGTCTGTCAAGATCGATTGGTTCGCGTCCACGGTCAATGTGGTCAACAACCTGACCACCCCGCGCATGGCGAGCCGTTATCGGCTCAGCTCGGCGCCGCGCACGGTCTCGCTGGACTTCCTGACGCCGGTCGCAGTCACAGCCATGGATGTGGCCATGCGCGTGCACTACGTCAGCACGGACGGCAAGGTCTATTGCGACTCGACTTTCGGCGACCCCGCGGCGCTGACGTCGCCCGGCGCGACCTGGGTGGGCGCGTCGAACTACCCGGCGCACTCCAGCCGCAGGCTGGCGCTCACGACCAGCCAGCCGATCAAGCAAGGCACCGAGGTGGCCGTCTACTTCGAGGCCACCGGCGCGCCGCCGGGCGGCTCTGGCGTCCAGCTCTTCGTCGACCCCGAGGTGTCGATCACATGAGCACGCAGCTCCGAGTCGGCTTCAAGAGCGTGCAGGGCTGGCGCAGCTACGGCGCCGGCTCCTTCTTGGGCATCGAGCCCTGCACGGCCGGCGGCACGGTGGGCGTGGGGCGGCTGCCGACCGACTCGGTGGGCACCGCCACCGTGGCCTTCGTCGGCGTGCACGCCGACAGCGAGATCCGTGTCTACCTGCCGGATGGGAGCGAGGCCGCGGGCATCGAAAACTGCGACGCCGACCAGGTGCTGTCCTGGCCCGTGTACTCCGTCGGCTCGCCCAACAACACCGTCCGCATCGTCGTGATGCACCTGGCCTATCGGCTCAAAGAGTTCTCTTTCACGGCCTCGAAGGGCGCGCAGTCGCTGCCGATCCAGCAAGAGCGCGACCCCTGGTACAGCAACCCCTAGGGATCAACCATGTCCAAGATTCTCGACCCCGATCTGTTGACCTACTCCGTGAACGCGGCCACCGGCAACCTGCGTTTCGACACGGCCGCCAAGACCATCCAGCTCGTGGCCGGCGGCGACCTGGTGGCGAAGGACGGCGTGACCGGCCAATGCCTCTTCAGCAAGATCAAGGAGGTGCTGCGCGCGGACCCCGATCTGCCGAAGTACGTGCTCCCCGTGCGCGAGATGATCCACGACGAGTCGATGGAGCTCGTCAACGGCTGGACCTTCAAGGACGCCGCGACGCTCAAGATGGTGCGGGACTGCGGCGTGGCCTACGTCAACCTCGCTGGTGCCGTCGTGGCCATGTACGCGTGCTTCGTGACGCTGGGCCCGGTCGCCGCCGGAACGCCGAACGCCGACCTGTACTTCGTGCAGTCGAGCGCCACCGACGCGGCCGTGTCCACCTTCACGCACGTCAACACCGGAACGACTTTCGGCGTCAACGAGCTGGTGCAGATCTACTCGGACAGCAACGGCGACGGCACGCCGGACTTCGACTACCGCAGCTATGCCAAGGTGTTCCTGCGGCGCGCGGGCTACACCTACGCCGAGTCGAGCAACGTTGACATCGGCTATCCCGAGCTGACGTACAAGAAATACAACTTCCCGATCACGCACGCGGTCGACCCGGCCGTCACCGTGGATGACGCCACGCTCGCGGGCTACACGGGCCTGGCCATCGAGTGGTTTGCTGCAAACCAGGCGTTCAGCCTCGGCGCCAACGGGCCCTACCAGTACCGCCAGACGATCACGGCAGGAGGCAAGACGCACCTCGAAATCTACTCGTGGGTGCAGTGGAGCCTGCGGCAGAGCAGCGACATCGACGCGGGCGCTGGAAACCGAGTCGGCAAGGTGGCGCCTGCGCTGGTCTTCATGGACGGCGAGGTGCTGAAGACGCGCCTGCTGCCCACGGGCGGCACGCACATCGTCAACCCGGCCGGCGCTTCGCTCAACAACATCGCCGAGGCCGACAACAGCTTCGCGGGCACCTACCGCACCTACCCCTACGTCGCGGCCATCACGCTGGAGTTCGACAGCTACCTGCAGGCCGACGGTGCCGATGCCAAGTTCTGGCTCTGGGACGCCGCCACCTACGGCACGGCCGGCGCGACCCTGCTGGAGGACAGCGACGGGGAGCCGATCACCGGCAACGTGCCGGGCGCTTCGGCCAGCTTCGGGTTCAACTACCCGGGCGCGCCCGTCAACTACGTGGCCGTGGCTGTCGGCAAGTCCAACGGCAAGACGGCGGTGTCCGCCGGCAGCATCGGCGCCAGCACTGCGAACAAGGCGACCCTGGTCGCTGGGCTGGAGCGCTGGTACTTGAACCCGACAACGCCGTGAGCTACACGTTCGACGGTCCCAACAAGCGCATCCGGCTCCAAGCCGGCACGGTGAGTGTCGTCCTGTCCGACCTCTACTCGCGCTGGAAGGACTGGGTGCTCGCCGGCAACGCGGGTTTCCTGCCGGCCTTCAGCACCGTCGGTGGCGACATCCCGGCCATCCCGCTCTTCCTCTTCTTGGAGAACGGCTGGCGCATCGTGCCGTGGGCCGCCGACCATCGGCTCACCTTCAGCGGAGGCATCCTGGAGGTGCAGGGCGGGGGCGAGCCGACCGTCGACCCGACCGGCGCCTTCACGATTCGGATCATCTACGACAAGCCGGCCATTGCCATCGGCTACAGCACGACCGGCGGCAGCGGCCCGAGCGCGGCCGACATCGCGGCTGCGCTGCTCGCCGCCATGTCCGCCAACCCGCCAGGCGTGGACGTGCGCAAGATGAACGGCGCGCTCGTCATCGGCACAGGAGCAGAGACCGATCCGTGGCGGGGTGCCGATGTTTCACCGTAGCGCGTTCGCGCTGAAGTCCTTCACGGCGAAGTCTTGGCGGTTTGATCGGCCCATCGTGGTCGTTCCGCCCGATCAGCCCTCCTTCGCGGGCGCAGGTGGTGGCTTTCGCAGCTCTCGCACACCGGCACTGACCAGGCGCGCTCGACGCGACGAAATCCTGCTGCTCAAGCCATGACAGACGCTCAAGTTTTCGCTCAGCTACAGGCGCTGCCGCCCGCGGAGGCGGTGGCCTTCCTGCAGGCGCGAGGTCTGCTCGCGGTGACCTTTGGCTGGCAAGATCTCTGGCAGGAAGAGCACGCCCGGCAGTTCACGATCAGCCGTCTCGCAAGGGCTGATTTGCTGCAAGCGCTGCAGGAAAAGATCACGGCCAGCGTGCAGGGCGACCTGAGCCGGCGAGACTTCATGCGCGACGCTCGAGCGGCGCTGCAAGAGGCAGGTTGGTGGGGCCAGTTGGAGGTGGTCGAGCCTGAGACGGGCGAGATCCTGAAGACCAAGTTCGACCCGAGCCGGCTGAAGCTGATCTACGACACGAACACGCGCCAGGCCTACGCGGCTGGCCAGTGGGAGCGGCTGCAGCGGACGAAGCGAACCCACCCGTACCTGCGCTACATCACGAAGCGAGATGAACGCGTGCGCGAGGCGCACCGGGCCTGGGACAACGTGACGCTGCCCATCGATGATGGCTTCTGGAGCACGCACTACCCCCCGAATGGCTGGCGGTGCAGGTGCCGCGTCGTGGCCGTCAGCCAGGCCGAGTACGACCGCGGCCAGACACCAACTGGCGCAGCCATGGTGAAGGACACGCCTGCTGTCGTGATGCGGGCTTGGGAGAACCGGCGCACGGGAGAGACGCTGCAGGTGCCTGTCGGCGTAGATCCAGGGTTCGGCTACAACGCCGGCGCCGCGCGGCAACGGTCGCTCGGGCAGCTGGTGCAGGACAAGCTGGCGAGCTTGTCACCTGGAATTGCCGATGCGGCGCGGCGCTCTGGCCTGGAAGTCCAGCGCGACATTGCCTCTGCGTCGGAAGCTGCGGCCCACGTGCAGCGCGTGATGGCGTCGCCAAAGGACAAGCAGCCCGCGCTGATGCTGGGGTCGGTGTCGTCGCTCGCTGTCAAGAAGGCGGCTGGCCTGGGCGTGAGCCTCGAGGGCAAGCTGCTGGCGCTGGACCATGACGGCGTGCGCCATGCGTTGATCTCGCACGGCCGGGCGGTGACCGAAGAGCCCCGCGGCCAGATCCCGGTGACGGCCGATGACCTGGCGCTGTTCCGCGACTTGTTCAATCGTGCCGCGCTTGTGCCTGGTGATCCGCCCGTGGGCCGCGATGGCACGCCCCGCGTGGAGGGAAGCGCCTGGCTGGGGGGGACTGAGTACCACTTCGCCGCCGTGGTGCGGCGCCGCAGCGTCGTGCTGCTGACGATGTGGAAGAGGCCGGGGCGGAAATGAAAAAGCCCACCTGCCGCATGCCCTGCTTTCGCAGTCCTTTGGCTTACGTCCGAGACGACGGTGAGCGGACGAATGATAGAGCTGCGGCGCGAACTGCGTCAAACCAAGGGCAGACCTCGTGCTGACCGTCTCCATCTACAACCCCGGCGTCTCGGACATGCTGGCCGGCCTTCAGGATCGGCTGGGCGACCTGCGGCCAGCGATGGAGGCCATCGGCACGACGCTGGAAGCGCGCGTCAGCGGCCGCTTCGAAACCGAGGCCGACCCTTTGGGTCACCCCTGGGCGCCGTGGGCACCGTCGACCGTGGAGAGTTACCCGGAGGACGGCAACCGCCGCATCCTGGACCGCTACGGCGACATGATGAGCAGCCTAGGGCACCAGGCCGACGCCACCAGCGTGCGCGTCGGCTTCGGCGACCCGGTTGCTGCGTATCACGAGTGGGGTACCGTCCGCATGCCGCGCCGCGGACTGCTGATGGACGACCCCGATGCCGGTACATTGGCGCCTGACGACGAGGCAGCTGTGCTGGAGATCCTGCAGCTCTTCATCGAGCCCTGAATCAACGGGCGGGGGGTATCCCGGTCGAGCGTACGCACTCAGGGGGTGCGCTTGTGCAAGGCTGGGTACTACCCTTCGCCCACCATTTTCCGGGCGCGAAAGTCCTTTTCTTGGTGCCGTCCCGGTTTGTCCAGGCCCGTTCCCCTGAATCCCGATTTATCGCGCCCACCCCTCTGTGGATATCTCACCTCCGGTCAGGCAATGCCAGTTTTCGCTGGCGAACGTGCCTGTTGAAGGCTTCAGATGCTGGATTTCGCGCAGTCTCTGCTGGCCTCGTAGCCGTTGCCGTGGTGCGATCTGCGCAACGCCAGGTGCCTTGCTGGGGGCGCGCATTGGCATGCCGTTTGCGATGAGAGGCCATCCAGAAACCGCATCACGGAGCACCCCATGGGCATCAAGATTCTTTGGTACATCAGCAGTCCCGACGGCCCGGTGCCGTGGGAAGACCACGGCAGCTGGCTCAACGACCTCGGCCAGCTGCAGGCGCAGGCCCGAAACATCGATCGCCTCGGCTTCTACGGCGCGCTGCTGGCCACCGACCAGCACGAATCCGTCACGCTGACTGCCACGCTCGCGCCGAACACGCAGCGCATGCTGTTCCTGACGGCGCAGCACCCCGGTCTGATCACGCCGGCCAAGCTGGCGCAGATGGCGCTGACCATCGACCGCTTCAGCAACGGCCGTCTCGCGTTCAACGTCGTCAACGGCAACGACGCGGGCCTGAAGAGCATGGGCATGCCCATTCCGCACGACGAGCGCTACGCCTACAGCTACGAGTTCTGGGACGCCTTCCAGCAGCTCTACGCCGGCTCCAACGACGGCTACCAGGGCAAGTACATCCAGATCGCGCCGCGCGTGCACAACCCCGGCCGGCCGCCGCTGCCGCCCACGCAAAAGCCCACCATGCCGCTGTGGGGTGCGGGAACGTCGGAACCGGGTGTGGAGCACTCGGCCAAGCTGCTGGACTGGTATCTGAGCTTTGCCGATGCGCCGCCTCGCCTCGGCGAGAAGTTCCGCAAGGTCGGCTCGCGCGCGGCGGCCCATGGCCGCAAGCTGCGCTTTGGCACGCGGCTGCAGATCATCGTGCGCGACACCGAGGAGGAGGCCTGGGCGCATGCGCAGTGGGTGCTGGACCAGACCTCCCACGCCACCGCCGTCCGGCTCGCCTCACGCCAGCTGGGACCGAAGGGCCTGGACACCGACGTGCAGAGCGATGACCCGCTGGTACACAAGCGCCTTGCCGCGCTGCGCGCCGGCAAGCTGCCCGACGTGCGCGACCTGGAGGTCTACCCCAATGTGTGGGTCGGCCCCAGCCCCTTCGGCTTTGACATCCTGTATCCGTGGGCCGGCACCTGGATCGTCGGCAGCACCGAGCAAGTCGCCGAGCGCATCCGCGAGTTCCACGCCAACGGCACCGAGGCCTTCATCCTGTCCGGCTGGCCGCTGGTGCCGGAGGCCCAGCGCATCGCACGCACGCTGCTGCCGTTGCTGAAGGAGGACCTGGACCATGGCTTCGAGCTGCCGGCTTTCGACGAGGTCGACCCGGTGCATGCCGAGCTGCGCGCTACGGTGCCGCCGCACGCCTGGCCCTGACGCACCCGGCATGAAACAAGCCCCGGGACCTGTACGGTACCCGGGGCTTTTCTTTGGCGCCTGGACGGTCAGAACGACGTGGTGGCTGACACTCCGTAGGTGCGCGGGTTGCCGTAGGTGGCGACGTAGTTGCCGACGCCCGTGCCGTTGGGGCGGCCATGCACTTGGTAGAGCTTGTCTTCGGCGTTGTTGACATAGGCCGTCACGCGCACGCCGCGCTCAGGCGTCACGTAGACCAGGCGCAGGTTCACCAGTGTGAAGGCCTCGTTGGCCAGCGGCTTGTCTGCGGCGGTCTGGCGGTCGACGGTGAAGAACTCCTTGCCGCGGTAGTTCACGTCGCCGCCGGCGATGAGCTGCCCCCCCCCGGCGAGGCGGATCGTGTAGTCCAGGCCGAGTGCCGAGGTCGCCTTGGGCGAGCGCACCAGTCGGTTGCCCGTCGAGTCACCCACCACCACCTGCGTCACCGGGTTGCGGTTGACGAAATCGGTGTACCGGCCGTTCAGCAGCGCCAGTGAGTAGTGCACGCGCAGGTCCGGCACGGGGCGGGCATCGAGCTCCAGCTCGGCGCCGTCGACCTTGGCCTTGGGGCCGTTGGCCAGGGCGCTCACCACGCCGCCGCCCGACACCGGCGTCAGCAGGTTGGTCTGGATGTCGGTGTAGTTGTAGTGGAAGACATTGGCATTGACGATCAGGCGGCCGCCCAGCCATTCGGACTTGAGCCCTGCCTCGATGCTGTCCACGTACTCCGGCTTCACCGAGGTGGCCGTGTCCAGGTTGGCGCCGATGCCGACGTTGAAGGCGCCAGAGCGGAAGCCCCGGGCCAGCCGCAGGTAGCTGCGCAGCGTGCTGCTGATCTGGTACTCCGGCGTGATGTCCCAGGTCCAGTTCTTCCAGGTCGACGACAGCAGGCGCGAGCCCGAGTTGGTGGCCGGCGTGCCCGGGTTGATCAGCGACGTGACGTCCCAGAAGTTGCCGGTGTCGAAGTTGGCGATGTTGTACTGCAGCAGGCGGATGTCCAGCTCCTTCTTCTCCGTCGTCCAGCGCAGGCCGCCGGTGATGCTGAAGTCGTCGGTCACGTCGTACGTCACGCTGCCGAACGCGGCGCTGCTGGTGTTTTCGTGCACGTAGGCCGTGCGCCGGAACGCCGGGTTCGCGGCCGACTGGGCGGCCGGCGCGCCGGCCGGCAGGTTGACCAGCGCGGCCTGGTAGCGCGCCGCGACGGCGTCGCTGGTCAGGTGCTCCTTGAAGAAGTGGGCGCCGGCGATCCAGCGCAGCCGCTCGTCCTTGGGCGAGGTGACGCGGAACTCCT
>APMI01009926.1_pt1 | contig 13174 bp, 14 predicted proteins | sample 667938 | NCBI WGS metagenome assembly APMI01 (sample SAMN01084076, study PRJNA167559) | wastewater metagenome | biome: Wastewater | place: Denmark: Ejby Moelle, Odense | collected 2011-11-28 | reverse complement strand
TCGTCGTTCGCCGGGATCGGGAAGGCGATGCCTTCGGGCGAGACATTCGAATCGAGAATGGCAACGACCGGAATGCCCAGCACGTTGGCTTCCTTGATCGCCAGTTCTTCCTTGTTGGCGTCGATCACGAACATCACGTCCGGAATGCCGCCCATGTCGCGGATGCCGCCCAGCGACAGTTCGAACTTGTCGCGTTCGCGGGTCAGCTGAAGGACTTCCTTCTTGGTCAGACCGGCGGTGTCGCCCGCAAGCTGCTCTTCCAGCGCCTTGAAACGCTTGATCGACTGGCTGATCGTCTTCCAGTTGGTGAGCATGCCGCCCAGCCAGCGGTGGTTGACGAAGTGCTGGCCCGAAGCACGCGCGGCCTGCGCGATCTGCTCCTGCGCCTGGCGCTTGGTGCCGACGAACAGCACCTTGCCGCCGGCCTGCACGGTGGCCGAGATGAAATCGAGCGCGCGTGCGAACAGCGGCACGGTCTGCGACAGGTCAAGGATGTGGATGCCGTTGCGGGCGCCGAAGATGTACGGCTTCATCCGCGGATTCCAGCGGTGGGTCTGGTGGCCGAAGTGCGCACCGGCCTCGATAAGTTGCTGCATCGTGACGACAGGAGCCGCCATAGGTATTTCCTTTCCGGTTCAAGCCTCCGGGAAACTGGAACCAGGCGGAGATCCCGCCACGGCACCGGTATGTGCGTTTCCCGTGTGGATTACCGTCTCTCATGCAAGGGGCACCTGCCCCTGCACCGTCCGGCGCTGGCGCCCTTAGAGCAAGTGCGCAAAGAAATCCACCTCGAATTTGCTGGCGTGCGGCCGGCCGGTTCCGACGGCGAGGACAGCGTCACGCCGACCATCTCGACTTCCGTCTGTCGCACGCAAAAAACGCCGCGCGGCATTTTCCGCTTGACGATACGGAACAAAAAGAGAACATAAGGGGTATTACGGCATCCGGTAAGGAACCGTTAACCATATTCCGAGTTATCCACATGATGTCCACAGGCTGTCAAGGCGAACCTTGGCCGGGGACACAGGGTCGAAAGGCTGGTTGTCATGCTTGGTGTTCTTGTCTCGCTGTTTTTTGCCGGTGCCGGCCTTCTGGCCATCGGTGCGATTGGGGCGACCGTAACCGCGCAAGCCGGTGCGGTGCGCGGCCTGTTGCGCCAATCGCGTGCCGGCGTGGCACACCGGGAATACTGCGTCAGCATCGTGTCGGACATGCCGGCAGTCGCGCCTGCGGTGGGATGCGGTCCGCGCCGCGCCGCAGTCCGCTCGATCAGGCGGACGGCGGAACGGCGGATCGCCCCTGCCCGCCGCGCAGCCGCCTGACGCGCGCATAGCGAACCACGCCCACCGGCACGAGCGCGAGATAGATCCCGCAGATACCCACCAGCGTCAACCACGGTTCCGTCAGCAGCGCGGCAATCACCAGCCCGAACAGCGCGATCACTTCCAGGCGGATTGCGCGGCGCGGGCGCAACGCGGTCCAACCCAGAGTGGCCATGTTGGATATCATCAGGAACGCGATCAGCGCCGCCCATACTCCGACGAACATCGGGTAGCGGAATTCCTCGCGCCCGCTGGCAATCCACAGGTACAGCGGCAGCATGGCCAGCCCCGCACCTACGGGCGCCGGCACACCCGTCAGGAAACCGGCTGATTTATGCGGTTGGTCCGCCATGTCGATCCGGGCGTTGAAGCGGGCCAGCCGCAACGCGCAGCACACCGCCAGCGCCAGTGCGGCGAACCAGCCGAAGCGCGGTTCGGTCTGCAACGACCACAGATAGAGGATCAGGGCAGGCGCGACGCCGAACGAAATCGCGTCCGACAGGCTGTCCAGTTCGGCGCCGAAGCGCGACTGCGCCTTCATCATCCGCGCCACGCGCCCATCGATGCCATCGAGAATGCCGGCGATGATCACCGCCATCACCGCGCGTTCGAAATCGCCGTTGATGGCAAAGCGGATGCCGGTCAGCCCCGAACAGAGCGCGGCGGAGGTGATCGCGTTGGGCACCAGCGCGCGCAGGGTCAATCCGCGCGGAAGGCGGGTGCGGCCGAAGTCCTCGCCGTCCGGCAGAGCTTCGCCATTCACGTCAAACGTCTCTTCGGGCTCCGCCGACGGCGCAGGCCCGGAGGTCACTGGCTGACGCCCTCGATCATCGGCGCCTGCCCGATCTCGGCCAGCACGGTTTCGCCTGCGATCACCCGCTGCCCCATCAGCACCCTGGGTTCGGTGCCTTCGGGCAGATAGACATCGACGCGGCTGCCGAAGCGAATCAGACCCACGCGCTGGCCGGCGGCGACAATGTCCCCGCCCTTCACGAACGGCACGATGCGCCGGGCGATCAGCCCCGCGATCTGTGTGAACCCGATCTGCACCCCGTCGCTGCGCTCGACCAGGAAATGCTGACGCTCGTTCTCCTCGCTGGCCTTGTCGAGATCGGCGTTGAGGAACTTGCCGGGGATATAGACCACACGGCGGATCGTGCCGCCAATCGGCGACCGGTTGATGTGGACGTCGAACACGCTCATGAAAATAGACACGCGGGTCACCGGCGTTTCCGCCATGCCCTTCGCACCCGATCCGTCATCGGCGGTCAATTCGCGCGGCGGCGGCACCTTCTGGATCAGCGTGATCAAGCCATCGGCGGGCGACACCACGAATCGGTCATCGCGCGGCGTAACGCGCAGCGGATCGCGAAAGAAGGCGAGGATGCCGACGGTGAGGAACGCCAGCGGCCAGGCCAGCGTTTCCCACGCCATGACCGCGCTGCCTAGGCTCAGCGCAGCGGAAACAAGCGCGAACTTGCGTCCTTCGGGGTGAATGGCTGGCCAGCTCCAGCCGGCGCTGCCGCGACCGCGGTTGTCAAGAATATCTCCGGGCATGGGGCTCATCTACGGGTTGGCGCGCAAGGCGGCAAGGGCAGGTTCCGGACCGGCGTCGCAACGGGGGCCTGCCTCGTGGAAAAAGCCCGACCTATCGCCAACCGAACGGACAATCGAAAGACCGGTCGCGCGGACCGGCCATCGGCCTTCACGGCCAATGCGGCGAGAAGAAGCAGCGGTGGTGGACAGGGCTAGTCTAGGGCTTCCCCCGTGCTTCAATATCTTAGCGCTGGCAACCCCCGGTCTCGATACCACGCAATTCTGCGGGTTTTTTGACGCGTTGGCGAACCATTTTCAGCGTGGTCAAACGGCATGACCGTGCGGTCGATTGGCGAGATCATCGCGCAGGCAAAGCCCAAGAAAGTGTATCGGTCCGGACAACCGGTCTGGCGGAACACTTACAACCAAGGGCAGCTCGAACATCGGCTCTGGCGGCCGATCGCGGACGGCACCAAGCGTGGTGCCAGACGCAGGATCGGCGCAATCCTGAAAAGCGCCAAGGAGCTCGAGCGCCGCACGCGCGTCGAGCGGCAACGCTCGCATCCCGGCACTCGAAATGGCGTGCTGGGGCAAATCGGGCTGGACGTCCTTGAGGTCCTTTACACAAGGTTTGTCGACTTCAAGACCGGCACACTCGAGCCGGCTATCGCTACGATTGCCGAAGCCGTCGGTCACTCCTACTCGGCCGTCCACGCTGCCTTGCGCCGGCTGCGTACCGCTGGCTTCCTACATTGGATCCGACGGTGCCGCCCCACCGACAGGAAGAGCGAAGCTGGGCCGCAGGTAGAACAGATTACCAACGCCTATGCCCTGCTCCTTCCCAAGTCGATTGAGGGGCTGGTCAAGCATCTCCTCGGCAAAGCCCCCATCCCTGACGATGCCCGTTGGCGGAAAGAGCAACAGGCAGAGGAATGGCGGACGATGGTTGCCGGCCTGAGCGCTCAGGAGCTGGTCAGGGACACCTGGACTGGCGATCAGCTCGCGGGCGAAACTCTCGCAAGAATCGCAAGGCTCATTGACCAGGAGCGCGAATCGTCGACGTGCTGAGAAACCGGGAGGGGATATATCCCCTATGGAAAGGAGTGGCTTCGCCACGCGCAATTTGATCGTGTCGCACCATCGGAACCGTCTTATCCGCCATCAGCGGAGCATGGAAGGCGCCCGTGTACAGAGCGGCTGTGCCGCTCTGGGGCTCGGCAGGGGCCGAGGGGCAAGGTTCGTGCCGGGATGGATCGTTTTGCCCATCGATATTTCCGATCAGCGCCGATGCGTGACCTGCGTAAGAATGCGTCATTCCTCACACTGCACTGTGACCACGCAAAACGGCCGTTTTTGGCGCTACGACACCGCGTTGCTTCCTACCCCGACTGCGTAATTTCGACCCAAAAAGCGTGGAGGCGGGGCGTGGGGGCAAGCGCGGCGCGTGGGGCAGAGGTTAGCCCCCGTGCGTAACCAGCCCAAGCCAGCCAGGCTCGCCTCACGCACCTACGAATTTGATATCCTCTTGGTCGGATTGTCGGCTATTTCGGCGGCATGCCCGGCGCCACCCTACCTGAAGAGCTGACCACCTTCGTCGGAGTGATGGCATATGCCTGCGTCGCCGTTCTGGCGGTTCGAGTGGATTTGCGCCTGCGTTCCAGGATTGAGGGCAGGCACCGCTGGCACTGGCTGGCCATTGCGGTTGCATTCGCACTCCTGGCGTGCTGGCGCTTTATGGGCGAGGAACATCACCTGCACGATGTCGCCAGGAGTACGAGCCTAGCCCTTGGTGACTACAGAAGCAGGCGTCTCATCCAGGTTCCTGTGGTGCTTGCCTTGTTGACCGCAACCGTGCTGGCCTTCCGATGGCTCATCAAAAGACTGGCAAACTCGCCACAGCCCGTTCGGCTATCGGGATTTTCCACGGCCGCCCTGTTGGCCTACACCACGATCCGCGCGGTCTCTCTCCATGCGATAGACCGAGTTCTGTACGCCGGCTTTGGCCCGTTCCATCTGAATCATATCGTAGACCTCGGATTGACCGCTCTCGTCGGCTGGTCCGCCCTCCGCGCGATCGGGCCAAACTCCACCCCGAGTTCAATCGTCTAGCGATCCAGTCCACGCGTCGTGTCAATGAACCTATCGATCCCGCCTTGCACATTTGTTCTCTATATGTTCATTTTTGGGAATGAAACACCGAGTCGACACCACCGCCATCGCAGAGGCTAGTTATTTCCCCGGAATCCGGGCCTAACTGTGCAGGCGCTGGAGCCAGGTTGCGTCATTCACGTCGGTTTTGCGACCCGGTACGTTCTTCGCGTATCGCGCATTGACGAGAATGACGTGGAAGCCGTGGCTCTCCAGCACTTCATAGGCCGGAATCCAGTAAACGCCGGTGGATTCCATCGCCACGCTGGTGACGCCGCAGGCTTTGAACCAGCGGGCCATATCGTGAAGGTCGCGGGTAAATGTTCCGAACGCGCGGACCGGGCGATCATCGACATCGGGATTGACCGCCGCCATGTGCATGGTCGAACCGATATCAATGGCTGCCGCGCCAGGCGAAACCAGGGGCAGTGCGTCAACGCTGCCCGATTTTGATCTGTTCATTCCAGTCCTCCATCACAACAGGAGGGCATGGGCGATGCAAACCGTCATTTTCCTAACCGGGGTCGCCGCGGACAGCGCCACCACTCTCAAGTACGCAAATGCCCACGGGCCACGTTTTTTAACGGGGTAGTCACGCCACCAATAAGCTAACGGCCGCGACCCTCCGCCTGCAATCATACCACGACTCGTTTCTACCGCGCACAGGCGGGCCAAACCCGCGACCGTTTTTTAGGATGTCGCGCTCCTCGGTCACCCGGGCCAGCTCGCGCTTCAGTTGGCGGATCTCGGCATCCTTGCTGGCATCGCCGGACACCTGCCTCGCCAGCTGCCGCTTCCACGAATACAGCGAGTGCTGGCTGACACCGAGCCGTTGCGAAACCTCGGCTACCGGATACCCTCGCTCGGTGAGCTGGGCCACCGCGTCACGCTTGAACTCATCACTGAAATTGGGCTTCCCCATCGTCGCCTCCTGTCCTCAAAATTAGGATCGAAGGCGTCCAGAAATCTAGGGGCTACTCAGTATGACCTCTCGCCCCTCTGGACAGACTTGTGGGTTGCAGGCAAGAAGCTCACGAGTATTGGGGGTACTTTCTTGAAGAAACTTAGTGAGGATGCGCGCCAACGTTTGATCCGCGTTTCCCAAAAGAGATTGGTTCGAGAGAGGACTCGTATAATCCGCCGCAAGGCCAAGCGCCTAAATCGGCACTTGGCGCTTTCAGATCGCAAAAATTTTGCAATCCTACACGATATCCCTTTTGATCGGAATGTCGCACGCGCGCAAATAGTCCTACCTGAAGTCTTTTCTTTTCGAGAAAATCATTTAGAAACAACTGCGGCTCTACAGGCTATGCGGCAGTTCGCTCTTGTGGAACGGCGGCCAATACTTTTACATTTTTCAAAAATATCGCGAATTGATCCGTCCGCCGCCCTAGTATTGGTTGCCGAGATTTTCCGCATCCGCAATCTGCGCACGCATCGAGCAGTGGCTGGAACGTACCCCAAGCACCGAATAATCTACGATTTACTTAGCGACATGGGCTTTTTCGAGTTGCTCGACATTCAGGAAGTGTTCGGAAGACCAAAGCCCGATACCACCGGCGAACGATCCGTTTTCCTCCGCTTCCATAGCGGAAACAAGGTCGACTCCCAGACCGTTGATCGATTCGTTGGCATTGTCGAAAAACATATTCTGCCCATGAACGCCGTGGCGCGCGGGAAGCTTGTGGCAGCGATCATTGAGGCGATGAACAACACGTTGGACCATGCTCACCCCGAAACCGTAGATGGGCAAACCATGCCCCATCGTTGGTGGATGAGCAGCGAAATCAGCCTCACCAGGAACGAGGTTACCATTCTCTTTTTTGACCAGGGGGTTGGGATTCCTCATACGCTGTCACCTGATCGATATGACAGGATTCGCGCCCTTGTTACACGTCTCTCGCCATTTCCAACCGATGGCGAGATGATCATGGCTGCGACGGAGCTATACCGCACGAGTACAGGGCAAAGCGGGCGGGGTAGGGGCTTTCGGAACATGAAGCAGTTTGTCGATACGTGCAGCGATGGTGAATTGCAGGTACTTTCAAACCGGGGCCGCTACGTCTATATGCCGGGAACCGACACGTACGGCGATGAGTCTCTCTCTATCGGCGGCACTGTCATTGAATGGCGGTTCCGACACAGCGGATCGGTGGATATGGAAGAATGAATACCGTGGTTTTTTCCATAGCTAAGGACTTTAGCCCGCACCCCGGCCCCCGCTACGCTAAACAAGGCGCGAATAGCGGGGAATCGCTGCGCCAGCATTTGATGAAGATTCTCAGAGATCACCCAACTAAGCTGTTGATTGATCTTGATGGTACAAAGGGAATCGGTTCCTCGTTTCTGGACGAGGCATTTGGTGGCTTGGTGCGCTCGGAGCATATGTCCAAGAATGATCTCCTCAACTGCTTCGAGTTCCGATCGACCCTCGACCCCTCTTACATCGTGGAAATCATCGACTCCATTAACAGAGCAGAGCCAGCCGCCACCCACTAAATCGAGCCGCGTAGGTGCGCTGCCTGAACAGGCAAATGGTTGCGTAATCACTATGACTAAATCGGGCGAAGTAAACGCTTCCCTACCCGTAACCATCCGAATTGCGGTCCAAGATACCCGGCCAAAACAAAAATCCCTGACCAGTGAATGGACACCCGCCATCCCCAGCGTGACCGCTGCAATGGTGAGCATTTGGGCAGTTCATAAGCTTACCAAAGGCCGCGAGCGTGAGAAGGCGGTCTACGAGCTCTACAAAACCGTTGCTGAGCACGCTGCTGCTGCGAAGGCGGCAGCTATAATAGCATGGAGTACCAGGAGAGGCACGGAACGAAAACGTGCTATCGCTGAAACCAAATGGCGCATCCAACAGGTGGGAGCGACATTGAATCGATTAGGTCTCCTGTCCCTCAGGCGCCGCTGGCGGCTCAAGCTTGCATTGTACGGGCTTGAAAGAATTAACATGGACAGCGCCATGGTAACTTTCCGCCGCGCACTTACACAAGACCCACTTGAGGATCCTGATCGGCCGGCGACATCCGCTATGAAAGAGGAGGTCGAGAGGGCTACAGGCGAATTGCTGACTGCTCTCGACAGTGAATTTGCGCGCTGGATGTAACCCGGAACGTGGCTTCCAGTTTCTCTGTTTGATCCATAGAATTTTCACATAGAGGCAAGCCGGCGCCCCCCTCGCCGGCCCGGCACCATCACTGCGAAATAATCACCTCCCGCACCATCTTGCTGCGGTCCATCCCGCCCACCTGATAGCGCACGTCCTCCACGTCGAAGGTGAAGCCCGCGAAGATCCGCCGCACTTCGGGATGGTCGTTCAGCGAAAGCAGAAACCGCCCGCTCAATCCGCGCAGCACTTCGGCCATGGCCTCGAACTGGCCCCGGTCGAATAGATCCCGGCCATAGTCGCCCTCGCACCCGAAATACGGCGGATCGAGGTAGAACAGCGTCCCCTCACGGTCATACCGGGCAAGGAAATCCGCCCAGGGCAAACGCTCGATCACCACGCCGGCAAGCCGCTCGTGCACGGCTTCGATCATCGGCCCCAGCTTGGTCATGTCGAACCGCCCCGGCGCGGGCGGATTGACGCCGAAATGACGCCCGGCAACCTTCCCCCCGAACGCCAGGCGCTGCAGATACAGGAACCGCGCCGATCGCTGCAAATCGGTCAACGATGCCGGGTCCAGCGCCGCCAGCTTGTCGAAGCCCGCCCGGCTCGTGATCTGGAAGCGGATCATGTCGAGGAAGGGCACATAGTGGTGCTGGATCACGCGGAAGAACGTGGAAACGTCTTCCGACCAGTCGTTGATCACTTCGCTTGGCGGGCGCCGATCGCGGCGGAAGAACACGCCGCCCATGCCGACAAAGGCTTCGGCATAGGTCCGGTGCGGGATCGCGTTGATCCGCGCCACCAGGCGCTTCGCAAGGTTCCGTTTGCCGCCGATGTACGGGGCAAGCGGGCGCACGGAGCCGACGGGATCGAGCTGCGCGGCATCGGCAAGGGTATTACATTGCATGGGGACTGGACTCCGCTCATTTGTTCACTAATTGCTCCCGCCGCCACGTGGTGGGCGGGATGACCGATTCGACGTCGGTCGGTTCATGGCGGGTCCAGTCCGCCGGCTTGGGCTGTTCCAGCAGCCCTGCCCCCGCCTCACGGGCGGGAATGCCGGTTGCAGAAGGTCAGGCTGCCGCCTGCGCCACCTGCACGAAATCGGGTTCCTTGGTCACGATCGCCGGCTTGCGCAGCCAGTCGTTCACTTCCAGCATGCGCATCAGGATCGGCACGATCTCCATCTGGTAGAAGGTTCGCGCCGCGTCGTTCACATTGCCAAATCCCGCCGCATTCTTGGGCACGATGCCCAACAGTTGCGGCGGCACACGGTGCGCGGCCAGCATGTCGTCCCGCGTCACTTCCTTGATGCCTAGGAATTCGTCCTTGGCCCCCAGCTCGGCGATGGGGATCACCTGCACGCCCTTTTCCTTCCCCTTGGGAATATGGAGGTACAGGTTGCGGAAGTTGCCCGGCCCCTTGGACTCTTTCAGCGCTTCACGGATCTTGTCGCTGTCCGCGTTGTTCAGCCCTTCCTCACCGATATAGAGGATGAAGCCCGCATGGCTGCCGTTGAGGTAGTATTTGCGGCGGAACAGCGTGGCGCTCTCGTTCAGCAGGCCGGATTGCAGGGCGGAGAGATACTCCGGCATCCCGTAGATCTCCTGCATCGGGTCCGGCTCCATCAGGTGGAACACCGCGCCCGGCTGATATTCCAGCGCATCGGCCATGAAGCGGCCCGGCTGCACATAGAAGAACTGATCAGGCTTCAGCCCCACGCGCGTCCATGGTGCCGGGGAAGGCTTCAGCAGCGCCGTCCCCCCGGCCAGATTCGGCACCGACTGGAGATAGGCATTGCCGAACACCAGCCAGTCGAGCGCGAACCGGGCGAAATCGGTCTTGGACAGCCACCGCGTCGGCTCGAAGCTCGCCACCAGCAGGTTGCGCTTGAGCAGGATGGCGGACTGGTGGTGCGGCGCCATGCGATAGGCGCGGCCAAGCCCCGCCTGCGACACCGGCGGTTCATACCATCGGCCATTGTGCGCCACTTCGAAGAAGTCGAACACCTCACGTCTGTCCAGCACCGGCACCGGCTCGCCAAAGGTGAAGGCATCGGCCTGCACCGGCACGGTATCTGGCTCGCTCATCAGAAGATCTCCACGGTAGAACCACCGCCGACAGGCTCGCTGCTGTCCAGCGGTTCGAAATAGAGCGCATGCATGATCGCCCACGCCAGATCGGCATGCCCCACGCCGCCGGCCCGGCTCGCGACATAGGAAACGCCGTGCTTGGTGATTTCCGGGCGGATCGCCATGAAGGCCTGCATCACGTCCATCCACCCGGCGTCGAATTCCAGGCGGCCATTGGCGATCACGTTCTTGGCCTTCAGCACCATGGCCGATTTCACCGGCACGGAATAATGGATGGCTTCGGCGGTCGGGAACCACTTGCTCACCAGCTGGTGCACCGCCTTGCCCGCGCCCGTGGTGTCGATGGCGATGCGGGTCACGGTATATTTGCTGGCCATGGCCTTCACCGCCTCGGCCTGCCCTTCGAAGTCCTTGCCCTTCAGCCGAAGCTTTTCCAGCACGCGGAACTTGCCGCCCGGCTTGGTCGGCGCCGCAACCGCCACCAGCGCGGCATCGTCGCCCGTGCCGTTCTCGCTGGCGTTGGGATCGTACCCCAGCCACACCTCGCCTTCGTAGGGCCGCAGGGCATAGGGCTGGAAATCCCGCCATACGTCCCAGCTATCCACCATGCACCGACGCATGATCTGGAACGGGAACATGCTCTGGCTGTCATCCAGGAAAACGCAGCCGAACAGGTTCTCGAATTCGTCGACGGCATATTGCAGCACAAGCTGCGCGCGGTCGATCAGGTCATATCCGCCCGCGATGGCGTCATCGAGCGAAACGATCTGGCGGTAAATGCCGTCCGGGCCGATCGCGCCGCCGCGCAAGGCTTCGTGCCCGATCTCGATCCGCACCTTGTCCGCCCTGGCGCGCCTCCGGTTGTACCGGTCGCCGCACCACATCGGATAGGCTTCGTGGGCCAGCGTGCTGGGCGTGGAAAACAGCGTGATCGTGTACTGCTTCTGCGTCGCCATCGCGCTGGCGACCTTGAACAGCTCCTCGAAGCCATAGATCCAGAAGCACTCGTCGATGATGACGTCGCCGTGATATCCCTGCGCCGTGCGATAGTTCGTGCCCAGAAAATAGAGCTCGACCGGCTCCTGCGCTTCGGTGGCGCTTTCGTCGCCGCTGCCACGCTGGATCACGATCGGATCGCCCTTCAGCGCAATCCCACAAACTTTCTGCACCCACTGCACGATGTAGTTACGGAAGATGTTGGCCTGCGCCCGGCTCGCCGAAATGAAGATCTGGTTCTTGCCGGTCTCCAGCGCCACCAGCAGCCGTTCACGCGCGAAATACCAGGTCGCCCCGATCTGCCGGCTTTTCAGCAGCATCCGCGTGCGCAGGTGCGTCGTGGAAAGCCAGGTCTCCTGATGCCCGTAAAGGTTCGCTTCGAAGTCCGCGCGCAGCGCCGCAACCATCTCGGGCGTGATGCGGTTGCGCGCCTTTTCCTTCCGTGCGTTGGTTGCCTTCGCGCCATTGGCGCGATCGGGGTTCAGGTCGGCCTCGTTGCCGCCATCCTGATACTTGCGCCGCCGGTCGAACCGCTCGAACTGCCGGCCCAGCAGGTCGATTTCCTTGAAGTCGCTGCCGGTCTTGCCGTCCTTGGCCACCAGCATCAGGTACCGCTCGAGCGTGCCCTCCTCGGCCCGCTGCATCGCGCTGGCCTCATCCCATCGCCCGCGCGTTTTCCAGCTCGCCACCGTCGAATAGGGTAGATCCAGCTCCTCCGCGATCTGGCTGATCGCCCAGCCCCGCCAGTACAGCGAACGCGCCTCGATCCGCCGCGCCACGATCGCCGGAATCGATGGCACGCCATCGGCACCGCCGGCAGGTACATCCCCGTCGGCAGCGTCCGTCGTGTTGTCGTTTCCGAAGTCGGGCGGCAGCTCCATACCCGGCACGCTATGAGCCTCGGCGCCCGCGCCTAACCCTTCCCCGTTGTCGCATCTGCGGGCACAACGCGCCCGCGTTGCGAAGCGCCGCGCCAACCTGTCCTCTGCCACTCGTCAGCCGGTCGCCCGTCCCCGCCAGGGCAGGTCAGCAAAACGATCAGAGGACGGAGTATCCCCGATGGCGCAACAGCCGCGTTTTTTCCGAGTAGCAGTCGAAGGCGACACCACCGATGGCCGCAAGATCACGCGGCAGGACATCATGGACTGCGCGGAAACCTTCAACCCCCAGCTCTATGGCGTGCGCGTCAATCTCGAACATTTCCGGGGCCTGATCCCCGGCGGCCCGTTCGATATGCTGGGCGATGTCACGGCCGTGAAGGCCGAGGAGGTCGATCTGCCCGTGGGGAACGCCACACAGCGCGTGATGGCGCTGTTCGCGGCGATCAATCCGCTCGAATCGCTGCGCGCACTCAACCAGAAGAAGCAGAAGGTCTTCAGCAGCATCGAGATCGGCCAGAACTGCCGGGGGACCGGCAAGGCCTATCTTGTGGGCATGGCGGTCACGGATTCGCCCGCGTCGTTCGGTACGCAGACGCTGGAATTCGCCGCCCAGCACCCGGATCTCTTCGCCTCGCGCAAGCAGGACAAGGCGAACCTGTTCTGCCAGGCATACGAGATTCCGGCGGAGGTCTTTGCCGAAACGCAGACGGATGCCGATCCCACCGGTGTTTTCGCATCGATCAAGGGCTTCTTCGATCGCTTCACGGCACCCCCGCAGCCGGAACCGGTCCCTCCCGCTCCCGCCGCCGCGCCTGCCTCCGCCCCGTCCGCATCCCCTGCCGCGCTTGCGGCTGATCCGGCCGGCTTTGCCGCCTTCGGCGCGATGATGGCCCAGATGGCCACCAGCGTCGATGCCATGGCTCGGGCCAGCAACGACCGGTTCGGCAGGATCGAAGCCACCATCGCCGGCATGGCCGAAACCCTCGATCGCAGCCCCGCCGGCAATTTCGTCCAGCGTCCGCCCGCCACCGGCGGCGGCAACGTCGAACGGACCGATTGCTGATCGCCCCGCTCCCCCCC
>APMI01075223.1_pt1 | contig 13176 bp, 12 predicted proteins | sample 667938 | NCBI WGS metagenome assembly APMI01 (sample SAMN01084076, study PRJNA167559) | wastewater metagenome | biome: Wastewater | place: Denmark: Ejby Moelle, Odense | collected 2011-11-28 | reverse complement strand
ACCGCCTCCAACCGCGCGGCAAAGGCCGCCAGCGCCATCCCCAGCCGCTGCCTGGCCGCTGCGCCAATCGCTTCGGTCTCGGGGTCCAGCACGAACACCGGCACCAGGGGCCGCCCGGCCGCCAGCGCCGCCGCCAGCATCGGATGATCGCCCAGCCGCAGATCGCGCCTGAACCACAGGATCAACGACTCGCCCACTCGCCCCTCCTGACCATTTGCCCTTCTGGAAATACTCCGGGGGGTGAGGGCCGCAAGGCCCGAGGGGGGCAGCGCCCCCCTTCTTTTACAACACCCGCCCCTTACAGCACCCGATCCAGCGCCGCGAGCAGCCGCTGCACGTCGTCAGCACTGGTGTAATGCGTCAGGCTCATCCGCAAGACACCTTTTTGCAGATCGACGCCCATCGCCTCCAACGGGCGCACGGCATAGAAATCGCCACCCCAGCAGGCGATCCCCTCGCGCCCCAGCGCCTCGGACACCGGCTCTGCCGCGCCGTGCAACGCCACGGCCACCGTCGGCGCACGGGCCGCCGCATCGCGTGGCCCGATCAGCCGCAGATCGTTGCGGCCCGCCAGATAGTCCAGCAACGGCGCCACCGCCTCAACCTCTGCCGCGCGCATCAGGTCATGAACGCGAGCATTCCGCTCGCCCGCAGGCGCGTCACCGGCGAAATGATGGGCATAAAGCGCGTCGATATAGTCCGCCATCCCGGCGCAGGCGGCGATCTGGGCATGGTCCGGCCCGGCGGGGGTGAACTTCTTATAGAGAGTCCCAGCGTTGAACCAATGCCCCTGCGCGGGCAGATCCGCGCCAAAGGCCTCGGAAATCAGCATGATGCCCTGATGCGGCCCATAGGTCTTGTAGGCCGAGAACAGATAGACATCGGCCCCCAGCCCGGCGAAATCCGGCAGGCCATGGGGGGCATAGCTGACGCCATCCACCACCGTCCGCGCGCCAGCCGCGCGCGCCAGGGCGGTGATCTCCTCAACCGGGTTGATCTCGGCCACCACGTTGGAACAATGCGGAAAACAGACCAGCCGCACCTTGCCATCGGCCAGCAGGGCCTTCAGCCCGGCAAGGTCCAGATGCCCGGTGGCGGGGTCAACCTTCCACTCGCGCACCTCGATCCCCTCATCGGCCAGCCGCCGCCAGGGGCCAGAGTTCGCCTCGTGGTCCTGATTGGTCACCACAATCGCCGCATTCGCCCCCCGCAGCCAGACCCGCACCGCATTGGCCAGCACGAAGGTATTCGCCGTGGTCGAGGGGCCGAACGACACCTCCTCGCGCTTGGCATTCATCAGCGCGGCCAGCCGGGTGCGCGCCTCGTCCATCTCGGCCCCGCCCGCCTGCGCGCCGGGATAGGGCGCATAGGGCTGCACCTTGCGGTCCGTATAGAACCGATGCAGCCGCTCCACCACTTGCTTGCAGGGATAGCTGCCGCCCGCATTCTCAAAGAACGCATGGGTGGACAGAACCGGCGAGGAAAAGGCCGGGAATTGCGCCCGGACGAAATTGAGATCCAGCATTGGCCAAGGGCCTCCTTGCATCGTTGCGCTTCAAGGATTCCGCCCCCACGAAGGGATCGGTCCCGTCGCGGCAGGTCTTCCAGCCAGCCGCCCCGGCCAAACGTCAGCCGGGCGGCAGTTGCCGGATCATTCCCGGCAACACCCCATGCCTAGCCGGCCAAGGGGCACCTGTAAACCCCCGTCATTCCCCGGCGTTCCCTACTCCTGACCTGCCGTCAAATACGGCATCTTGTACCGGGTGCTGCGGGGCCGGTCGAAAATTTGATCACGAATATCAAGACTTCCCCTTGCATCGCTGCGCTCCATCGGCATTCTTTGCCTGCATAATCGGCGACCGATGATCAGTCGGCGTCAAACCGGCCCGGTCGTCGGGATTCGACCCGGCCTCCATCAACAGGAGAGCTCATGACCCGTTCCGCCCTGCTTTTCGCCACCGCCGCGACGCTTGTGCTGGCGCCCCTTACCGCACGCGCGGCCGATGCCGAACTTACGGTGTTCGACTGGGCCGGCTTCGGCCTTCAGGAACTGATCCAGCCCTATTTCGCCAAATACGGCGACATTCCCACCTATTCCTTCTTTGCCGATGATGACGAGGCGTTCCAGAAGGTCTCGACCGGGTTCAAGACCGATGTGACGCACCCCTGCTCTCAGATGGTGTCCAAGTATCGCGAAGCGGGTCTGATCGAGCCGTGGGATACCTCCAAGATCCCGGAATTCGCCAATATCAACCCGCGCTTCCTGAACTCGTCGATTTTCAAGGATGACGGCGGCGTCTGGTATATCCCGACCGACTACGCCTATACCGCCATCGCCTATAACACCAAGGATGTTCCGGCCGAGGATGTCGCCTCGCTGGACGTGTTCAAGAACCCGAAATACTCCCAGCGCATCGCCCTGCCCGACAACACCGACGATGTGTGGTCGCTGGCGCTCTTGGCCACGGGTGTCACCGACTGGACCAAGGTGACCGACGAACAATTCGCCGCCGCCGCCGCTTGGCTGCGCGAGGTGCATCCCAATGTGCGCCTTTACTGGACCGACCCGGCAGAACTGGCGGCGGTCATGGCCACGGGCGAAGTGCAGGTCGCCTGGTCGTGGAACGACGCCGTGGCTCTGCTCAAGGCCGAAGATTTCCCCGTGGGCTTCCAGCGTTCGCCCAAGGAAGGCGTCGCGACTTGGTTCTGCGGTTATGTCAACATGAAGGACGGCCCCGGCAAGGAAGAAAAGGCCTATGACTTCATCAACGCCTTCATCGACCAGTCTTCTGCACCGCAACTTCTGGCCAATATCGGCTATGCCTCGACCAACGATGCCGCGATGGCAAGATCCCGCTGGAAGACCTGAAGAAAGCCGAGGTCGATCCGATCTCGACCACCCTTCTGGCCCAGACCCCGATTGACCACGCGATGCGCCAAAAGATGCTGGAAGAGTTCGAACTCATCAAATCGGGCTTCTGATCCCGATTGATCGTTGGAACCGGGCCGCAATGGCCCGCACAACAGCTAAAAACGCCCGGATGGCCACCATCCGGGCGTTTGTCTTTGCCCACACCGGCACCTGCCTTTGGGCCGCGAACCGCCCCCTTGCGATTCGTCCCCCCATCGCTTACGCGGGCGCATGACCCAGCATCAGCGCCTCCTCATCATCGACTTCGGTTCCCAGGTCACGCAACTGATCGCGCGCCGCCTGCGAGAGTTGAACGTCTATTGCGAAATCCACCCCTATAACCGCGTGGATGACGCTTTCCTGAAATCCTTCGCGCCGCAGGCGGTGATCCTGTCGGGCGGGCCGGACAGCGTGACGCGTGCAGGCAGCCCCCGCGCGCCCGAGGCCTTGTGGAGCTTTGGCGTCCCGGTTCTGGGCATCTGCTATGGCCAGCAGACCATGATGCAGCAACTGGGCGGCCTCGTGGAAAGCGGCCATGGCACCGCCGAATTCGGCCGCGCCTTCGTAACCCCCGGTGCTGACAAGCTGTCGATCCTCGACGGTTGGTTTACCGACGGCAACGAACAGGTCTGGATGAGCCACGGCGACCATGTGTCCCGCATCGCGCCGGGCTTTCAGGTCTATGGCACCTCGCCCAACGCGCCCTTTGCCATCACGGCGGATGTGGGCCGCAACTTCTATGCCGTGCAATTTCACCCCGAGGTGCATCACACCCCCAAGGGTGCGAAACTGTATGAAAACTTCGTGCGGCTGGCGGGCTTTACCGGCGACTGGACCATGGCGGGCTACCGCGAACAGGCCATCGCCCAGATCCGCGCGCAGGTCGGCGACAAAAAGGTGATCTGCGGCCTGTCGGGCGGCGTTGACTCGTCCGTTGCGGCCATCCTGATCCATGAGGCGATCGGCGACCAGCTTACTTGCGTGTTCGTGGACCACGGGTTGCTGCGCAAGAACGAGGCGGCGGAAGTCGTCGCCATGTTCCGCGACAATTACAACATCAAGCTGATCGCGGCTGATGAATCCGACCTGTTCCTTGGCGCGTTGGAAGGCGTGTCCGACCCCGAGGTCAAGCGCAAGACCATCGGGCGCCTGTTCATCGACGTGTTCCAGAAATACGCCAACCAGATCGAAGGGGCCGAGTTTCTGGCCCAGGGCACGCTTTACCCCGATGTGATCGAGAGCGTCAGCTTCTCGGGCGGTCCGTCGGTCACGATCAAGTCGCATCACAATGTCGGCGGCCTGCCGGAAAAGATGGGGCTGAAGCTGGTCGAGCCGCTGCGCGAACTGTTCAAGGACGAGGTGCGCGCCCTTGGCCGCGAACTGGGCCTGCCGCAGTCGTTCATCGGTCGCCACCCCTTCCCCGGCCCCGGCCTTGCCATTCGCTGCCCCGGCGAGATCACCCGCGAAAAGCTGGAGATCCTGCGCAACGCCGATGCGGTCTATATCGACCAGATCAGGAAGCACGGCCTTTATGACGATATCTGGCAGGCCTTTGCTGCCATCCTGCCCATGCGAACCGTGGGCGTCATGGGCGACGGGCGCACCTATGATTACGCGCTTGCCTTGCGCGCCGTGACATCGGTGGACGGCATGACCGCCGACTACTACCCCTATACCCATGAATTCCTTGGTGAAACCGCAACGCGCATCATCAATGAGGTCAAGGGTATCAACCGCGTCTTTTACGACTGCACGTCAAAGCCGCCGGGTACGATCGAACTGGAATAAGGAAGCCTGCCATGACCGCCACCAAGCGCATCGTCCTTGCCAGCGACCACGCCGCCATTGCGCTGCGCCGCGCCATTGCCGACCATATCACGGCAAAGGGCTGGGAGGTGGTGGACATCGGCCCGCAGACGCCCGAAAGCGTGCCCTACCCCGAACAGGGCGCCGCAGCGGCAGGGCGTGTTGCCTCGGGCGGCTGCCGGTTTGGCATCATCCTGTGCGGCACCGGCCAAGGCATCATGATGGCCGCGAACAAGGTCAAGGGCATCCGCTGCGGCGTCTGTTCCGAGACCTTTTCGGCCCGGATGATCCGCCAGCACAACGATGCCAACATGCTGTCCATCGGCGCGCGCGTGGTGGGCGAGGCGCTGGCGCTGGACATCGTGGATGCCTTCCTGACCGCCGAATTCGAAGGCGGCCGCCACGCGACGCGCGTGGACATGATCACCGCGCTGGAGGGCTAGCCTGTGCTTGATGCGGAATACCGGGCCTGGCTGGCTTTGCAAGGCAAGGAACCAAGCACGCTGAACACAAGCACCTCGATGATTGCGCGCATCGAAAGGGCCTATGGCGACCTTCAGCAGGAATTCGACCTGAATGGGCTGGAGACGATTCAGTCGGATCTGGCATATTCCAAGGCCGATGAAAGAAACAAAGAACCCAATCCGTCAAAACTTGTCATCGACGGCGATGTCTATGCCGGGCTTTCCTCGGCCCGGACGCATCTGAACTATTACCGCCGTTTTTTGGAAGACCGTGCCACCCGTGCCGCCGTGACCGAGGCCGTGCGTGCCGTGCCGGTTCCCGCCGTTATGGCAGCGCTGAGCCTAGAACGTGACCTGAATGCTGCCTTGCGGCAGAACATCGAACAGCTTGAACCCGGCCTGCACATCATTGACGGCGGCAAGGAACGCAGCGTCGCCTCAGGCCGGATCGACATTCTGGCTGAGGATGCCGCAGGCCGCAAAGTGGTGATCGAGCTAAAGGCCGTGCGCGCGCCCCGTGATGCCGTTGCACAGGTCTTGGCCTATATGGGCGACATGATCAGCGAAACGGCCGGCGAGGTTCGCGGCCTGCTGATTGCCCCCGACTTTGACCCAAAAGCGGTCTCTGCGGCTCGCATGGTGCCCGCCTTGGAACTGCGCCGGTTCTCGTTTCAATTCAGTTTCGAAACTGTTGGAGAAGCCGCCGCAAGATCGGGAAGCCGAACATGATCCGCCTGCGTGGCCAGTTGCGCTGCATGACCGGGGACGAGCGGCAGGCGGTTCTGGCCCAGAAGGCCGAACATATCAGCCTGACCCGTGCCGAACCAGCCTGCCTGACCTTTGACATCGCCGAAACCGACGACCCGATGGTGTTCGAGGTGATGGAAAGTTTCCGCGACCGCGCCGGGTTTGAGGCGCATCAGGCCCGCACCCGCGACAGCGCGTGGTTTGCCGCCACCCGCCACATCCTGCGCGATTTCCGGATCGAGGAGGTAGGGGACTGAGCTGATCGTGGTGCTGTCCCCTGCCCGGCCCCCCTTCGAACCCTAACCCGGAAAGACCCCGCGCGCCGCGATTTCGGGCAGCGGCTTGCGTTGGCTGGGAACCTCTCGGGCGCGCAAGGCTTCGGGCAAGGTGGCGGGGTCGCCCGGGTGACCGACGGCAATGACCGCGTGCAGGCTGTAACCTTGCGGCACGTTCAGCGCCTCGGCCAGCCTGTCCTTGTCGAACCCGCCCATACCATGGGTCACAAGCCCCGACAGATTGGCCTGAAACGCCAGGCTGGCCCAGGCCGCTCCGGTGTCGAAGCCATGGGTGGGATTAGGCGCCTCTTCGCCCGTGCTTGTCGTGCGCATGGTTTTCGATGCCATGACCACCAGCGCCGCCGCCTGCCCCGCCCAGGCCTGATTGCCAGCACTCAGGCTGTCTAAGATCGTGGCAAAACCCGCGTCGCCCCGCAAGCCCCAGACAAGACGCCAGGGCTGGACATTGGCGGCAGAGGGTGCCCAGCGGGCAGCTTCCAGCAGGCTCATCATCTGCGCTTCGGTGACCGGCGCATCGGAAAAGGCGCGGGGCGACCAGCGGGCGGGAAACATCTCATCCACAGGGTAATCGGGGTTGCGGTTGGCCGGGATGGCGGACATCGACAGGTCTCCTTGCTGCATCGCAGTCACTTAGACCGAATTGCCACGCCTGCAAATGCCAAGGCGGCCAGAATGTAACCGATACAATCTTGCGGTGGCGCGATACAATCGAAGGCGCTACTGCTTGGCCCATGCGCACCAATTTCCTGCTCCGTCACCGCGATTTCGGCCTGTTCTGGCTGGGAATGCTGCTTGTCAACATCGCCGTCCAGATCGAGGCGATCACCATCGGCTGGCAGATCTACGGTCTGGGCCGGACGACGATGAGCATCGAGGAATCGGCCTTTCTGGTGGGCATGGTCGGTCTTGCGCAGTTTCTGCCGCTGTTCTGTCTGACGCTGTGGGCCGGAACGCTGGCCGACCGGCATTCGCGCCGCACCATCGTGATGATCAGCCTTGCGGTCGAAACCGTCTGCGTCCTGCTGCTGGTTGGCGTCGCGCTGGAACCGCACCCGGATTATCGCCATATCTTTGCCGTGGCCGCAATATTTGGCGCCGCCCGCGCCTTCCTGTCGCCCGCCGCCTCGGCGCTGGTGCCCATGCTGGTGCCGGTTGAGGAGATGCCGCAGGCCATTTCGCTGAAATCCCTGTCCTGGCAAGGCGCGGTGATCGTCGGCCCTTGGATCGGCGGGCTGCTTTGCGCTGTTTCAACCGCGCTGGCCTATGGTGTTGCGGCGGCGCTTTACGCCGGCGGCATCCTGTTCTGCCTGTTCCTGCGGGCCAATACCACGCCCATCCGCCAGCCCGGCCATGCGCTGGAGCTGATCCGCGAGGGGCTGACCTATGTCTGGCGGCAGAAGATCATTTTCGGGGCGATCAGCCTTGATCTGTTCGCCGTGCTGCTGGGCGGGGCGACCGCCCTGCTGCCCGCCTTTGCCGCCGACATCCTGAAGGTCGGGCCAGAGGGGTTTGGCATCCTGCGCTCTGGCCCCGCGGTGGGGGCGGTGATCATGGCGCTGGTTCTGGCGCGCTGGCCATTGAAGCGTCGGGCCGGGGTGCGGATGTTCTGGGCGGTGGCAGCCTTTGGCGCCGCAACGGTGGTTTTTGGCCTGTCGAAAAACATGTGGCTGTCGGTCGCGGCTCTGGCGATTCTGGGGGCCGCCGACATGGTGTCGGTCTATGTCCGTCAGACGCTGGTGCAGATTGTGACGCCCGACCACATGCGCGGCCGGGTGTCTTCTGTCTCTGGGCTGTTTATCTCCGGTTCCAATGAATTGGGAGAGTTTGAATCGGGCGTCGTCTCGCGGTTTCTGGGGCCGGTGGGTGCGGCGGTCTTTGGCGGGATCGGCACGCTTGGCGTGACCGGCCTTTGGGCCTGGATGTTCCCCGCCCTGCGAAAGGCCGACCGGCTGGATGCCGTGCCGGACGAGGCGGTCGAGACGATGCGCAGCCATTCGGCCACCAGCCCGGCAAGCCCGGTCTGAAACCGTTCCTGCCGGGCCACGGGCAGCAGGTGGAACATGCTGGCTAGGTCCCTGCGCCGCAGCGTGGCACGCCCGGCAAGATCGTGCTGTTTCAGCAGCCCACGGCTGATCCGGGTGATTGCAAAGACAATGACCAGATCACAGGACAACGCGGCAAGGCCGACAGGCTCGCCATTGCCACGCAGGGCCATGCCCACCCCGTTCGCTATGCCAAAGGCCAGTGTGGTATGGACATTTTTCACAAGCAGGGTGACAGCTTTGCCATGAGCAGCAACACAGACAACCTGAAAGCCGCCGCCTGGATGTCGGGCTCCGTCGCCTCGTTCACGGTCATGGCCGTGGCAGGCCGCGCCCTGGCTGGCCGTCACGATACGTTCGAGATCCTGACCTGGCGTTCGGCCATTGGCTTCGTGCTTGTCGTGCTGGTCGGGGCGGCAACAGGGCAATTGCGCACCGTTTCCACCCACAGGCTGGGCGGGCATCTGTTGCGAAATTCGCTGCATTTCGCCGGGCAGAACCTGTGGTTCTGGGCACTGACCGTCATTCCCCTGGCGCAGCTATTTGCGCTGGAATTCACCTCGCCCCTGTGGATCATCCTGCTGGCGCCGTTGCTTTTGGGCGAAAGGCTGACAGCCCGCCGCCTGTTGTCTGTCTCGCTGGGTCTGACCGGGGTGCTGATCATCACCAGACCGGGGGCCGCACCGCCAAGCTGGGGGCTCGCGGCGGCGGCGGGGTCGGCTGTATTCTTTGCGCTGACCTCGATCCTGACCAAGCGATTGTCGCGCGATGTCAGCGTGACGGGCATCCTGTTCTGGCTGACGGCGATGCAGTTTGTTCTGGGTCTGGCCAGCGCCGCGCTGGACGGCCAGGTCAGGTTGCCTGATTCGGGCACAGCCCCCCTGCTGGCCCTGATCGGTCTATGCGGCGTGGTGGCGCACCTGTCGCTGACCTCTGCCTTGCGCCTTGCCCCGGCCAGTTTCGTGATACCGATAGACTTTCTGCGGCTGCCGATTGCAGCCATTCTTGCCACGATCCTTTATGGAGAACCGCTGGATCCCCATGTTCTGGCGGGCGGATGCGTGGTTCTTTTGGGGATCTGGATCAATCTGCGTGGCCAATTACGACGTTGATGCAACAGACGCACAGTCACAATTATTTGACGTGGCGTCATGAATTGACCCAAAAAATAAACAACACTTAGCATTGACTCAGGGGATCACCCGCGACGGAAGGGGAAACTGTTGCGGGTTCATGGGAGGAATACATGAGGAATACGAGCGTTCTCGCACTGATGGCCGCCCTGTCGGCGGGGGGTGCGATGGCAGGCGGGGTTGACCGGTCGGGGCAGTCGATCGGCATCATCTTTGAAAAAGGCAACTATGCCGAACTCAGCTATGGTGTCATCTCTCCCAGTGTGAGCGGCACCGATCTGGCGGCCCGGCCAACGCAGAATGTTGCTGGCGATCATGTCATTCCGGGCATCGCCTTCAAATACAACATCAACGACAAGCTTTCTGTCGGGATGATCTATGAAACGGCCTATGGCGCCGACATCTACTATCCAACGGCGGCTGATGGTGGTTCACTCTTGCTCGGCGGCACCAGCGCCAAGCTGAACAGCGATGTGATCACCGCGATGGCGCGCTACAAGTTCGATGAGAACTGGTCGGTCCACGGCGGTATCCGGGCCTCGAAAGCCTCTGGTGACGTGGCGCTGGGCGGTCTGGCTTATGGTCCGGTCAACGGCTACAACGTCCACTTTGGCGAAGCTTGGGGTGCTGGCTATATGCTCGGCGTCGCCTATGAACGGCCGGACATCGCGCTGCGTGTCGCCCTGACCTATTTCTCGAAGGTCACCCACGACCTCGATACGACCGAGTTTATCGGCGCGACGCAGGTTGCCGCACCGTCCATCACCTCGGTGGATACGCCGCAAGCCATCAACCTGGATTTCCAGAGCGGCGTTGCCAAAGACACGCTGGTCTTCGGCTCGATCCGGTGGGTGGACTGGTCCAACTTCCTGATTGACCCGGCCTGGTTCACCGCGGCCACGGGCGACGGTCTGGTCAGCCTGGAAGATACCGTAACCTACACGCTGGGCGTCGGGCGCAAGTTCAACGACAACTGGTCCGGCTCGCTGTTCGTCTCGTATGAGGGCAAGGGCGACCCGCTGGTTTCGCCTCTGGCGCCTACCAATGGCTACAAGAGCGTTGGTGTCGCGGCGATCTACACCCGTGACAACATGAAGATCACATTGGGCGCACGTTACATCGCGCTGGGTGACGCTCAGCCCGAAACAGGCACCCCCGACACCGCGCGCGCCAACATGACCGACAACCATGCCGTTGCGGTGGGTGTGAAAGTCGGCTTCACGTTCTAAGGCGGCTGGCTAAGCCGGCTTGGACAGGACCATTTCACAAGCCCCGCGCCCTGACCGGCGCGGGGTTTTCATTTCTTGTGGTGATTGTATTCATCACAAGAAACGGATCGCATGGCAGGCCATGGCGGAATAGCCTGTGCTCATGACGCAAAATCCCCCCTCCCTTCGTATTCCCCGTCTTGGCTGGCTGCTTATGGCTTTGCTTGCGCTGATCTGGGGCGGCTCTTTCGTGGCAAATCGTCAGGCCCTTACCGGGTTGCCGGTTCTGACCATCGTTGCAATGCGGGTTCTGGGTGGGGCGGTGGCGCTGTGGCTGTGGGTCGCGCTGCGCGGCCTGCCCGTGCCGCGCGGGGCGCGATGGATCGGCGCCTGCGCGGTGATGGGGCTGTTGAACAACGTGGTGCCCTTTTGCCTGATTGTCTGGGGCCAGCAGCAAATTCCCGCCGGGCTGGCGGGTATTCTCAACGCCTCCACGGCCGTTTTTGCCGTGCTGGTCGCTGCCGCCGTCTTCCCGGATGAGCGGTTGACGCCCGCGCGCGCCCTTGGTGTGGCGCTGGGTTTGGGGGGCGTGATCATGGCCGTGGGACCGCGGGCGCTGGCGGCGTTCGATCTGCGGTCAACCGCGCAACTGGCCTGTCTTGCCGCTGCCGTGTCCTATGCCATCTCGGGTGCCTTTGCGCGCACCGCGCTGAAAGGCATTCGCCCCGAGGTCAGCGCGGCGGGAATGCTGACCGCCGCCTCGGCCCTGCTGGTGCCTGCGGCCCTTTGGCATGACGGGCTGCCACAGGCCGCGCCCACCCTGCCGGTTCTGGCCTCGCTGGCCTATCTGTCGCTGGCAGCTTCGGCACTGGCCTATATCCTGTTTTATGCCGTGCTGCGGCTGGCGGGGGCCGGGAATCTTGGCCTTGTGACGCTGCTGGTGGCGCCCGTCGCCATCGTGCTGGGCACGCTGATCTTTGGGGAACGCCTGTCGCTGGGTGCGCTTGCCGGGTTTGGCCTGATCGCGCTGGGCCTTCTGGTGATGGATGGCCGCATCCCCCTGCCCGCCCGTCGATTTTCTGCGTGAAATCCGCCGCCCAAGCCGCTACACCCCGGCAAAGAACAGGGGGCGGCGATGATCTATACCTCGGGCAGCGATTATCTGGCGGCGCCGCGCAAGCGGGTGCTGCTGTTCGGCATGTCGGGTCTGGGCAAGACCTATCTGGCCAACATGCTGCGCGGCGCCGGCGGGTGGTTTCACTACTCGGTCGATTACCGGATCGGCACGCGGTACATGGGCGAATATATCGCCGATAATTTCAAGCGCGAGGCGATGAAGGTTCCGCTGCTGCGAGAGCTGCTGATGTCGGACAGCGTTTTCATCGCCTCGAACATCACCTTCGACAATCTGGCGCCGCTGTCCACCTATCTGGGCAAACCGGGCGATGCGGCGAAGGGCGGCCTGCCCTTTGCCGAATATTGCCGCCGCCAGGAACAGCACCGGCTGGCCGAGATTGCTGCCATGATGGACACCACGCCCTTCATCGACCGCGCCCATGACCTTTACGGCTATCCGCATTTCCTGTGCGACACCTCTGGTTCCATCTGCGAGGTGGTCGAGGCCGACAACCCCGCCGATCCGGTGATGCGTGAGATTTCGCAGCATTTGCTTCTGGTCTGGATCAAGGGGTCCGATGCCCACAAGCAAGAGCTGTGCCGCCGTTTCGACCGCGCGCCCAAGCCGATGTATTACCGGCCCGAGTTCCTGTTGCAGGTCTGGCAGGAATACCTTGCCACCACTGGCCTGCCCGAAGACAAGGCCGACCCCGACGCCTTCCTGCGCTTTGGCTATGCCCGCCTTCTGGAAAGCCGCCAGCCGCGCTATGCCGCCATGGCGCGCTGGGGCGTGACCGTAACGGCGGAAGAGGTTGCGCAGGTGCGCGACGTGGCCGGCTTTGAAATGCTGATTGCGACGGCGATTGACCGGTCAGGCACCTGACTGGCAGCGCCCTTCGGCCTGACCAATGGCGGTTGGCGCATCCAGCAGGGTGAAACGTCCCAGCAGAACGCCTGCACTGTCTGTCACATCAACCTCTGGTCCGGCAGCGATGTGGATGAACAGGGGCGCTGCAAAGCCGATGGGCGTATAGCCGACGCCATTTTCGACCTGTAGCTGCACCTCTCGCGGGCGACCTTGCACCGTGAACACCACCTTGCCATCGCCCTGATAGGGCGACAGCGCCAGCAAGGATTGCGCCCCATGCCCGCACAGCCAGTTCAGGCTGCTGCCAAGGGCTGCATCCTTGGTCCCGGCGTAGTACCCCCTGCCATCCGAGGTTTTGCCAAACTGCCAGCCCTTGGGGCCATCTGGCGCAGTGGCCAACCCCGGCAAGGCAGGCGCAGCCGCGTCTGGCGCGGCGGGCGCCGGAGTTGCGGGCACTCTTTTGCGCGGCGGTTTGGTGGGGGCCAGTTTCTTCGGCTTTGCGGCGGGTGCCGGAGTCTCTGCCCCCGGGTCGGTTCCGATCGCCTCGCAATACTGCTTCACGCAGGCACTATATTCGTCACTGTC